>OJRX01000420.1_pt1 | contig 56327 bp, 63 predicted proteins | sample 1599301 | NCBI WGS metagenome assembly OJRX01 (sample SAMN04168656, study PRJEB22393) | human gut metagenome | biome: human gut microbiome; feature: stool | host: Homo sapiens | collected 2014-03-17 | reverse complement strand
GACCGCAGAACACCTTCGTACCACCGTGGAACCGGCCGTCGGACGGCGGCACCACTGTAACCGTGGTGTCAACCTGCTCGTCGATTTCGCAGCGCACTCCCAACGCGCGCAACGCGTCCATCATCAACTCGGTGTCACGTGAACGCAATAGACCGACCAATCGCACGGGTCGATGTCCGAGCGCCGCGAGAATGAGATAACGGTTCGACAGTGATTTGCTGCCCGGTACCACCACAGTGGCGTTCAACGGTTTGCCGGCATACGGTGCCGGCCACAGGTTCTCATGAAGTGCTTCCATATGGTTCATGGTAACCAAACCATGTGGAAAACGCCGCGCCCGTCTCGCATAGGTCGTCTTCCTGGCATGTTCCACAAATACATTCCTTTTTCATAAGACAACGCAATGTAATACGATGCTGTCATGGAGCATTTCATTTCACGTTGGTTGGTTTTGACCATTGCGGCCGGGGTCATGGTCACACTGCTTCCCGGCATGCACGCCGTTGGCGAACCACCCATTCTCGGCATCGGCGCGTTCGCGTTGTTCCTTGCGTTGATCAACGCGTCGATCAAACCGATCGTGCACACCATCGCATTGCCATTTTCGATTCTCTCGTTCGGACTAATCGCGTTAATCATCAACTGGCTGTTCATGGAGCTTGCGTCTTGGCTGGCCATAAGCCTGTTCGACGTGGGAGTAACCATCGATGGATTCTGGTGGTCCGTAATCGGATCGCTGATTATGGCCATCGTCTCCGGCATTGTCGGCACCGTCATTCAGGACTGATGCGATCGCGTATATAACTAAATGTCCTCCGCAATCTATCCGATTGCGGAGGACATTACTTTCGTTGTCGGGCTGACAGGATTTGAACCTGCGACATTCTGTTATATCTGGTGGTTTTTAGGTTTGGTTTGACAGACTGTTTGGAGATTGAGAAACGTTGGCATTTCAACGCTTTTGCCATCCTGTAAGTTGTGATTGGTTATGACTGTATGGAACGCAACGTGACGGTCTTTGTATGCGGTTTGTATGCGGAATGAAGAAAAAGCCCCTCCCCCAGCATCATGCTGAGAGAGGGGCGATGTTGCATTAGGGCGCAAAATATTCCAACAGGAATTCAAAAGCGCGATTTCCCACGCTTAAAAACGGGGTGTGAGAATTTCCACAAGCATTCGAATGCGTGAAATTTTTCCACGCGAGGTTGAGTCTCGCGCCCGAAAATTAATCACTGGCCGTCGGTGACGGTGATCCTGAGCTTGTCGAGCTTGGCCTTCACCGCGCCCTCCACAGCGGCCGCGATCTGGTCGGGGTCGGCACCCTTGGATTCGGCGAGGGTCTTGACCGCCTCGGTCAGTGCGGTGACCTGCGTGACCAATTGGCTGGTCTTCGCATCGATGCCGGCCACACGATCCCCTAATTTCGCGCCGCCCTGCACCGGCTGTTCGACCACGAGGTTGCCCAAGGCGGATGCGTGGGTGTTCCTGTCCCACTGCGAAAGCCTGAAAAGCTCCTTCTTCGTGGCGTTTGCCGCCGCGTCCGTGCCCTGCAGGCGGTCACGCATCAGGACGCCGTTCTGTCGAAAATTCCACACGTCTTCTGCCGACATGTCGTCTCCTCCTAATAATTCGTTCGCTCTTTTGATGATCCTGTCCACCGGCAGCGCGTTGACGCACCTGTCGGGACACCCGTAGTGGTCCGTGCCCGGCACCTCGCGGTGCAGGACGATATTGCCGGCGCGATTGCCGCTGGCGTCGTGCCACAGCGTCTTCCACCCGTATCGGCGGGCGATGTCGGCGCACAGTCTGGCGCTGGCCTCGACCTCCGCGTCGGTGACGGGGATTCCGTCCATGCCGCCCTCGTGCTCGATGGTGATGCCGCTGCAATCACTCTGCCAATTGGCGTCCGCCCAGCTGCCCTGCGTCTCGTCCACCCACTGGTAGACGCTGCCGTCGCCGCCGACGCCATAGTGCGAGGCGGCCTGGAAGCTGGAGCTCATGAAGCACGAGTCCGTGCCGGCCAATCGGCCGACCATGATATGCAGGGTGATGTGATCGACGTGCAACCCGTCACGGCCCTGATAGTGGTTCGGACTGCCGCGCCATCTTGCGAAGCCTGCGCCGGTCACTGGACGTCACCGCCCGGCACAAAGTCGGAGTCTGCCACGGTGTTGTCCGCGTCCGTCGATTCGGCCGATTCGGCGGCAGTCTTCGGCGTGGTCTTGTCCACGGCTGCCGCCGCGCTCAGGGCCGCGCTCTTCGCGGCGCTGACGCCGTGGACCACGCCCTCCTTCTTCAGGGCGTCCACGAGCTGCTGTCCCGCGAGGCTCGCGGACGTGATGTTCTGGTTCTTCCACCAGCCGTAGATCGTGCCCGCGATGCCGATGACGCCGAAAACCGAAGCGCTCACCTGCTCGTCCGTGAATGGCAGCGGATTGATTCCGGCCAGACTGAGACCGGCGTTGACCAAAGCGTAGAGGGTGACAACGATGGTCACGCCGGCCTTGACCCGTTCGCCGGTCAATCCGGGAAGATTGGTGGTTTGTTTTTCGTTGGCGTGTTCCGCCATGATTGCCTCCTTAGATATGGCAAAGGCCACCTCCGAGGAGATGGCCTTGAAAAATGATTGTCAGCGCAGGTGCGCGCCGTGGTTGAAGACGAGGACGAGCGCACAGAGGATGCAGAGGATGCCGATGGACGTCATCGCTCCTCCAAGGTCTCGGGTGCGACATCCGCGCGCAATTCGTCCGGCAGGTGCGGCTTCGGATGACGTTTGAGGAATTCCGGCTCGATGATCTCGCAGAACAAGCCAAGCCAATGGAAAAGGTCGCGGGTGTAGGCCGTGAGCGTGAAATACTTCCGCTGCTGCGATTCCAGATGCTGTATCTGCTCCTCCTGCGATTCGACCTGCTCGCGCAAAGGCTTGATGACTGAATCGGTCAGGATGTCGCACGCCTGTGCGGCGATGTCGGCAGTGTCCTTGCGGCGGCTGGAGATCGCGCCGATGATGGCGCCCACTCCCCCGCCTCCGACCAAGGTGACGAACAGCGACGTCCAGAATTCCGTGCTCGACAAGAGATCAAGCGGCGGCATCGGCTCTCCCATGGGTCGAGCCTCTTCGACTGCCATCCGCGCTTGGATGGCCGAAATCGAATTTGATCTGAGTCAACATAACCTCCTGAAAAAAAGAGAAACCCGCCTGAACGACGGGGAACAACAAAACAGACAATCAGGGAACAGGACGCCTAACCCTCGGCACCATCACTGCGCCAGGTCTTCACCTCGGTCACATCCGCCAAGTCGGACACGGCAACCGTCCTGGAATCCTTGGTATCCATATCGGCGACAACGACATCGGCCGCAGCGTCACGACTCGTGAAAGTCACGATCACGCCACGACGGTAATCCGTCCAGGTCTCACCGGACGCGTCCTTATGGTCGAAAGACAGTCCAAGCCGCAGAAGCTGATAGACAAGGCTGCCCCTCGCCGGACGCAAATCCAGCACTCCACCGGTTTTGACGACATCATCCATACTTACCTCCATATTCCAAAAATCATCTTGTGACGATCTGACGTCCGTCGATGTACAATGCGCCAGCGGTCGGGCCCGTGGCGAGCGTGTGGTTCCCCGCCCATTTCAGACTCCAGCCCGCGGCGGAGAGCGCCAAGCCCCAGCCCTGGTCGTTCGTGAACTGCAAGCCGCCGGAGCCGATGGACAGTTTTCCGTATTTCACCGTCTCCAGATCAAGACCGGTCCGGGCCGAGCATTCGACATGCGCCCCGTCTGGCGCGGTGATGCTGATGCCGCCCGCGCCGAGCTGGATATGATAGGCGACCGCCTTGTTCGCCGTAGGCTGCACGGTGATGTCAAGACCGTCCTGCGACAGGATCAAATGCCCTGAACCGACCCCATCGTCACCGGCCACCTGCAAACTGTGCCGGTCGATACGCGTAAGCAGGTTGCCGTCCTTGTCCAGCAGGTCGAAACTGCCGTCAGTGTTCACCAAAGCGCTCACGCCGTTGAACACGCCGTTTTTCTGGTGCCCGGCGCGAACGCCTGCGGAAGTGAGACTGATGCAGTCCTCCAGCGTGCCGACGCGCGACTTGGCGTCGGAAGCGTCGGACTTGGCTGTGTTCGCCGTGGCCTGCGCGGTCTTGGTCTCGGATTTGGTTGCGAACTTCACGTCCAGGCTGTTGTTGTTCTGGGTGATTTTCGACGAGATTTCCTGCGTGACACCGGTTTTCGTCGCATACGTGCTGGCGACAGTGCTGGTGATGCTGGCCTTCGCGGCCGTGATGTCCGACTTCGTGGCAAGCCCGGAACCGTCAGAACCTTGATAGTTCTGCACGACACCCAAGGCCACGCTCTTGGCCGTCTGGTCGACATACGACCTTGTGCTGAGCGTGTCGTAGGCGAGGTCCTGCGCGGTGCCCGACGTGGGCTCCGCGTCCTGTATCCTCGTGCCACCGCAATTCGGCCCATCCTGCCACGACTTGTAGTTACCATGCAGCGTGTAATGGCCATTCCAGTACGCCCATGGCAGGTACGCCCAGATGTCGCAGGTGGTCGAGCTGAACGCCACGACCTTGACCTTCACGTCGTCCGCGTTGCGGATGCGGTTCACGCTCACGCCGAACGCGCCATTGGCGGACGCTGACTGCTGCCATCCGTCCTTGACGAAGATCTCGAACTCCGCGTTCTGGGAAGCCTGGCCGTTGTACCCGTTGCCGGAGTACACGTGGATCAGGACGCTCGAATCGTCCCCATTACTGGTGAGATAGCCGAGTTTCACCCACTTCGCCTTACCCGCCGCGCCGGTCAGCGTGAACGTGCGGGTCGCGCTCTTCCTCAACGCCTCGGTCGCGGCGAGGGTCGTGTACGTCTGGCCGACCGTCGATTTGATCGAGGAGGCCGACTGGTCGATCCTGGACTGCACCTCGGCTTTGGTCGGATAGTCCCCCTTGGTCTGGTAGGTCTTCGCCACGCTGGTCTTGAACCCGTCGAGGTTCTGTTCCAAGCTGCTGACCCTGCTCGTGTCGGCCTTGCCGCTGATCTGCTGCGACAGGGTCGCGTTGATCCTGTCGGCCTTCTGGGACACTTGGCTGATGGTGGTCGTGTTTCCTTGGGCGGTCTTCGCGACCTCCGTCACCTTGCCTGTGATTTCGTCGGCCTTCTGCGTCAGGGCGGAATTCGTGGCGTAAGAGCTCATACCGTTCTTGGACTGGTATTTCTCCGACACTTCGCCGCGGATCTGGTTCGCCGTCTGCGTCAGGGAGGAATTCGTGGCGTAATCTCCGGCTGGCTGAAGACCGGTGACATCGGTGCAGACGACATTCGCCACATACCACTGCGTCGGACCATTACTTGCCGACTGATCGATCTGGAAGAACACACATCCTCTGGATTTCCCATTCGGACAGGAGAAACGCCATGTCGCAGCAATCCATCCGTCGCTAAGGTCTGACGTCGATTCAGCTCCCCGATATGTGTAAAAGGAATTTCCGCCGGTCTGTGCAGTGTACCAGATGCCAGCATTCAGTGGTTTGTCTCCCTTTAATCGCTTGATATGAGCGGTTATCACATAGGTATGACCCGGAACTACAGGAAAACTAGTGGCATTATTGTGATGATCACGACTTGCGAGCAGATTCACTCCGCTCCCATTCGGCGCAGTGACATTATTCACCCGAGAGGTAATCTGGGGCTTGTCGGCATCGAACGTCGGATTGACCCAGAGGTTCGAACCACGGCCATAGGTCTGGCTTACAGTCGTCTTGAAGCCGTTCAACGACTGTTCCACGCTGCTCGCCCGACTCGACGCGTCGGAAGCGGTCTTCGCGACCTGCGTCAACGTGGCCTTGTTCGAGTCGGCCGTGGATTTCACCGTGTTGACGGTCTGCACGGTCGAATCCAACGTCTTCGCGGTCTCCGACAGTTTCGAGGACAATGTGCTGGCCGTCTGCTCCACCGAGGACGCCTTGCTCATCGCCCCGGAAGCGGTCTTCGCGACCTCCGACACCTGCGCCTTGATGGAATTCGCAGTCTGGGTAACAGAACTATTGGTTGCGTAATCTCCTGCTGGTTGAAGATCTTCAGGGGCTGGAGACCAGTCAGTTGGTTTAGTGCCTTTTTCGAGCTTCCATCGATATTTTGGAAAGGCATAAATACCAACTAAGATGGTAGCTGCATTTGTATCAGTCGTAAAGGTAATATGACCTTTATCTCTGATTGATATTGAAGGAACTACAAAATTGATAAGAGTACCTTCGGAATCAAACTGACTGATACGACCAGTGTAATTTGCAGTATCAGTCATTGAACCATATGCACTTAAAACATATGTTGTATTTGGATCGACTGCAATTGGTTTTTTAGATGATGTATCGCCACTCCATTCTGAATCTGAAACTGGAACATCTGGACTTTGAAGATTTCCAGTTACGGTATCTAGATAAGTCTTAATGAAATTCGATTTAACAAGAAGGTTCCGTCCACCAATCGTAAGATTGTTGAAATCATTCTTGGTAGTATAAGTCTCAGCAACAGTGGTCTTAAACCCATTGAGATTCGCTTCGAGACTCGTAGCCTTGTCAACAGCGCTTTGTGCGGTCTTCGCATTTGCCGTAATATTCGCACTAAGCGAATCCGAAGTCGCCTTCAGACTCGTCTGGGTTGCATACAGAGCATCATTCCGTGCTTTTGTCTGGTAATTCTTCGACAGATTCAGAGTTACGGCATCTGCGGTTTGCTGTGCCTTCGATGCAGCTGTCACAGCACCATCGGCGGTTCCCTGCGCTTTGGTCACTTCGGCGGAAATGCTATCGGAAGTCGCCTTCAGACTCGCCTTTGTTGCATATATAACATCGGATTGGGATTTCATCTGGTAATTCTTTGACAGATTCGCGGAAATACCATCGGCGGTCTGCTGTGCCGTCGACGCGGCTGTCACGGCGCTATTCGCGGTAGCCTTGACCGACTCAACATTTGCCGTAATTGATTCCGCGGTCTGAGTCAGAGAACTCTTGGTCGCATAGGTCGCCGGAATATCGATCTTCAGCTTATCGACATCGCCCTGGGCCTTGTTCGCACTGGATTGTGCGGCATCGGCTGCGTTCTTCGCTGTGGCAGCATTGCTGACTGCGGTATTCGCCGTCGATTGAGCCTTACCGGCTGCAGTGTTCGCTGCCGTTGCAGATGCCTGGGCATTATTCGCAGAAGTCTGCGCCTTGGATGCATCCGCCAATGCCTTGGTGACATCGGTATCCTGATTCAGCTCCCAGGTATATGTCTCGCCATCGTCAGAACCGAAACGATATGCCTTACCCGTTGATTTGTCGTAATACAGATCGCCAGAGTGCTTCTTCTTATCGGCGTTTGTGGTCCAGTCAGAAGCCGGCTTGTTTGTCAGTGTCGGGACACCGGTTCCCTGCCAGGATTCGATGGCGTTATCCGCAACGTTCTGGAGAGCGGACAATGCGTCCTTTGTGGCATATGTCTTTGAGACCGAAGCCGTGATGGAATCCGAAGTCTGCTTCAGACTGGACTGGGTCGCATAGATCTTATCGGCATCCGCCTTGGTCTGATACTCGGTCCTCAGAGTCGTGCTGATCTGATTGGCCGTCTGCACAGCTGCGGAAGACTGCTTAAGCGAATCGTTTGCCGTTTTGCCTGCTGATTCGGCAGTGGTCTTTGCGGCGGTTGCGGTCTGGGTCGCAGTGGTGCTCTGGGTAAGAGCGGTCTGCGAATCCTTGTATGCGGAAGATGCCGTAGTCGATGCCTCGGTAGCAGTCTGTTTGGCCTCCGTGGAGACACTCAGGGCACTGTCGGATTTCTTGACAGCATTGCTGACTTTTGTCGTCAGTTCTCCGAGTTCGGTGGTGTGCTGTTCGATGACCGCATTCGCAGAATCGAGATCCGATGCGACGTTCTCGGCCTTGGACTGGGCTTCGGCCGCGGCCTGTTTCGCTGCGATGGCCTTCGCATCGACGGCCTGGATGGATTTGTCCAGATCGGCGGTGGATGCATTGGCTTTGTCAGCCGCCTTCTGGGCCGCGTCTGCTGCGGACTGTGCCTTATCAGCGGATGTCTGGGCAGCTTCAACTGCGGAATCCATTTCGGACTTCACGTTTTGGACCTGCTTGGTGAGATCGGTTCGGACCTGCTCGGCCTTGGCGTCGGCCGCCTGCGCCTGCTTGCGCGCGTCTTCGATGCCCGCCTGCGCGTCCCGGCGTATCTGCTCGCCCTTGGCGATCGCCTCGTCGGCCTTCGTCATGGCCTTGTCGGCGGACTGCTGCGCGTCCTGCGCGGCCTTGTCGATGCCGCTCGTGTCCACGAGCGGCAGTTGATTACCATCCTGGTCGATGCGATTCGCGCCATCCTGCGCGCCATCGCCAATGATGACGTCCGTGCCGCCCGTGCCGGGGATGCGCACGGTGCCCATCTTGTGGGTCTTCTGGGTCAGGGCGAGGCGCATGGCCTTCATGCCCAGGCTCAGGCTGAGCGTCGAATCGTCTGGATTTAATTCCACGTGAGAGGACATCGCCACCTCCAAAATGTCAGGCCATGGGATCCTCCATGGCATCGAATATCAGACTCACTTTGTCCGATTGGTCGCCGCTCATCTGCATGAGACGGCATTCGTACACGCCGTCCGCGAGACTCGGGAAGCCTTGGATGTCCAACCGCATCGTCTCGCCGGGCCAGAAGCTGCCGAGCGGATGCAATGGCGTGCCGTCCACGCTCAGATCATTGGCGTGCAATTCGCCCTTGATCTGCATGAGCGGCGCGTGATTCGCGGAAAGGACACCGTCGGCATGCTGGCGCAGCAGATTTGCATCGGCCGCGTCCGTGTCGCTGTAGGCCATCTCGCGGAGCGGGAACGGCTCATGGTCGCCGTTCACGAGCCTCAGATCCTCGGACAGGTGGCACAACTGCGCCTTGTCAGTGCCCGAACCGGACGCGTACACGCGGCTGACGGCACCCAAGTGGTCGATGGTGATGTTCTCCAACGTCCCGCCATAAGGCGAGCTGGAAAGCTCGAGTATGGTGCCCTGAGCGATGTCCGGATTCGCGTCGGAGCCCGCGAGGAAGTCGAAGCGAATCGTATTGCCGGACAGTTTCGGCCGCAATTGCAGATCCGGCCCGTTTTCCACGTTGGCGATCTTGTCCCACACGGCCGAGCACTTCAGGTTCTGGATATCCCATGAATCGTATTCGCGCTGGTGCGAGCCTCGCTCTCCTCGGTAGTGCCAGTCGATGGGCAGTCCGCCGCCCGGCTTGGCGGTGGTGCACAGCCACCCCGCCTCGGCCGCGATGGCGCGCAAGGAGAGATTGTTGAAGTTGATGACGTCGGTGCTGGTGCTGCCATTGGCAGTGCCGTAGACTCCCTCACGCACCAGATACCGGTCGCCCAAGAGCCCGTAAATGCTCGTCAGGCTGAAGTCGGTGTCGAGTGGCCCGTCCTTGCGTTGTCCGATGAGGCCGCACAATATTGGTGTGCCGATGGCATCCTCCGAATCGAGCGGACTCGTCCAGCAGAGTGCGACGCTGCGCCGGTCTGGCGCGAGGAGCCGTGAGCGTTCGCCTGGCGAATTGGCCGGCACCGCGGTCCATGGCACCTTCAGCCCGCTCACCTCGTCCTGACCAATACCCTTCGACTTCGTGGTGGAGAGCGACGAATCCGCGACGCTGACCGACCACGAAAAATTCGGCAGGTCGATTGGACACAAGAGCTGTCCGCTGATCGTGTCCACCACGTATGCGCGCCAAGCCATGAGCCCTCCTTAGCCGACGTTCACGCCACGGTCCCACACCTCGAGGGTGCGGCCGGGGTAGTTCTCCTTGGAGTCGGAATGGCAGATGAAATAAACGTTCTCACCCCACGCGACCCTGTGGTTGCGGGTACGGACGGTGTGCCATCCGGCCTGCAATGACACCAAGGCGTTCAGATGCACCTGCTGCCATGCTCGGCTCACCTGGAACTGCCCGCCGCCACCGGACACGTCCTTGCCGTCGATCTGAAAGCCGACATACCAGCAGGCCATCTGTGTGGCGTCCTCGGTGGGCTTCTTGGGATTGTCGTGTCGGCAGGCGGCCGCCGTGGCCGTGTACCTGAGCTCCACCAGCCTGTCGGTCGGCAGATAAAAGCTGGTGTCCTGCTCGAAATAGTCCTTCCCACCGTCGCCCATGTTTGCGGGACCCTCGTAGTTTCGGACGTTACGCGCAATGAGACCCTTGCTCGCGCCGTAGGGCATGGCGTAGCGTTCCGCGCCATCCGTACTGCACGATTTGGTTTGTGTCATGCCGGCGGGCACGAGCATGGCCGCCAAACGCACCACATCGGACGGCACCTGGTCGAGCGGCACGTCTGGGTCAGCGGCCGGCGTGCCCTGAGTGACGCCGAGCACCACCTGATTGTCCGCGTCTCCCTTGTCGAGGTCGTGGGCGCGGAGCCAAATCACGTCGTATCGGCTCAATCCGGCGTTACCGGCGGCGACTGCGGGAGTGGCGCCGCCCGGCCAATAAGCGAGCACCGCCTCGCCCTTCTGGCCGTCAGGCTGAATCAATGCGGTACCGGCGCTCACCGTGTAGGTGAGCCCTGTGCCTCCGGTCACGGTAAGCCCCTGAATGATGCCGTCACTGGCCCACTGGGCGCTGATGATATGCCGATGCACCTGAGGGCTGACGCCCTGCGATTTCGCGTCGGGACGAATGCCTAAAGCCGTGGTCATAAGTGTTGCACCTCCGAATCGGAAAAACGTTTAAATGTAGGTGTCATGGCTTGAGCAGCTGACCCACCCGCTGCCTGCGGTGGCGAGATTGACCGTCAGACTCTTGCCGGCCGGTATCGTCATCCACCCGCGCTGTGATAATCCGCTGGTCACGTCCACGCCGCCCATGGTGGCGGTGCGGGAGCGGGTGTCCAGCAATACTGGTGTGCCGGTGTGGATGGCGCGCGAATAGGCGATGGTGGAATTACGCCCGTCGCACGCCAAGCGGAGCGTGCAGCCATCAGGCCACTCTCCGCACAAGGTGTAGGTCGGATATGCGCGGCTAGTGCCCTGATTCGGCAAGCGCATCACCGTCGCACCATCCGACGCCACGCCATACTGCAGCGGATATGCCAAGCCACCATTAGCCGCGCCGTAGCTCAAGCCGCCCGACTGCACCACCGACGCGCGAGCCTCACCCGAATGCGCCAAAGACGACAGGCGCTCCGGACGCTCGAAAACGATGGTGATGGTCGAATCGGCGATGCTGCCGGACCGATAGTCAGGCTGCTGGGTAAGCACCATATATCCGCCACTGCAGCAGGTATCCTCGGTGCCGTCGACCACGCGCATCCTGACCTGACGATGCACGAGCCTGCGCACACTGTCCGTCAAAGCGAGCAGCTCGTCACGGCTGGAGGCGTTGGCATTCCAATGCAGAGTGACGGCACGGCTGGCGTAGGAGATGTCATCCTCGCTCACATCATGTCCACCGTCGCCCTGCCCTCGCGCCGTCACATTGACTTTCGCGGCGGGAGTCGACCACCAGCCCTCGATGCCGCCTTTCGCGATGCACAGGCAGTCAAGATCGCCCGAACCCTCGAAACGCACCGGCTCCAAGCCGGAGGCCGACAATTCCGCAAAATAAGCCACATCGGCCTCCTTTTATCGCAATTGGTGTCGCGCGGTGCGCACGAGGATGCTCGCATCAGCCCATGGATCCGAGCGTTCGGGGATGTTGACGTTGAGGTTCACGGTCCGATCGCCCTTATCTTTGACGTCAGCGCCGAAGATCTTGACGATCTGCTCTCGCGTCAACACGAGTTCGGGCTGCTTGGTCTCGTTGGCCACGAGGTGCCGTCCGGGTGGCAGGATGCCGCCGCGATCGTACAGGGTCGGTTTATCGTCTCTGACGATGCCGCCGAGCGCGTAGCCGCCCGCACGATTCATTCCGGCCAACGACCCATACCGATGGATCGCGTAATTGCAGCCGGCATAGATGTTGGCGAGCGGGTCGGTGATGCCACGCGAGCGGTACGGCCCCGCATAGGCATTGAATGTGCCAGGAATGGTCTGCATCAGGCCCTGCGACGGCATACCCGCTTTGGCGTTGGAATCCCAGTTGTTGATGGCGTTAGGATTGCCGCCGGACTCCTGATTCATTCGGCGTAGCACGGTGTCGGCCCAGCTTGCTGGCTGGCCCAATTCCTTGAGCACCTGCAGGACTAGGCTCCTCCAGCGTTCCACGCCGCCACCGACCGAACCATGATATTGGCCCGCCTCGGATTTGCTGGTCCACTTGGATGCCAGGTCGGACGCCATCGACTTGACCTTGTCGACAAGAGCCGTAGCGGCACTCACCGGCAGTCTGCCGACCATCTGGCCGAACTGGCCGCCGCTGATTCCCGCCACCTGCGATTTCACAGGCGTGAGAATCTTCGACGTGACCCAATCCACAGGATTCTTCACAAAGGCCTGAGCTGTCTGGGACAAATCCTCGATGAATTTCTTCGCTCCGGACACCACCTTGCCAATCTTGGAGGCAATGCCACCTTTGGCGAAGCGTTGGACGCCATCAAGACCCATATCCTCACGGACGGCCTGCACGCCATGGTGGCGAGCCAAAGCGTTCCAGCGGTAGACGTTCTCCGCGCCGACGGCCTTAGTCCATTCCGGCACCATCCACGCCTCGCCCGGCGAGGTTATCGCCGGGATCGAATCGACACCGGGAGCGTAACCGGGGTTGATGCCGCCGACGGTGCCGCCGGTTGCGAACTTCACCGTCGGAAGGGAGAGTTTCAGGCCGACGGCGCCGGCCACCGAATCCCATACCTTCTTGATGCCGTTCGTGTACACCGTGTTGACGACGAAGGCCACCGGAGCCCTTGCGGCCTCCTTGACCTGATCCCAGCTTCGTTTAATCCAATCCTTGGTGGACTGGAAGGTCTGGCCGATGGCATTGACGGCATTGGAGATAGGAATCTTCACGTTGTTGTCGAACCACGTGCCGACCGAGCTGAAGACGCCGGTTATCCGGTCTTTGGCCGTCTGGAAAATCGACTGGAAAGTGCCCGGAATCCCCTGGAAGAAGCCGGTGATGGAACCGGGAATGCCGGCAAACCAGTCACATACCACCTGCCACTTGGATTGCACCCATTGGCCAGCGGAGTCAAAGAAACCGCCGACAGCGGCCGGAATACCCGAGAAGAAACCTCCGATTGAGGATCCAACACCTGAGAACCAGTCGCAGATGCCCTGCCATTTGACCTCAACCCACTGGCCCGCCGAATCAAACCATCCACCAATCGCCGATGGAATACCGGAGAAGAAGTCGCCGATCTTCTGACCTGTGGTCCCGAACCAGTCCTTGACACCGTTCCAACGGTCCTCGACCCACTGGACCGCGCCGTCGAACTTCGATTGAATCTTGACCATCAGGTCGCACCAATTGGTGTTGATCCAATCGCCGGCGTCGCCCCATGCCTTCTTGATGCCGGCCAGAGTGTCCTGCTGGGCTTTGACCTGCGCTGCCGTATTGTCAGCCTGTGCCTGCCCTGCCTCGGAGAACGCGCCTTTGATGCCGTTCCAAGCCTTGACTCCGGCATCGCGTTGGCCGGAGCTCATCGAAGCTTGCGCGGAACCGGTATTACCTGCGAACCCCTGCTCGTCGGCTTTCTTTCGAAGGCTTCCGAGTTTGTTCATTCCGGTTTTCGCGGCACCCACGGCCATTGATGGCCAGTTCAACGGATTCAGGTTGTGTTCCCATGTGGAGTTCTTGATTCCGAGGAACTTGTTGTTTTCCTGTGCGGCCTTGTACCGTTTCTGGTAGTCGGCGTATGACTTGTCGCCCTCGCTGAAACCGGGAATTTTGTTCAGTTGACTCCATGCCCACTTAGGAGTGCCTTTTTCGACGTTCTTCGCAGCTGAAAGCATTGCGGTTCCACCGGCTGCGATTCCAACCTTGCCGACGGTAAGCTTTGACAGCCATTTCGGAGCCTTCAGCCCGCCGAGGAACTTGCCGAACGATTTCAGCGCGTTGCCAGCGGTCTTGATGCCTTTTCCGGCGATGCCGAAGCCTTTGCCGATATCCTTGGCGACACCGAAGATGTTCTTCAGTATCTTGAATCCTTTACTACCTAACCACAGGTAGATGGCCGTATCGAAGATGGTGCCCTGCTGGTCAGCGGACAGACCGTTCCACGCCTTCTCGATTGATGCGAGCAGGTCGAGCAGTGGCTTCAGACCAGCAAGCGCCACATTGGCGGCTTTCAAGGCCTTGTTCAAGTTCGACTTGTCGCCATCCGCCGGGGTGTTGAAAAATTCACCCAATCCGGGAAGGTTCTTCAGCACCTCGCTGGCGGAGTCGCGGATGCCGAGGAGGCTGTCTTTGAAGTCGATGAGTGTCTGGCGGTCTGCGTTCTCGAAGGCACGGTTGAACTCGTACGAGAATTCACCGGCCTTGATGAAATCGGCGAGACCTTTATACCCCCACCGAATCCGCTGGTAAGCGTCTTCGATGCCCGCATACGACTTCTTGTCGATGTGGAAAGATTCAGCCAATTTTTCGTTGACTTTGCCGGTCTCGACGAATTCCAATGATCCGGAGACCGCCTTGGCCACAGCCGAGCCGACATCTCCGAATTTCGCCGTAAAGCTGTTAATGACGCCGCTGATGCGGTCGACACCGAACGCCTCGATAATCTTCTCGATGGCCTTCTGGACGCGGTTTTTCGCGTTCTCCATCGCAGTGCCGATGCCCTGTGTGGCGTCTTTCGCCTGCGTCGTGAAGCTGGCGTACTGTCCGTAGCCGTCCTTATTGAGCTTGACGAGCGCCTTATTGAAGTCCTCGAAGGTGACCTTGCCACCCTTCATCGCCTCATATAGGTCGTTCTGCTTCGCGTTTGCGCCAAGGATGCTCTTGGCCAATTGGTTCATCTGGCCAGGCATTGCATTGACGACACTTCGCCATGCGGCGGCATCGACCTTGTTCGCGCTCAACATCTGGTTGTACTGTTCGATGGCGTCGGCCTGCAGCACTGTGTCTTTGCCGCCGGCCAGGACGGCATTGTTGAACGCCAATGCGATGCTGGTGGCCTCGTCCAGATTCTTGGTCAACGGAGCAAGCTGCTGGACCATGCCGATCATGCTTGATGTGGTGGTCGGCAGGCCGTCGATGCTGGCGCTGATGCGTTTGATGGCTGCGGCAGCGTCATTCGAGTCGTACCCCAAATTCTTCATGACTTTGGGGAAATTGTTCATCGTGTCGGCGCGTTTGATGGCGCCTTCCACGTTGCTGGTGATGATGTTTGAGACTTTGCTGAATGCCGACTGCGCGAACCCGCTGATGGCTCCGAACTTCGCGGCTCCCCACGCGGTGAAGAAGCGTTCGGAATCTCCGACTCCCCTTGCGGCAGTGGTAGTGACGCTTGATTGCATGCTACGGAAGGAATTGATGGCATTGCGCGCCGATGCCGCGGCGGACGCGAAAAATCCCGACTGCTTGGAAGTGCTCGCGTTCAGATTCGTCTGAGCGTCGTGGAGCTGCGTCTGAGTCTCTTTCAGGCCTTCGCTGGCGGCTTTGAGTTGTTCCTCAGCCGATGTGACGGCTTCGGTCTTCTGCCTCGCCTTGCTCCTTGCGTCGTTGAGTCGTGCTTGGGCGTTGATGGCCTGTGAGGAGGATTGTCCGCTTTTGACGATGGTTTCCTGCAGTTTGACTTCGGCGGCCTGTACGCGCAGGTCGGCGCTTTTCTGCTCGTCGCGCGCTTTTGCGATCTGCGACGTGCACTGGCTGACCGCCTGCGCGGCCTTCTTCTCAGCCTGCTGCAGGCTCTTGACCTGCTCTGACAGCACGTCACGGCCAGCGGCCTGATTCATGGCGTCGGAGAATTTCTTGCCGGCATTCCGTCCTGCGGAGGTGGCCGCGGCCGTCACACCGCTGTTGAGCTTCGTGCCGAAAGCGCTCAGATTCGGGAGCACATCGATCCATGCGGCTGTGCCGGCCATGAGACCACCTCACTGTTCAGTTTTTCGATTGATCGCCCGTGACAAGCGCCATGAGCTCGCTCCGCTCCTGCGCGTGTAAGGCCTTGCTGTCGACAGACGACTGTTCGCGTTTGGACTCAGCCACCACGACAGCCGGAGGCTTGGTGCGAGGCCTGATGTCATCCTCTTCAAGGGGATGCTCCACAAATGGAGCGCACTGGGTGATGGTTAGCTGGATGTCACGGAGCATGTCGCCCAAATCGTGCAACAGCCATTCCGACTCACTCCAGCCATCACCAGCCAAAGCACGAAAGAAGACGTTGTCCGGCGGCATGTGGATTATCAGCGCATGCAATGCGCGGAGACTGATCTTGCGTTGCCAGAACTCTTGGATGGGGTCACGCGGCGCGTAGACCGCGCATAACGCGGCCTCCAATTCCTCCGCGTGACCATCGCCGTCAAGGAGCTCTAAAGCGTTGTAGGGTTTCCCTCGCTGTCCGTCTCATGCACTTCATCGGCCGCGTCGTCGAGCAGGAGGAAAAGCAGGCTGATATCTGTCCGCCGGCCTCGATGAAATCATCCCACTGGGCGCCGAGCAGCGCTTTCGCCAAGTCGAACTGGTCGTCGGACTCCTGCGCCTTCGCGAATGCCTTCTTCTCCTCATTCGACTGGAAAATTGGAGCGTGGATGCGGAATTCCTTCGCATCCGGCTCGTCGTCGATGGTGAACTCGATCCACTCCCGAATCTTCGGGTGGGATTCAAGATACTTCGCCTTCACGGCCTTGAGGCTGCGGACCTTACGCTTCTTGTTGTCGGTCATTGTTCAATCCTTTCAAAAAAATCAGTGTTCCTTTCGGCGAGAGAAGAAGGGAAAATCCCGCACCGGTGAAAGGAATCAAAAGCCCGGTGCGGGAAGAATCAATGTCAGTCGGCGACCGGCTGTGACTCGGAGGACGCTGCCTGATCGGACACCGGCTGCGACTGGGAGACATCAGCACGAAGCGCGGCACCGGCCTTGGCGATCTTCTCGCCCTCGTAGAACACCTTGCCGGTCTTCGGATCCTGGAAGAAGGTGAAGGTCTGGTCCTCACCCTCGGCGTCGGAGCGGTTCTTGGTGTTGTCGCCCTGATTGGTGACCTTGACGCGATACCCGGCCTCGATGCGGTAATGTGCCGCGTCGCCCACACCGTCCTGACCGATCCAGATCAGGCGGTAGTACGGGAATTCCGTGGTTTTTTCATCGGTGAATTCGAAGCCCTCATCCTTGTTTGCCGGCCACTGGGAGACGGGCAGGCCGTGGGCCAAGGCCTTGACCCATGCGTTCATTTCCAGGAAGGTGAGCTGCAGGGTGCGGGTACGTCCGGTGATGTCGGAACGCACCGGCTCCAGATCCTGCACCGCACTGGTGTCGGCGGACTCGATGCCGCGACTCATCTTCGCGCCATCAGTGCTGATGTAGCCCATCACCTTGAAACCCTCGGGCAGCTGATTCGGTTTGTTGGCTGCGGTGTCGAAGAAAGGATCCGGCATCGCGGTCGAATAGTCGGCGATAGCGAGCAGCTGAGTGCCCCACTTTCGCACGTTTCCGTTATTGTCATTGAGAATGCTTGGCACATCGGTGATGGCAGCCATCATTTCCTCCTTAATTGAAAAATCATTGTGGTCTGGTGTTGAGCGTGATCGTCGCCGTGCAACGGCGCACGTCAGGCATTGAATGACTCACTTCGGAAAATGAGGTGAGCGTTGAGGAGTCGACGTAGCCATATCGGTTTCCATCGCCCTGCAGCTGAGAGAGAGCGGTTTCGACCTTTCTTATGGTCGCGTCCATGGAAGTCCAATCAGCGGCGAAGATGTCGATGTCGACGGCTCTGCCGCGCGTGAATCCATCGGCGGTCGTGCCACCCGGCGCCGGAGAGACGATGACGGCCGGAAGGTTTGCACGCAGATTCTCCGGCACTTCCGCCGAAGCCTTGATCCCCGCCTTGTCTTGCAGCCATTGGATGATGATCGGCATCGGTTGCGGCCATGAGCCGCGAAGCGGAATCGCCATAATCAGCCACCCGCCTCGGCTATGGCGCGGCGAAGGTATCCCTTCTTCGGATAGATCCGTCCGTCGCCGTATTCCTTGGCGTCCGCATGCTCGTCACCGATGATGACTCGGGCATATGGTCTGCGCAGATGCGTCGGCGATTTCGTTCCAGGACGTCGTCCCTGCATGACGCGCACCGATTCGGCATAATGACGGTCGCCTTCCTTGAGGGCGATGCGCTTCACGATCGGAGCGATGCGTCTGGCCTTCGCGTTCAGAGCGGATTGGACTGTTGGGTTGGACAGGACATTGCGTTCCATCCATTCCTTGTCGACTTTGAATCCCTTCATGGTCACCTCCCGTCATCGCGGCAGACGTTGACCTGCATGTTCCAGGAAGTTGGTGTCAATCCGCCATCGAGCGCGACAGGATCGCCAATCACTCGATATTCGATTCCCCTGACGATCACCTTGCAATCCCGGAGCGTTCCTTGATAGGAGCGTGGGAAGTAGAGCGACATGGAGACGAGCAATCCTTCCGGATTGACGCTTGTGGCGACATTGTCCTGTGTCGGCGAGCCGACCAGCACGTTGCCTACCGATTCCTCGGACCATTTGCGGATTGGAGTGTTGTAGGCATCCATTCCGGCGATGCTTGGACGGAGCACCTTGACGGTTTCACCGTGGATCATGGTGCCACCACCTTTCCGGTGCTCATGTCGAGGGCTCCCGCGAGGAGGCGTCGCCTTCCGCCAAGCTCCTTCTCCTCGCTCGGCCACAATCGGAGGTCGCCGGTGGGGTTCTGGAAGCTGTAGGTGGCTTGGAATGGTCCGGCGGTCTCGCTCATGCTGCTGGCTCCCGATGGTGCGCCATTGGAATCGGCTTCCATTGCGCGCCTAACGGCAGCGCAGCAAATGCGCTCACGGGTGAGGTTGCTGACCTTGTCCCATCTGCGATAGGAGCGGATCAGGTCGGACGCATACGCGATGAGTTTCTTCGCGCGCGTCTTCTCCTCGTCCGTGAGCGCATGCCATGAGGCTTCAAGATCGTCGACACTCGCGAAATCATCTGTGTCGGCCATCATCTGGCCTCTCAGTCGGTCACGGTGACCTTGACGGATGCCTTCTTGGAGCCGTCGGAAGTGGTTGCGGTGACGGTGGCGTTGCCAGCCTTCACGCCGGTCACGACACCGACGCTCTTGTCGGCATCAGCCTTGACGGTGGCGATGGAATTGTCGGACGGTTCCACAGTCCACGCGACATCCTTATTGGATGCGCCGTCGGGCACAACGATGGCCTTCACCGTATTGGTGCCCTTGGTCTTGACGCCCATGGTCTTCTTATCAAGGCTCACGCCAGCGACCTTCACGGTGTTGGATGCGGAGCCACCGGCGACGGTCAGGAGCGCGTGGGCCTTCTGGTCGCCGTACTGCAAGCCGATCTCGCCGTACAGCTGCACCTTGTCGCTTGCGCCGGTCTTGGCGAGCGGCTCGGCGAAGAAATGACCCTTGCCGGGGATTTCGAGGAAGCGCGGGGCGAGCTGTTCGAGGGACAGGACGAGCAGCTGGTCCTTCGGCATGTACGGGTCGAGCATGATGTTGAAGAGGCCGAAGTCGGTCTCGATGGTCTGCAGGTTCACGCCGCCGACGTTGCGGGTCTGCTCCTGATACTTCGCGTCGGTGACGAAGCAGCGGGTCAGTGCGCGCTTGAGAGTGGAGTTGACCACGATGGTGCGCGTCTCGGATTCGCGGATGCCGCCATTGTCCCAGGCCATCTGCGCGAGGTCGAGCACGTCGTCCGCTGTCAGCTGGGCGGCGGTGTGCTCGGTGCTCATCACGTTGGTGGTGATGGCTTCGAGGAGGCCGCGGGTGCTCCGCGCGCTCTGGTTGTCAGTCGGATTGTTGTAATGGCCGGAGATGAAGGAGGCTTCCACGTCGCGTGCGATCTGCTTGAGTTGCTGCTGGATCTGCCAGCTCAGCTCGTCAGCGGGGATGGCGGTGCCGCCGACCTGTACTACCGGCATGTTGTCGGTGTTGCGCTGTCCGGTCGCACCCTGCCGCGTGTAGGAGACCTCGACGGCCTCCTGGTGGATCTCGACCACGTTGTTGGCGTGGAAGCGGGTGCGTTCCTCGCCCTTCGGCGCGTCGGCGCCCTCGAGGCGCTGGCGGTTGGCGTCTGGGTCGCGCAGGTCGTAGCCCTGCCATTCGAAAAGAGTGGACGTGGTGTCGATGCCGCCGGTGAGTCCGCCGATGGCGGAGAGTAGCGGCGTGTCCTCGCGGCTTGCGGCGAAAAGCTCGCCGACGTAATTGGGCAGATTGTAGGTGTTGCCCTGTCCTGTGATTCCAGGCATGATGTCTTCCTTCCAGATTGGTGGTTACTGGCGCTTCGTGCCGAGCATGATGCTTTTGAGCGTCATGGAGGTCTGATAGTCGCCTTTCTTTTCGGCGGCTGCGATCTGCTCCCTGATGCTCATGCTTCCCTGCCCGCCCGGCTGGTTTCCCTCGCCGTCGAGCGGATGCCTGCCATTGCCGGATGCCGGCGGCTTCCCCTGTGTGCTGACGAGCTTGGCGACCTTCTCGGCTGTCTTGTCGATGCTTTCCTCGTCATCGCCGGTCACGAGGTCGGCGAATTCGGCGGGGATGCCGTGCTTGAGGCAGGCGTTGGCGACAAGGCCGGCGTGCTTCTGCTCCGCCAGCTGTGATTCGAGCTTGCGGTTGGCTTCGGTGGCCTTCTGCAGTTCGCTCTTGTTCGCTTCCTCCTTCTCATCGAATTTCGCGGCCTTGGCTTTCAAATCGTCGTAATCGGCATACTTGGCCTGTTCACGGCGCAGACGGTCCTCGACGATGCGGTTGACATCGCTCTGGGAGAAGGTCTTCTCTCCTGCCGCCGGCTCGCCACCCTGCTGCTGTCCGTCACCGCCGGGTTCGGCCGGTGGCGCGACCATCATGATGTGACGAAGACGCATGATGAGGGATTTCGGCATGATGAAACGCTCCTTGTGTTTTCTCCGAATGTTTGAGGCCATCGTGGCCTTTTGACCAGGCATGACGGAGCCAGTGACCGCCCAAAAAATGGGATAGTGGCAGGTGCGGGACTCGAACCCGCGTTGTTTCAATGTCGTGGATTTACAGGCCACTGCCGTCGCCACTGGGCCAACCTGCCAAGAATGTGCTAAAATATATGAAGACCGGGGGTCCTCTGCGGCGTTGAAATAAAACGCAATGAGCGGAGGCGTGCTCCCGGTTGTTTCATTTCAATTTGATTTCCAATAAACCTTCACCGTCGAGAATGAAAAGTCTGCGGATTTTCCACTCACGATCGTTGTACTTCTCTAACTGGTGAACAAGCTTGTCTTTACGTTTCGATTGGCCAAGATCTATCACGAAACAGTCCTTGACGACATCGTGATTCTCTTTAGCGCTTCGAACGGCTTTGGTGATACGATCGGCGATTTTGCCAAAATCAGCTTTTGCCAAGGACTTCAATTCGCAAAGCTCGTTTGTTTCGATCCAACGGAAATCATTTGTCGCTGTCCTTTTTTCTATGTCTCTTGGTATCCATTCGACATGGTTCCCAAGATTCTGGAATCGTTCAAGGAACACGATTTCCTGCGGATATAACATATCGGTGGAGTGCGGAACTCCAACCTTTTCCTGACGCATGTACCATTCGCGATCGGTGACGCCAGCGAGTCCTCGCATTGAAAGCAGTCGTTCCTCGTTCTGCGCATGAGACTGCTTCCAACCATCAGGGATGGCGGTTCCCGGACGGATTCCATCCGCGTATTTGCCCTTATGCTGTCGCATCGCGCGAAGGATATCGTCCACCGAATCGCTTCCGGCCTCATCCCTCGCTTTGAGATAGTCGTCGTACAATTCGTCGGGACGATAGCCCTCCACACGCGGTTTTTCATCCCATGATGGGACAATCTCGCAGTCGCATGCCGCATGGTACTTGTTGAACAAGCCTCCGGCCTTTTCGGCGCTTGCATAGACGAAGCCGCGTCCGGCGAGCATGGCACAGAACGCGCAGGTATGGAGTCCGGAAGGAACGCGTGCGAACCGGGGCCCATACTTGTCAAGCTTGGCTGCCGACCTGACGGTACTGCGACCGCCGTTACGCACTCCGACCGCGATAAGCCGATTCAGGTACGAGAGATAGGCGTTCGGATCATATCGCTCGTTGCCTTTGAACAGCATGCTTGCCTTCGCCCGAATCATGTCGGTCAAATCGTCATGTATAGGGTCGGCGAGTATCGGCTCGTATTTGTCGTCGAACCATTTCGACCGCATTTGCTTGTACCAGTCGGCTGCTGCGGTCGAACTGATGCTCCCATATTTGTCAATGATGGCGGGAACGAGTTCCAGCAGCATGTCACGCTGCTGCGCCGGTTCCATTCCCTGCAGCTGTTGCCACACTTGGCCCATCTCCCGTTGTGCGAGGCTCACCGCCGTCTTCTGCGATTTGGTCAGAAGATTGATTTCCTTGCGGCTCGGAGTCCGATTTGTCATTCCCGCCTCCGTTCATCCCGACGAGCGCGTTCAATGCGCTTTTCGCTTCGGCTCGGCGCTTTTCCGATAGGAGTCTGGTGATTTGCTCGTCAGTGAAGCCGACTTCCTCCAATGCGACGGTCGTGTCGGCAAGCCAAGGGAAGGCCCCCACGAGTTTGACCATCGCGTCTCCGGCGTCGATGACGCTCGGCAGCGACGGATTGCGCCATCGTGCGGTGATGCCCGCCATCTCGTCGGTCACTTCGGTCGTATGGTCGCGAAGCATGATGATGTCCTGCGCGATACGACGAAGCGAAGCACCATACACGCGGTTCGCTGCCGAGCAGTCGATAACCAGATCCTTCTCCGCAGCATGCATCGCCTCTGCGCTCGATGGATTGTCCTGGATGATGCCGAGCGAGCTGACCGGCACATTCGTCTCCCCGGCGAATCTGCAGGCAAGCTCTCGCATCTGGTCGATATGCGGCTGCACGGACTGCTGGGTGATCTGCTCAAGCTTCGGCACGTCGCCATCCTCGTCCTTACCAATCATGTTCAATCGTCCGATGACGAATTCCCAGACTGGAATCGGATTGCCATCATCGTCCTTGAATGAATCGGGGTCGGCGCCGAGTAGGAGCCATTGCGGTGCCGAGTAGAATTCGGCGCTGACCTCGCTGCGCAGGACGGTGCGCACCGCGTCATCGGTGATGCTCATGACCGCGCGGTTGATGATCGACCTGCCGAAAGGCCTGTCGATGGTCGGCCTATAAGACAGCACCTCCACAGGCACACGGCCAAGACCATGCGTCCACACATCGTCCACGTACCATTCACGCCCAAGCTGGCAGGTGATGACTTGGAAAGGCGTCCATAGGCGGAATCGCGTAGGACGCGCGTAATCGTCGATGTCATCGATGGTGAGCGCCGCCTTGAGACTGCGAGTACGGAAATTCCACAGGGCGCTCGACCATTGCGCGCTGTGCGGAATGGTGAGCACAGGCGGTTCCCCAGCCGACTCGCCGCCCTCCGATACGGCCATGAAGACGCACGAGTGGATCATGCTGCTGCTGATCGCCATCGGCAGCTCGATGTCCCAGCGGTTAGCGGAGAGAATTGGATTCAGGTCGAAGGAATCGTCGCTGCTGTTCGGACTGACAAAGCCATCGAACATGCAGCGCTCGGCGTGTGCATTGACTGCTTTCGCTGGCCAGCCGACCACCTCCTCGAGATTCCGCATGCTCGGCGGGATGGAGAAGCCGATGTCGCGGAGCCGATGTTTTCCATCCGCATACCGGGAGCGCAGTGAATTGCGCGCGCGCTTGCGGTTCCACACGGTGACGAGATTCGATAAAGTGTCGTGCAACGCCGGGTCAAGCCCTTTGATATCGGTCGGTGGATTGAAGATGATGCCGAGATCGCTGAAATCGGTGACCGGAGCGAGCAGCGATGTCATGTGAGCCTCCTTAATCGTTGTTTCCTGCCTGGCTTGCGTTTCGCGGTGAATGCCCCGTGCAATGCCAGAGTCGTGGCCTGCAGTGGACTTATTTCCGCGTCGGAGCCTTTCTTGTTCCATGCGACCGCTCCGTTGGGGCCGATGTCGCGCAATGTGACGCCCTTCACGGCGGCAGCCAGCTGTGGCTGGTCCATATCACTCAGATGTGTAAGGGACTTGTCTCGAATCATGTCGAGCACGCGGCCTGTGGCCTGTCCTAATTGGCGTGTGTCGGTGACTGTCACACGCACATGCCGTTTCTGCAGGTCGGGCACGATGCTCATGGCCGGCGACTGCGCGTCGATGACTACGGCCGCGGTCTTGTGCCATCGTTCAGCCAGCCAGTCAACAGCCCATTGGACTCCGTCGGTGCGAGTGGAACGGTATTCCTGCAAAGAGATGAACGCAGTGCCATCGTCGTGCTTGAACGCGAGTCCGATGGCCAATGCACTCCTGTCCGGTGGCATATCCACGCCGAACGAAAGCAATCCATCCGTTTGCGGGTTGGCCACCTCGGTCGCATGCCAGGCCTCCTCACCAATGACCTCGGCGGCTGTCTGTTCGTCCCAGATTCCGAGCGCTTCACGCCGGAAAGAATCTTCTGCGAGGAGGTTGCGCATGCGCAGTATTGCTTCCTCGCTGGTGCGTTTCGGATATGACGGATTCGCCTTCGCCCACGCGGTCCTGTCATCAAGGTCGCAATCGCGGTCTGCACCGAGCTCGACGTAAAGCATGTCATCCGACTTGCCGGACAACGCGGTCGAACGCTTCTCCTCGAAAGCCTCGCATTGATCGCCCGGCTTCGGCGGATTGCCCATGAACACAATCAGCGGATTCGGACTCGTGTTCACGATCGGAATCAGGTTGTCCAACGCCTTGATGGTGAGAATCTGAGCCTCGTCGAACACTTCGATGTCGGCGGAGTGCAGACCTCGGCCGAAACCGTTCTCTCGGGCGCCGAACATGATGCGGCTGCCATTGGTGAAACGGATCTCCTGCTGTCCGTTCGCGCGGCGCACGGACTGCACGTATTCGGAAAGCTTCGGATTGCGGGTTAGGTCGCACATATCGGCGAACGTCTCATCGGAGGTGCGCGTATGGTGCGCGGTCCAGATGACCAGTGTTCCGGCGCGTCCGGCGCACAGGATGAATATCGAAGTTCCGACGGTGAACGTCTTGCCGATCTGTCTGCAGCTGGACAGGACCGCTCCTCCGGATCCGCATGCGTACTTGCCGTCGGAGCGTTTTGCGAACAGAAGGTAGAGAAAACCTTTCTGCCAGAGGTCGTAATGAATCCCGGCCTTAACCGCCGCACCGTTGATAAGTTTGAAGTCGCTTGACGTGACGTCTTCCGGCTGCACGAGCCGCTGGGCGATTTCAGACAATCGACGCTCCGACATCCTCCGCCACCTCCGTCACGTCGTCGTTCACGTCGAACAGGCTGCCGGATTCCTCGGCCATACGCATCCGTTCGTCGAATTCGGCGAGCTTGCTGCTGATCGCCGGCAGCGCGCTGGCCGGAGTCGATGAATCATGAAGCGCTTCGCGCAGCCTGCCGACGATTTCACGAAGTGTGTCCTCATGGGATCCATCCATCATGCGTTCGAAACTGTGACGGTCGATGTCTGCCGGATGTTCCCGTTCCGCAGTCGCTGACGTCTTTGCCTTTCGTTTTGTTCTTGGTTTTGCTGGTTTCGGCAAGGACTCGCCATCGTTCTTCCTTGCCCGGTACGCTTTCGCCCGGCATGCGCCAGAACAGTATTTAGCCGGTTTCCCGCGCCCTGACGGCCTGAATTCCTTTCCGCAAATAAGGCATTTCACGACGCTTCACCTCCCGTCACGTTTTACAAACCGTCACGTTTTAAGCTTCCGGGGAGATATCGGCCCTATGCGGCGGAGAAGGTGTTTTCTCGACCGGGAGTGGATACCCCCCTAGATGTCGATTTTCCGAAATGGCACGCCGGTGGGCGGTTTTGATTGCTGCCCCTGCTGACCGGCCATGAGTCGTCGCACTTCGCGTTGCGCCCACTCTAGCGTGTGCGTGCCTTTGACGGTGTTGCACCACCGATGTGTCGGCTCGGTGTTTGTCCAGGAATATGGATTTCCACCTCTTGCGATCGGGATGATCTCATCCACGACAAAGCTCCAAGGATCTGGATATTTGAGTCGCAGGTCGATTGGCTTTCCGCAGATTCCACATGTCCTTCCGCTTTTGACCGCTGCTTTATGTCTGGCGACGAGCTGATTCCGTCGCGTTCCGTTTTGTCTGCGAACGTTTGGCTTGTGTGTTGTCATTCGTCTGTCGATTCGGATCAGTCGGTGACTTCGATTCCAAGTCGGGTCAAGGCGCTGAGGAAGTCGTCCTCGTAGATCCGCAGGCCCCACGCTTCCAAGGCGTCCCCCCTACTGATTTGCATGCCCGCCTGTTCTCCTTGGTCGGCGATGCGAGTGAGCTGATGTGCGATCTCTTCGAGGGCTTCTTTCATTTCTGCTCCTTTCGGCGTGTAATATCTATCTCGCTTGCATAACTTATGTATTTTTGATACAATAGTTTATGTCAACAGGAAAGGAGGTGAGCATGAAATGGACGGATATCGTGACCGCCATCAGCTCGGTGGCGAGCAACATCATTGCGCTGGCGGCGCTCATCATCTCGATACGGCGCAGACCACGCCATAAGAGATGACGAAAGGGTTCCGAGCAGACCTAGTGCCCGGAACCCCGGTTCCATCCTATTTCATGGCCATCATGAAAACAAGCACCATATTCGCCGTCTGCGGCATCACATGCGGCCTGCTGTCGGCCATGCTCGGCTTCGCGGGAAAACCATGGCAAGCCGGATTGTTCGGACTCGCGGCGGGCATCTGGTGCATCGCCACGCTCATCATGGACAGACGGGGCGGCGATGACGACTGAATACCTCGGCGTCAAACAGGTCGCCGAAAGACTCGGCGTCGCGAACGCAGCAGTCTACGACCTGCCGGAGCCGGACGTGCGCATCGGCCGCACACGCGGCTGGCGCCCCGAAACCATCGACCGGTGGAACGCGCAACGTCCCGGCAGAGGCGTCGGCGGCGGCAGGCCACGCAAGCAAAACGACAAATAAACGAATGGTCCGGAAGTGATTCCGGGCCGTTCCTTTTCATGGGTGGCTCCGGAGAGATTCAACTTCATCTCACGCCGACGGAGAAATCATCAATGTTCTCGATGATGCCGTCGATATATTGTTCGCGTTCTTCTTTCTCACCTTTACCAAATATCTTAAACATGCCAGCCAATATGCATGACACCACGCCGATAGCCAAAATCAACCAGTTGCCGTGACCTCCGGAAGAACTAGAGTCCACCACGAATTGGATTATCATCGGGATTCCGATACCGATTGCGCACCAAAAAGCGTTGTCTAATTTACCATTGCCATCCGGAATTCGTCTGATATCCCTTTTCAGATGCTTGAGGTCGGTCGTACACACCGGTATCGCCTCCTCCTTTGGCATCTTAACGCCACTACTGGGGATTGTTTCATACACCGGAGTCCTTAAACATTCGGATTTGCACGCCTGTTCTTGCGCACCTCCTGCCGCCGTCTTATAGCGGCAGGCATCTGATAGACATAATTCAAAAACGTTGCAAGAAATCCGAGCATATCATCAGCATCCTCCTCACTGACAGGTTCAGTGAAATCGCCGTGAGCCATGTCATTGCCGAGATAACGTATCTCATGCGCCTCATCTTTAATCTGCTCGCTGATCACGCCATTGGCTGCCAGCTCATCAATTTTCGAAGCGAGATTGCCTTTCGTCACTTTCTTGTCTTTGGCCGTCGCTTCAAGTACGCTGCGGGCCATAAGGATCGCAGCTCGATAGGAACGAATACTAAAGCAGGCATATGCCTCGCTAGCAGCATCTGCGATATGTTGCGGCACGTCTTCGAACTCCTTTCCTAAAGGCTCATCTGGGAGCCAAACGAACGGTTGGCTCCTGTCGTTCTTAGAAAATACCGAATTCGCATCGAAACAATCAAAGCCATCGTCTGCATACGCAGCCATTAATGCGATATTCGGATATCCGCAAGAATCACATTTGAAGAAAGCGGCAAAAATCGAATCCTTATCGGTTTGATATGAGTCGCCCATTCTGGTCATGTGCGCAACTTGATGACAGTGCCAGCAGGTTCTTGAAGCCATGCCATTGATTCTACACTTAAGTGCCTTCGGCGGGAGTCGAACCCGCGTCCACTCGCGGCCACAAGGAAGAGAATCCAGTAAAGACTCGCGGCCGGTACGATCTGCCACTGATTCCTACGAAGGCATGGACAGGCGGTTTGAGCATCACCGCATCACGTAAGCGCGGGATTGGCTTGCCTGCCGCTGTTGGTGTATGCCCACTCTGACGTGAGTGGGCGGAGCGTGTCCGATATGCCGTTCGGACAGGACGGTGTTACGTAGCCCAAGGAGTTAGGAGAATCCAAGGTGGATATGAAAAAGGTTCAAACCAAGTCACCTCGGCTTGAACCCTCTAATCCACTGACAATTGTGCGTTGCACTTTCGATTTTGTCAAATCGAGTCGCGTCGCACGACCTGTCCATGCACGTCGGAAAGCCTGTACAACGGCTGCCCCTTCACGTTTTCGCCAACCGGTTGGAGCCTGCCGCGCTTGCGCCATGAGCGAATCGTGTTCGCGTTGCACTGGAATCCGCATTCGCGCAGCAGTTCCGCGCATTCCCCTGCCGTGAACGCTTTGCCGGATGCGATGCACTCCTTCAGGAAGCCGAGCCGCACGTCCACCACACGGTAAGTGCCGCCGCATACGGGGCAGGTGACCTCGACCGCGTCGATGGGCGCCGACAGTTCGACACCGCACAATGGGTTCGGGCATCTGCCGATGCCGTGCTTGGAAGGCGGCACGTCGATGATGGACAAGGTCTTGCGCGCCAATGATTGCCAGTCGTGCCAGATGATGTCGATGTCCGGAAGCCGGTTCAACCGTGGACATGCGGCGCAGACGCTCAAACATTCCAGCAGGGACGGGTGGATCCGGCCGTTCGCCCATGGCATCGCCGATGGCGCGTACAGTCTGCGCCACAATGCGACCGCCATGTCCCCGACCTCCTGCATGTGGTCGAGCACCGGCAATCGGATTGGCGTCGGCGCGGCTGGAAGGTTAACGCGTCCAGGCTGGCGGCCTCCGTAGTGCGCGGTCGAGTCCAGGAACTCATGCAGCGAATCCAACCATGATGGATATTCCCGCAGCCAGCCGCGCATCAGCCCACCGCATTTCGCGCACATGGTGTCGCCGACAGCGCATCCCCCGCCGCAGACGAGGCACACGCCGGCGAGCGCTGGTGTTGTTTGGCCGGTGTTTGTTGTGGTGTTGGTGGTGGTTGGTTGGGATTCGTTGGTTGGTTCGTACATTTGTTCGATTCCCTCCGGCGTGGTAGTCTGGTTTGTGGTAATGCCAGAGCCCGGCCGGAAGGTCGGGTTCTTTGTTTATTCGGTGGCGGAGTCCTGTTCTTCAAGGTCGACGTGTTCAATCTTGGCTCTATGGCGGAGCAGACCGGCGTATTCATCCATGACGTCAAGCTGCCTGCTCAACAGGCCGATCGGACAGACGAGCTCGAAGTCAAGCGTGCCATCCGCATACCGCTGCAGCATGCCCCTGAGCCTGCCGGCACGAGCGGTCAACTCACGGTATTCGACGCGCAGCCGCCCCTCATAATCGGATCCGTCGGCGCTCGCGGGTTGCGCTTGGTCGGCAGCGGCGAGCACTTCGATGGCTTGGCGCAGGTATCCGTCATGGATCCAGTCGGCCGCATGCTCCCATTCGTCGTGGATGTGTTTCGGATCGTCCTTGCGGAGTGCAAATTTGAGCCCGAACAGGCGTTCGGCGACGGCTTCGGTGCGCGCGTCGATCGGCGGCAGTGGCGGTTCGAGTGTTTCATCACTCATTTTTCGTGTTTCCTTTCAGTTGGCAGTTCTTTTCGTCAAGGCGTATCTCATTTCCCGACACATGTCGGCGAGCGCGTATTTGACTGTTATGTGGGTGATGTCCTGTCTTATAAGCGCGTTGTTGTTGAGGTAGCGTAGGGCGGCTTCGATTTCGATTACGGTCGGTGGTTTGAGTCGTCCTGCGATGAAGCCCTGCACGTAGGCGTCGGAGGCGATCTGCGTGATGGTCTTGTCTGTGGAGACCGGGATGGGTTCGCCTTGAAGGTATTTGGTTTCGAAGTCAAGCTGGCTTTCGCCGGTCATAACGTCCTCTTCTTTCTTCTTTTGGTTGCGGGTTGGTTTTCCGGATGCGGTGTCCGGGTTTTCATTCGTCAGCCTCCGATTGGGACAGGCGCCACCGCTCGAAAAGACGGGAGGCATTCAGCGAAATGATTTTTACCGGATGGAATTTGAGACGCCACATGCAGTCGGCGCACACCTCTCCCGCCACCTTGGCCTGGTCGGCGTAACATAGGCACACGCTGTAGACGGGACTCGAGCACCACCGGCCGCACAAATCGCAGGTGTGCATATCCTGCGTGACCAGCTCGTCGCGCTGCGGCAGGAACGGATTCCCCGCACCCCTTTCATCCACGGCTGCGGCGAGCGCCTTCCTGATCTCGTCCCTGGCGTAGAGGAAGGCGTTGTGTCGGGTCTGGGCGTAGCCGACGAAGGTGGCATTGCCGTCCCTTGTCGCGGCGCGGACGGCTTCGAGTTCCTGGTCGATGAGTTTGTTGAGCACGCCGATGGCGATGTCTGCTTCACTGTCTTTCATTGCTGTTCCTTTTCCCTGTCGTGTTCCGCCACCCATCTGAGCAGGGCGTTGACGGCGATTTCGCACGCCTGCCGTTCCTCGTCATCCTCTGGTGCGATACATACGGCGCCGCATTGCGACCAGATTTTCACTGTGGCTCCTTGTCTGCACCGCTCACATGGCTCCAGTCGCATGACAGGCCGCCCCTCTGGTAGCCCGAGTAGACGACGCAGACCACTTGCCTCGTGTCGGACAGTGTGACGATGCATTCCTTGATGTCGTCGCCGGACCTTTTGGAGCATGTGGTGCCGGTGGCGGCGATGGCGGGGGCCGGGGTCGACGTCTTGGACGCGCTCCCGCATCCCGCGAGCGCGAGGAGGAATACCGGTGTGAGCAGGAACATGGTTATGGCGGTCACGCCGATGCCGGTGAGCGCGAGTGGTTTGCGTTTTCTCATTTCGAGTGTTTCCTTTCTTGTCTGGTGGCTTCCGTGTTCCATGCGCGGATGGCTTCTTTGAGGTCGTCGTGGCGGGTGAGGATGAGGATGCCGTAGTGGTGTTGGCAGGAGCATGCCCATATCTGTCGTATGGCGGATGTTTTCCGGTTGATGGCTTGGCCGATCCGGTCGAAGCTGATGTTCCGGCGGCCGCAGGTCGGGCATGGCACTGGTTTGTGCCATTTGCGCGGTCGTGTCTCTTTCGGGTGGCCCATTGTCTTTCATTCCTTTCCGTAGATGGCGAGGCATCTGATGCCGGCGCTCATACTGTTGGAACATGTGTTCGGATCGTGGGCGATGATGTCATTTCCGATGCCTTTGAAGCGGAGGGTGGCGGTGCCGTCGGGATGTCGGATGAGTTCGAGTCGTCCGTCGATGATGACGTCCTGGTCGGTTTGGGCGATGCAGCGGCGGCCGATCAGGATGGCCGGGTCGGCCGACCGCCATTTGTGTAGCGGGACGTTGACGCTCACCGCGGCGCCTCGCCTTCGTTTTCGCCTTGGGTGTCCTTTCCGGCCGCGTCGTAGCCTTCGTCATACACGTCGTCGAGCAGCGTCTGGAACTCGGGAGAGGCGAAGAACGTGCTGATGGCGTCCTTGGCTACGCGTCTCCATGGCTCTTTGCCTTCCATGGGCATCTCGTTCCATGGGCGTGGATGGCGGGCCCCGTTGCTATACCAGCGCAGGTAGATGGCCTCGGCCACCTTGTTCTGCGTCTCCAGACCGATCGGAATGGTCTCCTGGTCTGCCATGATGGCTCCTTTCAGTATGTATCCGGCGCGGTGCGGTCCGCAATGATGTAGGCGGCGAGCGCGACGCATAGGGTGAGGATGATGAGCATGGCGTGCAGGGCGAGCCATTGGATGGGGATCCAGTGGTGGAGGCCGATGCCGATGATCGGCCGGATGATGGCGTGCGGCACGAGCAGCAGCGCGGTGAGGGAGAACAGCGTGGCGAACCAGTCGCCGACATGGTTGGAGATGCGGTTGATGGTCTGTTTCATTCCGAGGTTCCTTTCATAGTTGGTTTGGTACGGTTCATGGCCTGTTGGCCATCCAGCCGATCAGGATGGCGGCGCACATGAGAATCACTGCCGAGATGCTCATCACCTTGCTGCTTCCGTGGCGACGTATCGGACCGGATGGGCGGCCAGGTGGCGGATGATGCCCGCGTATTGGCGGATGTCGCGGTCGAGGCATGTGCTGGTGCGGTGGGCGCTGGCTGCAGGCGTCTCCTCTTCCGGTTTCACATCCCAGCCGGCGGCTTCGAGACTGTCGCGGAGGGTGGCCATGTCGATGCGGTGGTAGTGCAGCGGGAGGTTCGGGCAGAGTCGGCCGATGAAGTCGAGGTCGAACTGCGGGTTGCTGCCTGCCGGATGGAGGATGAACGATTGCGCGAGGCTGTCGACGTATTCCTCGAGCGCGTTCGCCGTCGCCGCTTCCGTATATCCGGCGTCGAGTGCGCCTTCGAGCAGTCCATTGGCGCAGTGCATGCGCCACGCCTCGAGGTTCCCGTCCGTAATGGACGCCTTGCGGCCTTTCAGTCCGATGACGCGGCGGAAACCTCCGACGCACCGCACGCCTCTCATGTCGGTGCAACGCATTTCCACCTCGAGGATCCTGTCATGGTCCGGGTCGAGCCCCGTGGTCTCCACGTCCATCCACAGCAGCATGTCCTCTTTGGCTTTTTCCTCGCTCATCATTGGTTTCCTTTCGTTCGGAGGAGAATGATTTCGGTCTGCGTGAGCGGTGTCGCGGTACCGTCCATGTTCAGCAGCATCCACCGGCCTTCCCAGTCGAACACCGGCACATCACGCGGATCCGCGCCGAACGGCACGATCAATCCCAGTCGCGCCGCCTCGGCCACATGCTGGTGGACCCACCCATGGCAGCCGGTCGTGCCCGAACCGCACAGTTCGACGATGTTGGCCGGACTGTGCCTTACATCCGGATCCGCCGCCCGCCGCAGTTGACGGTGATGGCCGGAGCGTCCGGGCCAGCATGACGGGTTATGGATGTTCGTCCCGCACCGCAGGCAATGCCATCCCTGACGTTCCAAGGCGGCACGCTTCGAATCATCGAACTCACTCACAACGCATCCCCTCCTGCATCAGGCCGTCGACCATCACCAAACACGAAGTGCAGTTGGCTCTCAGCCCGGCCGCCATCGCCACGATGCCGTCGTCCGCCCTGCCGCCGGCGAGCGCGCGGAGTTCGATTGTGCTGGCGGTTTGGGCGGTGTCGGTGAGGAGTTGGGCGAGTCTTTCGAGTTGTTTCCTGGTCATTGGTTGTTCTCCTCGTCTTCTTCGTTTTCGTCGGAGTCGGCTTCGGTGATGGCGGCGATGAGCTGGTCGAGGTGGCTGGTTTCGTCGTCGGTGGGCGTGTAGCCGAGGTCTTGGAGGATCTGGTAGTAGCCGGGGATGCGTCTGCTGGTGTCGTTGACGGTGGTCCAGTCGGTCGGGTCGATGAACCATTCGATGCGGGCGGCGAGGATTTGCACCGCCCAGACCGCCCAGTCGGGTTCGTCGAGGTGGTAGCGGAGTTCGGCGAGCGCCCGTTCCGGTTCGATGCCGCTGATGGTGGCGAATTGTTCGCCGCCGCATGCGGCGTCGTTCCATGTGCTCAGCGCCTGCGTGTAGCCCTGCGGGTTCGGGTCGATGATCTGCAGGAGTCCGAGCCGGGCCGTGGTTTCGACGAGCTTGTCGCGTTTGATGCCGTGGAGATGGCCGTGGAGCCATGTCATGCGCTTGTCCGCGGATGCGGCGGCGTATTCCTCGAGCGCGTGGCGGCGGGTGTCGCGTTCGGCCTGTTCGGCGGCGCGTCGGGCTTCCTTTTCGGCGTCGGCGGTCTTGTCGCGGCGGGTCCAGAGGTAGACCTGCTGCGAGACCGTGTGGATGGATACGGCGGCTGGGTTTTGTTCGCGGATCTTCTCGATGGTTTCTTCGGGGGTGCCGGTGGATGGGAACATGCAGCCGGCGTAGCGCCATTCCGGGTCGCTGTAGGGCTTTTCGGGGTCGGGGATGAGGTTGATGCCGTTGTCGAGCTCCACGAGGAGCGCGGCGACCGATTCGATCCATTGCCGGTCGCGGTCGTCGCGTTCGATGCGGCGGAGAGTGTAGTCGAAGTTCGAGGTGCCGGCCGCCTGCGCGAGCTCCTTCTGCCTGTCCGGCTGGCCGTCGTATCGCGCGATGGCCACGAGCTGGCCGATGGTGAGCTGGCTGAAATCGTCGCGGACCGCTCTGACCTCGGTCTTGATGCTGGCGGCCTTGGCGCGGTCACGCACGTAGTCGGCGCTTCGGCCGAGCCGGTGGGCGACGTTGGCGGTAGTGGCTCCGAGGTCGAGCATGCCCTGGATGGCGTCGGCCTCTTCCAACGCGGTGAGCTGTTCGCGCTGGCAGTTCTCGGTGACCATGGCCTCCAACTGCTGCAATGGGTTGAGATGGAGCACGAAGCATGGGACGGCTCTAATTCCGGCCTGTTTGCATGCGGCGAGCCTGCGGTGGCCGGCGATGACCCTGTAGCGCTCGCCGTTGGGTACGACGCTGAGGGGCGTGAGGAGGCCGTTGGTTTTGATGCTGGCGGCGAGGTCGGTCACGTCGCCGATGTTTTTGCGTGGATTGTCAGGGTGGGGGTCGATCAGGCTCGTGTTGATGAGCTTGATCTGGTTGCTTTGGTAGCTGCTCATTGCTTCTCCTTGCTGGTTTCTTGGTTGTTGAGTTCGTCTGCGCACGCCTGGCATGCCTTCCACCATTCGCTTGGGTTGCCGTTGCGGAGGCTTCCGGTGTGGTCGTATTCGTCCTCGTGCGGATCCATGAGCTGGTGGACGTGTTCGCAGTTCCAGGTGTGCTTGTGCTGCCGCGTGGGTGTGATGGGTTCCGGTGCCCATGTCTCCCACTGGTCGCGGAGCCATGTGTTGAGCCGTGGGATGTGGCCGCTGCGGATCTGGCCGTCGTTGACGGCGTGCCTGTAGCGGCGGAGCGCGGTTTGGAGGCGGGTGAGTTCGACTGGGTTTCCGGCGATGGCCGCGTACAGGGCTCTGGCTTCGGCTTCGGTCTTGCGGCCTTTCGCGCCGACGGATCCGGGATAGGCTTCGGCGAAATGGTCGAAGCCGGATTCCGGCGTGGCGGGTTGCTTCGGTTTGCCGGCGGGAGGGGTCGGAGAGGGATTATCGGTATAGGTATCGGTTTTATGCCATGTTTTTGCTTGGCTGTCCCCTAGCAACTTGCTAGACGGTTTGCTACCCATCTCGCTACCGTTTTGCTCTCCATTTGCTTGGCTGTTTTCCGGCAAGTCACCAGACGTTTGCTTGGCTTTCTGGTTGGCCGCCTTGCGGCGTCCTCCCTTGCTTCCCGCCTTGCGGCGCGCCTCGCGTTGCTCCTCGGTCAACACTCGGGGCTCCCTGCATATGCCTTCGGCGTAGACGGGGCGCCAGCCGCCGTCGTGCTCCTCCATAAGCCCGGAGTCGACGAGCTGCTGCAGCTGTTTCATGGTGCCGCCGGCGTCCTTGAGGTCGAGCTTATCGAAGTGGCCTGGGTACGCGGCCGGATCCTTGGCCTGCATCGAGACGCCTTTGGAGTGGATGACGCACAGCTTGACCCACAGGCCCACGGTGGCGAGCGGCAGGCGGCGGATGCGCCTGTCGTCGGCCATCTGGTCGTCGATGATGAACCACATATCTCTCTTGCTCCTTCCGTGGTTCAGTCGATCTCGCCGGTGTCCGGATCGACGGTCGCCTCCACGTCGCCATCGTCCATGTCGAGGCTGCGGCGCAGGTCGTCGATGAGGATCATCTGCCGTGACGTGGATGGCTTCGCGCACATGTTCTCCATGGCCAGTCCCGCGTCGAGGATGCGCTGCGCGAGGTCCGCGCAGTCGTACACTGCTTCGGTGATGGCGTGGATGCCGCCCCACTTGTCGATGTGCTCCTTCTTGGTGTGGGTGTCCATGACGGTGCGGCATGCCTTGAGCACGACGGCCGCGGACTTGGTGACCTGCTGGGTCTTGCCGATGAGGTCGATGAGCGTGTCGGGCGTGGCCTCCTGCGGGATGAGCGCCTGTTGTTCGCTGGCTTTCATTGCTGCTCCTTAGAACTCCGGTTCCGGGTCGGGTTTGCCGAAACCTCCGAATGATGACTGGTCGTCCGACGGCGCGCCCCACGGATCATCGGCCGGAGGCTGGGCGGATTGCTGTGTCTGCGCCGGCTGTTGGCTCCAGCCGCCCGCTCCGGTGTTGACGGTCGGCGTCTGCGCGGCGGGATTGCCGTAGACGGGACCTTGCGGCTGTCGGCTGATGCGGCTGACCTGCGCGGTGGCGTAGCGCAGGCTCGGGCCGATCTCGTCAACCTGCAGTTCCATGACGGTTCTGTTGGTGCCGTCCTGTGCCTGGTAGGAATGCTGTTGGAGTCGGCCTTGTGCGATTACGCGCATGCCCTTCGCAAGGCTCTGCGCGCAATGCGAGGCCATGTCACGCCATGCCGAGCAGCGCATGAACAGCGCCGGCCCATCCTCGTACTGGCCGGTCTGCTTGTTGTATACGCGCGCGGTGTTTGCGATGGTGAAGCTGGCGACCTGCGCGCCCTGGCCGGTGGTTCTCAGTTCCGGATCCGCGGTGAGGTTGCCGACGATGGTGATGACGGTCTCGCCGATGGCCATGTCACTCCCCTCTCACGTATCCGGCCGGTTCCGGGCCGAGCTGGCTTGGATCCTTGGCCTTCCACGCGCACTTGGCGCGCAGGCATCCGGCCTCGCGGTCGATGACGATCTCGCCGAAGCGCGCCGGCGCGACCATGGTGAGGTTCCAGCCACGGTCGCGGTTGAGCGTGGATATGGTTTCATACAGTTCGCCGATCAGTTCGGCGGCCGTCATGCCGACGCTGGCGGGTGTGAGCGGCCATTCGAACCACTTCTCGCCTTCCGGCCTGCTTGGTGTTTTGCTTGGCAACGTTTGCCTCCTTTGGATTGATGTCGTGCCGGGGCGTGGGGTCGAACCGCGCATCCATCCGCCGACGTGACCTCAACACGCCGATCCATGGCGCCCGCATCCTGTCGCGGGCCCCGGCGAAAGGCCGGACGGGAGGAGAAGAGAGAAGATGACCCGTCCGGCTGGTTTTAACGTCTTTTCCTTGACGCGCGGGCGGTTCCGGCATGGACGCGCATGACGAACCACGTCCATGCCGCAATGTGTGAGGAACCGTCCAAGTCCTTCACTGCCGTTGCTCGTCCAGCCAGTGCGCGAAGCGGGGGGCGGAGCACAGGCGACGCATGATGACGGCCGTCGGGATGAGCACTGCGACCGGCGCGGCGATGAGATGTTCGATGGGGTGCGTGCAGGCCGGCGTGCAATACAGCACCCACATGGCCAGTAGCCACACCGCGAACAGCAACTGGTGCAGGATGACGAGGGCAAGAGCTTTCATCGTTCGCCTCCGTTCGTAGAATCGGTGGAATGGACATCAATGCGATCACCGGCGTCGTTGGCGCCATCACGGGATTGGTTGGCGGCGTCTCCGGATGTGTCGCCTTGTTCCAGGCGCGCCATGGCAACAAGCTCTCGGAGCAGGCGAACGGCTCGGCTGAGGAAGCCAACCGGATCGCCGTCGAATCGAAGCATGCCGCCGAGCAGGCCAACCGCCTTGCAGGAAAGGCGAACGAGATAGCTGCAGACGCGAACTCGATCAGCCAGCGGGCGTTGTCCGTCACCGCCGACCAGACGGTCCACAAGTGGCGGGTCGAATACGATGGAGAAACCTCGACCGTCTTCCTTGTCAACGATTGCCCCGACATGGCACGAGACGTGTCCGTGTTCGTCCGTTTCAAAGACCAGACCGTTGCGCAACGGCACGTCGACGAGGTTGTGCCGTTCGGAGAGGTCGCGCTCGAAAGCGAGTTCTTCTCCAAGCAGATACTCGAAGACCAGGCCGGTATCGACCGTCTGAACGCCCAACCCGGCTTCGCCTACTTCGGACGTGGATCCTGTCATGTGACGGTTCACGTCGCTTACACTACGGAGCTCGGCGCGAGACGCAACGACGAAGTCGAGCAGTGCCTGACCTACGGCCAGAGGCATTGATTCCATCACAGCTCCTTGTTGATGGTGTCGATGACGATGTCCACGAGGTCGACCACATCGATGTCGATGAATCCGACGATGTGACCGAGCGAACGCCTTGCTTCGATGTCGTCCCACCTGTCGGCATAGGCCGGACGGATGGCGTCGCCCTTGTCCTCAAATTCCCTGAATATCGCTTCGACGCAGGCTTTGCGGATGTCGCTCATTTGTCTTCCTTTTCTTCCCATGGATCCGGCCACGGGGTATCGGTACGCCAGTCGTTGTCAGTCATCACGCACCCACCTCTTCCTCGTATTCGGCCGTGCACTGGTACAGGTGTTGCGCGAAATAGGCGATCATCTGCTCCTTCGGATACATGACGATTCGTCCCACCTTCACGAACTTCGGGCCGATGCCCGCGCTACGCCAGTACGCCAGGGTGCCTTCCTTGATGCCGCAGTTGTCCGCGATGTCCTTCGTTGTGTTCATCGGCTTCAACGCCGCCGCCAATGCGGCGAACACCTCTTTGTCATCCATCACGCGCCCGCTCCTTTCATGCGTTGGTAAGCGCCGATTGCTTTTCCGACGTGTTTCGTTTGAGGGCCTTCCTGCCGAGTGGGAGAATGAGCAGACCCGCGCAAAGAAGGGAGGTGATAATATGCAACGCGATCCAGTGAATTCCGCTAATGACGCGAAGGCCTACGCACAATCTGGAAACATTCAGCAGGCCATCGTGTCGCTGGCCGATGCCGTGCAGGGCATCGCCGAATACCAGCGGTACATCCGGAACGACCAGTTGAAGATCAAACGTGCGCTGAACATCAGCTGACGTTCGGCCGTCCGCGTGAGAGAGTTCCAATTCCTCGCGGACGGCTTTCCTTATCGCGCCCAGCATCGCCGGGTGCAGGCGTTCGAATTCCTCAACGGAAATCGGGTTCATGGATTCGTCCGCCGTCTCGGCCGGAATGTTGATGCTCATCTCGGATTCTCCTTTCGATTCATTCGTCGGCGAGCGCCTGATTCTGTTCTTTGAATTGAGGCGGAAGGAAGGTGCTTGGCGCTTCTCCTGTTGCCTCAGACAGGGCGATGACTGTATCGAGTGTCACGGCTCGGTATCCCTTCAGCATGCTGTTGAGTGTGCTGTATGGGATTCCGCATTTTTCCGACACGGCTCGTTTTGTCATACCCTTGTTTTTAATGATTTTTTCGGCGTTGTGACCAAACCACGTTTGTAGACTAACGTTTCTCATGTGAGTAACGTTAATGTATGAATAAGAGTCCGTCAACTTCGGCGTTTCTCATTTGGATAACAAATAACTATATGCGGAATTGGCGTTACTCAAATCGAGTAATATAATGCTTACATGAGTGATAACAGAGAATATCGGAGCCGACGTTTTGCACAGCTAGTAGGGCTCGAGCTAAAAGGTGAATTCGCAAAACATTCCATTTCGCAGACGAAAGTCGCTGAGATTCTTGGACATTCCAAGGGTGGGTATTCCAAATGGATCAACGCGAAGCCGTCCATGCCACTTGAGGCGTTCTTGAATACGTGCGAGTTGATTGAGGCAGACCCTAAAGCGGTTATTGACGCCTCGTATAAAAGGCTGCTCGATGAACTTGGTACACCAGATGAATACCGCGAGCGCCAAAACCAGATCACCGATGATCTCATCGACCGTATCGCCGCGCACCCCGAAGACTATGACGTGGCCGCCAACAGGGATCCGAATAAGGAAATCGAGATGAACGGCGGTGAGGGCCGATAGACAGTTATGACGGGCTTCTGATGGAGGCGGAGTCGATGGACGTGCGCGTGGAGGAACGCAGCCTGGGTCGCGGGTTGTGTGGACTGTACTGTGATACGTTGCGGCTCGTCATCGTTGACAATCGACTGCTTGACCATCAGAAGATGTGCACGCTCTGCCATGAGCTCGTGCATGCGAGACACCATGACCCTGGATGCGGAATCATCGGAGCAAAAGCGGAACAGCGCACCCGCAAGGAGACCGCGTTATGGCTCGTGGGCCCCGTCGAATATGCGACCGCCGAACGACTGTACGACGGGGACTCTTATCTCATCGCGTGTGAGCTTGGCGTGACGGTGCAGGTTGTGGAGGATTACAAGTCGCTGTTGGCTTCTCGTGCCACGACGGCTTATGGAGAAAGGACAGTGGAATGACGCTGGTCATAGTCATCGTTGCCGTTGCGGCCATCGCCTACGCCGTATCGAAGAAGAACAAGGGACAATCGTCCGTACCTGCGGAAAGTGGATTGTCCGGAGAATCGCATGCGGGCGATGACGGTCTGGATTCGTTCGCCGAGTTCAGAATGAACGCCGCCATCGCCGATGCCGTCGTCATCGACACGGAAACGATAAATTCCCCTTCCGGGACACGTGTCATCGATATCGGCGCAATCCTGGTAAGGAACAACGTGCCGACCTGCGAATGGGAGCAACTCATCTCTCCCGAATGCGACCTGCCGGCGTCGGCAACGCTCTTGACCGGAATCACCGAAGAGTCCTTGCTGTCCCAGCCGAACGCGGAACAGGTAATCCCCGAATTCCTCGCAGCCATCTCGAACCTCACGCTGATCGGCCATAACATCAGCTATGACGTTTCCGCATTGAACAAGGAAGCATCACGACTCGGCATCGATTGTCTTGACACGACCTGCATCGATACGATGTCGTTGGCAATGGCGAAGTTCCCAAACGCACCATCGGTAAGCCTGCAGGAGACCATGCGGCTGCTTGGCATACAAGCCACCGAGGAGCACCGCGCCATGTCAGATGCCCGATGGACTTTCGAATGCTGGCACCGACTGGAATCCATGTACAGTCCGAGAACGCTCACGCAATCTGAAATCGACGAATCGAGACAGCGAGCGCTCCATGACAAGCGTCGCAAAGATTCCATCTTCATGAAGAGCATTTATCTCGGCGACGAGATGCCGACTGCGGTGAACGCGCGACCCGATGGCAGGGTTGTCGAGACCATCGAGTGCGGCGTGGAGATATCCGGAGACGAGGATCACCAGCGGATCCTGAAAAGATACGGGTATGACGCATGGGTCTGGGTTTATGTCGTGGAAGGCCGGATACGGAAGGGCAAGTATGCAGGATACCCCACGTACTGGGTGTTTCTCGACGGCGAGGAGATCGGATATATAAGCAAATACCAGATGGAGCGTCACTGTGGTCAGGTACCTCCCGAGGGTGCCGTGATGCTCGCCCATGTCCCGGACAGGGTGAAGGACAAGGATCGACACATATGGCAGCTCCGTCTGCAAATGCCGGAAGCTCACGATCCGATGGGCCTTCCACGCCAGAACGTGCCGGAGCTTCCAACGAAGAAAGCACGAAAGCCAAAGCCCGTCGAGCCGAAACCGCAGAGTTGGCCAAACGCCTCAACGAAAGTCGTGTTCTCGAATATCAAGCCGCATAAGAAGGTGCTCGCGCCCATCGGAAGGACAGTACCCATCGAACCGGTGGGCGGACTTGACGAGATCCTCGACCAGTTCGAGGACCAATCGCATGTCTGGGTGACTGTGAAACCATCGGCAGACGTCCTGGTAATCCGTCTAAGCGGAACCGTCCTAGGCACCGTGGCACTGCCGACGAACACCGATCCATTCGGATCCGAGACGAAAGTCACCTCCGCAACCATCGAAAAAAGCGATGGTCAAGTGAAAGTCTCCGTCGATCTTCCATCGGACGATGATGCAGGTTCACGATAACGCGATCACCTCATCACATATTTATACGTGCTTATAGAGCCTTATACCCGTTCGGATTCCTTATAAAAAATGACCCCGGCCATCCGCATACCGCGAGCGCCGGGGTGAAAAACATGTGGGAAGAAGCGCCATGAAAGTGACCATTGATGATCTGTGGCTCAAGAATGACGATGATGGCAATCCGCCGAGTCGCGCGGCCAAACGCTCTTTGGCGAACTCACGCGATCCGATGAAGGCCAATGTGCCTGAGAAGTGGCGTAAAAGCCGTTATGGAGTCGGGATGCGCTGGCGTTGTCATTGGACCATCGTCAAGGACGGTAGACGTGTGCAGAGGGTGAAGCAGTTCGCCAGGCTCGCCGAAGCGCAGGAATATGCCGCGGCCATGGAGGACGACATCAGGCGGGGACGCTACCGCGATCCTCGTCAGGAGCTTCGTGTCCTGGATGATGTGGCCGGCGAATGGCTCGCGTCGAAGGTTGATCTGAAACCCGGCACCGCAGGCCGGTATGCGAGGGAGCTGCGCCTGTACATCCTGCCCAAATGGGGTGGCATGACGTTGCGGGAGCTGCGCCCTGACATGCTGCAGGAGTGGGTCGGCCAGCTCATGGACGGTGGTTATCCGGCCGCGTTGCCGGACGGGCGTGATTCGAAGCCGCTGAGCGCGAGAAGCATCCGCAATATCATGAAAGTCGTCCTCAAGGGCATCTTTGACTACGCCGTCTCGAACGGGTGGATCGGTGAGAATCCTGTGGACAGGGTCACCGTGCCGAAGATCGTCTCCGACGACGACATGGTGTTCCTCTCGGTCCGCGAGGTCGAGTTGCTCGCGGACGAGGCGGAGAAGATCGGGAAGCCGGTGGACGGTCTGCTGGTCAGATGGCAGGCCTATACGGGATGCCGCATAGGCGAATCGCTTGCCCTCAAGGTCGGTGACGTGGACGTGGCCAAGCGGCGCGCCAGGATAGGCCGCACATGGACTGACGACGGGCACGGCGGCAGCATGCTAGGCACCCCGAAGAACGGCAAGGCCCGCAACATCGCGATACCACGGTTCCTCATGCCGCAGATCAAGGCGCAGATGGATGGCATGGGTGATGACGACTGGCTGTTCCGTGCCACCCGTGGCGGGAACGTCTGGACGAACACGTGGCGGACAAGGATATGGAACAAGGCCGTCAAAGCGGCCGGCATGGAGGACGCGGGCGTGACCATACACAGTCTGCGACACACATACGCGAGCTTCGCGATCGCCCAGGGCGCGGACGTGAAGACCCTGCAGATGCAGCTCGGCCACTCCTCTCCCAGCATCACATTGAACACCTACACGGCGCTCTGGCCGGAACGATTGGACGACGTGGCCGACGCGATCGGAGCCCTCCGCGAGCGCGAACTCGTGTGAATCGGGCATGGAGGTACCGCGGCGTTTGTATGCATTTGTATGCGGATTGTTTCCGACGGAAAAAATAAGCCCTTGAAAACCTAATGTTTCCAAGGGCTCCGGTCGGGCTGACAGGATTTGAACCTGCGACATTCTGCTCCCAAAGCAGACGCGCTACCAAACTGCGCTACAGCCCGTTCCTGCTCGCTTTCAGCGAACCCGCATCGCGGAATCGCATCATGTGAACACGAGTTTCTATTATAGCGTATGGTTGGACAACGACAGGCTTACAATAGCGTTTCGGAAGGGAGAGTGGCATGGGACGTCATCAGCAGGCTGAATCATCGGGCATTATCTCCTTTGTAATATGCGCCATCATCGCTTGGTTTGTCATGAACGCTTACACGCAGTTCGCTCCCGCCATTTGGCGTGTCACGCAACGACTGTTCACTGTCTGCTCGGGAATCGTGGCAGGATGCGGTGTTATATCATTCAGTCTGGGTTATGCACGAAAATCACGCTCGTTGACGCTCAAACATGGTTGGACTATTCCTGTCCGTCGTATTTTCGAGATCCTCGCGCTTTCCGTGGTGTATGCCTCGACCATTTTCGTCATGTCGTTCATGATGTTGTCCATCATCAACAACATGATGGGCATCCGCACGCTGAAAGGCTATCTGCCGATCCTATGCGCGGCCATCGCAGGCGTTGTAGGCTATATCACTTTCGTACAGGCGGAACTTATGAACGCCAAAACGATCGCTTCCCTACTGCCGTTTTTCGTGGTGTCTGGCGTGAGCATCGCAGGATTGACGTCCGACGATCCATATTGGTACAACAATAATTTCTCCCAACTGGGCGACCGTACGACGTTCGCCGCACGTATGTTCAATTCGACGCTGATGCTCGCGGGCATCTGCATTGTAATCATCAGCTATTTCGCCGTTTCCGAGCTCATCACCACGTATCGTCTGCAATTGCAGTATCTGGATTCCAACTCCATCAATGAAACGCCGAAGCATTTCCGTACAAGGATTCTGCTGCTGTCGATCATGTTGGCGTTGGCCGGCATCGCCTTCGTAGGCATCGGCATGTTCCGTTACACGCCGCATCCGATTTTGCACAACGTGTTCGCCCGCGGCCTGCCATGTTTGATGAGCGTGCTGATGATTGCCCTGCCTTGGCTTGCCCCGCAACTTTCAAAGATCGTATACGTGGTTTCCGATCTTGCGATTGTGATTGGCGCTTATGCCGGATTCCAATGGCTGAGCGGGCATAACACGCTGACGAACGTGGAGGCGTTGGCCGGCATGATGTTCCTTGGCTGGTTCATCATTTTCTCGCGTCAGATTGCCGCCATCGAAGCGGACCGCGTGCAGACGCAGCTGGTACTGGCACAATCCGAGAGGCCCCGCTCCGTCGAGGATCTTGCGGAAGTCAGCGAAACCGTTCCCGACACTGTTTCCCGGCTTGCTTCGGAAGTCTAAAAAACGTAGCTGGAAAACAGCGTCGAAAAAACAATCAGAAATTGTAATGTCCGTTGGACGGCTTCTTGTCGCTCATCAACAGCAGGAAGCTTCTTGATTGCGCAGTAATCGCAAAACCAGCCTCATAATTGAGTTCTGGCCCCTTTGGATTATGCGTGTCAACAATTAGACGCCATTTCTTGCCATATTGCTCATCGGGCAGGGTGAACATGATCGGCTCGTAATGCGCGTTGAAAATCAGAATGAAATCATTGTCGACCATCTGATTGCCGTACCAGTCGGTTTCCGGAATATCGGAACCGTTCAGATAGATCATCACGGTGAAAGCGTGTGTGTTCGACCAGTCGTCCATATCCATAATGGAGCCGGTGTGATCCATCCATTCGACCTGCGGAATCGCAGTGCTGTCGTCTCCCTGCTCGCGACCAGAGAAGAAGCGGCGGCGATGCAGCACAGGATGCTCAAGCCTCAAATGAATCAGCTTCGATACGAATTCGAGCAGGTCCTTTTGATCCTCGTCCAAATCCCAGTTCGTCCAGGAGATCGCATTGTCCTGGCAGTAGGCGTTGTTATTGCCCTGCTGGGTGCGCGCCACTTCGTCGCCGCCGCAGATCATCGGAATGCCTTGACTGAGCAGCAGTGTGGCGAACATGTTGCGCATCTGCTGTTGACGAAGCTCGTTAACATCCTTGATGGTCGTAGGACCTTCGACACCGCAGTTCCAAGAACGGTTGTTGCTTTCGCCATCGCGATTGCCTTCGCCGTTGGCCTCATTATGCTTCTCGTTGTAGCTCACCAGATCGTTCATGGTGAAGCCGTCATGCGCGGTGATGAAGTTCACGGATGCGACCGGTCGGCGGCCGTTGACCTGATACAGGTCGGAACTGCCCATAAGTCGGCTGGCGAATTCCGGCAAGGTAGACGGCTGTGAACGCCAGAAGTCGCGCACGCAATCACGATAGCGGCCATTCCATTCGGACCAGCTGGATGGGAAGCCGCCCACCTGGTATCCGCCGGAACCCAAATCCCATGGCTCGGCGATCAGTTTGACGCGGGAGATGACCGGATCCTGCTCGACGATGTCGAAGAATGCAGATAGTTTGTCGACTTCCTGGAACTGACGCGCCAATGTGGCCGCAAGATCGAATCGGAATCCGTCGATGTGCATTTCAGTGACCCAATAGCGCAGGCTGTCGGTAATGAGCTGCAACGCGTGCGGCGAACGCATGAGCAGCGAGTTTCCGGTGCCTGTGGTGTCGAAATAGTGTCTGCGATCGTTGTCTACCAAACGGTAGTAGGCTCCGTTGTCGATGCCTTTGAAGCTGAGGGTCGGTCCGCGGTTGTTGCCTTCGGCAGTATGGTTGTATACCACGTCGAGGATGACTTCCATGCCGGCACGATGGTATGCCTTGACCATGGATTTGAACTCGTTGACCTGTTCGCCGCGCTGACCGGAGCTGGAGTAGGCGTTGTGCGGGGCGAAGAAGCCGATAGTGTTGTATCCCCAGTAGTTGCTTAAGCCTTTTTCCTGCAGGAAGCTGTCGTTGACGAACTGGTGAATAGGCATGAGTTCGATGGCCGTGACGCCCAGTTTCTTCAGGTATTCGATTACGGAGGGGTAGGCCAGTCCCGCGTAAGTTCCGCGAATGTCCGGCGGCACGTCCATGTTGAGGTTAGTCATGCCGCGTACGTGGGCTTCGTAAATTACCGAATCGTGGTATGAGATGTTCGGATGCTGGTCGTTGCCCCAGTCGAAATAGGGGTTCACCACGGCCGCTTTCATGGTGTGTGGGGCCGAGTCGAGCGTGTTCATGCTGGTAACGTCGTCAGGGCTCTTGAACCAATACGAGTAGAGGCTTTCATCGCCGTCGATGTTGCCTTCGATAGCTTTCGCGTAGGGGTCGAGCAGCAACTTGTTCGGGTTGCAGCGCAAACCCTGCATCGGGTCGTACGGGCCGTACACACGGTAGCCGTAACGCTGCCCCGGTTGGATTCCGGGCAGATAGTTGTGCCAGACGTACGAGTTCTGCTCGGTCATTTCGATTCGAGTTTCGTTGTCTTCCTCATCGAAAAGACAAAGCTCGACCTTTTGTGCCACTTGGGAAAAGAGGGCAAAATTCACGCCGGCGCCGTCATAGCTTGCGCCGAGCGGATACATCGATCCGGGTCTGATTTGCATGATTCAAGTATCTCACGTTTTAGCCCCCAAATCGTAATTTCGTGTTGTTCGGCGATTATTTTTACGATTCGAACGAACTTTTGGCTGTATTTTGCCTGTTTCTCCGAATTTGCTCGTGAAGAATGGCGATCATGGAATTGGATGCGGTGATGCGAGTATCGCGTAGCCGCTGCCAGGAAATCCACGCCGATTCGACATGCTCATCGCCGTCGAAGTGACGTTCGACGGGATGCCACGCGTGCAGGTGAAGCACCATGATGTTGGCGAGCTCGTCGGTCATACCTTCGGACGAGTAGAACTGCCCCACATGGTCGAATTCGATGCCGTCATGTCCGGTGGGTTCCACACCGGTCTCCTCGCGAAGTTCGCGCAGCGCGGCCTCTTCAACGTCCTCTCCCCCATCGATGAGTCCGGCCGGCAGACCGTAAGCGAACGCGTCGCAACCGATACGATATTCGCGTTCGATCAGGTACCGGTCGTTCGCGCAATCATGCACCAGCATGACCACGCAAGGCGCGTGGCGCATCACCTGCCGACGAATCACCGTTCGCCCGCCACCACGCATCGGCAATGCGATCCGCATGTCGTCGACACCGAAGATAGCACCCTGGTACACGTGCTTGCTGTCAAGCACCGTGACCGTGCCGGACATGTCCACTCCGTCGCTGGACTCGTCCAGCAATGCATCAACTTGGGTTTCGTCTGCCGCTTCGTTATTCATGACGTGTCATCGTTCCTGTCCGCTCGAGGGGATCACCATGTTCCATGGATCAGTATTCATGGAAATCCAACGTACGTCGGGAATGTCGCCGGTCACGGACGCGATCGCCTGAGGAACGTCTTTCATCGCATACTGGAACCACATGGATTCGATGGCGCTATGCGGAGTGTTGATGAACGCAGGACGCACATGCTCATCGCCATGACCCAGAGCGATGCCGGAAGCGCGCATGGAAGCCTCATAGCGGGCCTGTTCGATGGCGTCCGTTACGGGATGATGCCTTAGATCGCTGGTTACATACACGTCGGCTCCGGTCGCACGCACCTCATCGAACAGCGAATCACCGGATCCCGGCAATACCGCCACCGTATTGACGGGAGCGTCCAGATCACCGCAAACCTGCACGCCAAGTTCGGTATACGGCAGCACGTCAGCCACACGGCGGGCGAAATCACGCAGCATCACAGGCTCGGCAAGCCGCCCGACACGTCCCAGACCGACCGGATGCTCGGCGTTCGGATCGTCGATGGGCACGAGCGGACGCTGGTCCACCAGACCAAACATGTCAGCCGCAGCCATGCCGACACCACGATATGCTGCATCGGCATTCGTATGCCCCACCCACAGCGCGCATCCGGCACGATTGAGCTTGCGCACGATCTCACCGCGGAAACCCAATCCCGACACCGCATGAACGGAACGGAAGAACAACGGATGGTGGCAGACCAGCAAATCAACGCCCCCGGCAATCGCCTGATCAACCACCGCCATAGAGGGATCAGCCGCAAAAGCGATATTGCGCACAGGCTGACGCAAGTCACCCACGATAAGACCAGGCTCATCCCACTGTTCCGCATAGCGAAGCGGATATAGCGTTTCCAACACATCAACGACCTGGCTTAACGCAGCCATCGCAACCTCCTCATCATCCGCGACTTCATATACGTGGCATCATCGCACGGCAACCGACATGTCCCAAACAGGCGGCATCAGTGCGCGGCAAGCTGCCAATCCGAACCAATACCCGTGGAAACATCCAGCGGAACCGCCATGTCAACCGCATGTTCCATGGCATCCTTCACCAACGCGGTGGCCTGCTCCGCCTCGCCCGGCGCAATCTCCACCACAAGTTCGTCATGAATCTGCAGAATGATACGGCTGGCAAGACCAGACTCATGCAACGCATCATCAGCCCGAATCATGGCGATCTTCATAATGTCCGCGGCGGAACCCTGAATAGGCGCATTCAGCGCAGCACGCTCCGCAGCGTCACGTACCGCACGATTCGGCGACTTCAGCCCCGGGAAATACCTACGACGACCATAAATCGTCTCCGTATATCCCTTTTCACGGGCCGTGGAAACCAACGACTCCAAATACTCATGGACCTTGCCGAACGTCGCAAAATACTGCTGCTTCAATGACTCGGCCTCACCCGGCTTAATGCCAAGCTGCTGCGAAAGCCCATACGTGCTCAACCCATACGCCAAGCCATAGCTCATCGCCTTAACATGACTGCGCTGATCAGACGTAATCTCATCAACAGGAACGCCATACACCAAGCTCGCCACATACTTATGGAAGTCCCTACCGGAACGGAACGCCTCAATCAGCGCCTCATCACCGGAAAGGTCGGCCATAATACGTAACTCGACCTGAGAATAATCCGAACTCAGCAACGATTCAAAACCCTCACCGGGCACAAAAGCCGAACGAATCTCACGTCCAGCCGGATCACGATTCGGGATGTTCTGCAAATTCGGATCGACCGAGCTTAATCGACCGGTCGCAGCCACAGTCTGCTCAAACGTCGTATGGATACGTCCGTCAGACCCGTTGGTCGCATCGATCAACGTCTGCACAATCTGCTTGAGCTTGTTCTTCTCGCGATGCAGCAACAATGCGTCAAGGAACTGGCATGCGCTGTCATTATCATACGAACGATCGCGCAACGTCTGCAAAGCCGCCGCATTCGTGGTATACGAACCGGTTTTGGTCTTCTTCGTGGGTTTCAAACCCATATCCTCAAACAGGATTTTCTGCAACTGTTTGGGACTTTGCAGATTCACACGCTTGCCCGCATACTGCCATGCCGTTTCCTGCGCATGATTTGCATCGGAGGCAAGCTGCTCACGCATGTTCATCAGCCTGTTCATGTCGACTTGCGCACCGGCATGTTCCATACCATAAAGCACACGAGATACTGGAATCTCCACGGATTCCAACAAGGCGAACTGTTCACGCTGATCCAGCGAATTCGCCAGATTTCGCGCCAACAGCCCCACAATCGCCGTGTGGCGCGGAAGCTGATCGTCTTTCTGTTGCACGGATTCTTCAGGCTCGTCGAAATCAAGCGTTCCTTGCGTAGCGCTTTCGGACTGCTCCTCGACATGCAGATCCAGGAAATGAGCCGCCGCCTGTTCCAAAGTGTCTGCATGGAAATCGGGATGGACCAGATACCCGGCAAGTTTGGTATCGAACAGCGGTTCCGGCAGTTTCACGCCGACGCTTCCCAACAGATGGGATTGTTCCTTATAGCCATGCACCACCATGGATTGGTGGTATTCGTCAAGTAGCGTTTGCAGTTGTGATGCCATATCGCGATCAATATGATTAATGCGAATCGCTTTGCCTTGCGATGCAATCATCAGCGACGAATAGGCCGCGTTCCCCGGCTTGCTTTCGCCTTCCACCTGCAACACCCATGAACGGGCCACGGATTTCGCGCATTTCTTCGTATGATCAATGGCGAAACCGGAAGGAGTTGTTTTCGGCGCGGTTTCTCGCTCATCATGCAGATGCTTGTTTGTCGTCTGCAGATTGGATTGCGCCCATGATTCCAACGCTTCCGGCGAATCAATCGTTTCGTATTCGGGTATTTCCAGTTTGCTGGACTCGTCTTGCGGCACGAGATCGTTCGTAGGCTTGCCTGCGTTGAATGTTCTTAGCACACGGTTTTTGGTGCGAATGCCGAATTCAAGCTTGGTGAACAGTTCATTCAACTGGTTGGCATCCACCTGACCGAAGGTCAGATCTTCGATGGACACGCCAAGGTCGAGGTCACGCACCAAGGCGTTCACGGAACGGTTCAGCTTAACCTGGTCGATGTTGGCCCGCAGTGCCTCGCCTTTTTTGCCGCCGATCTCGTCGGCGTGCTCGATGATTTGGTCAAGCCCGCCATACAGGTTAATCCACTTGGCTGCAAAGCCATCGCCCACGCCTGGAACGCCTGGAATGTTGTCAGCGGTTTCACCGCGGAGCGCCGCCAAATCCGGGTACTGTTCCGGGGTGACATGGTATTTCTCCACCACCGCATCGGGAGTCATATGTTTCAGGTCTTTGAAATGATGCCCCGGATACAGCACGGTGATGTTGTTGTTAATGAGCTGGAACGCGTCACGGTCTCCAGACAATACCAGCGTGCGATAGCCAGCTTCGTCTCCCATGCTCGCCAACGTGCCGATCACGTCATCACCCTCATATCCGGGTTTTTCAATGAACGTGACACCCAACGCATCAAGCATCTGTTGAATCAGAGGCAACTGCGTAAGCAGATCTTCCGGAGCCGCATCTCTCGTACCTTTATACTGCGGCAGCATCGTATTGCGGAACGTGCCGCCCTTGACGTCGAAAGCGACGGCAAGATGATCAGGATGCTCGGCATCGATCACTTGCGACAGCATGGTGGCAAAACCCCAGACGGCATTGGTTGCCTGGCCTGCGGATGTACTGAAATTCTCTACGGGCAAGGCAAAAAAAGCGCGGAACGCCAAGGAATGGCCGTCAACGACCAATAGCGTCCCGCGTGAAGTGCCTTCCACAGTTGCTGTGTTAGCGCTCATCCTCTGCTTCCGACTTCTGATCACCATACTTGGCGATGATGGCCATGGCCAAGCGCTTCTTCGGAATACGCTGGTCCATAGAGGTCTTCTGAATCCAACGGAATGCGCCTTGCTCGGAGAAATCGGCCTTGTCCATAAGCAGGCCCTTGGCACGGTCGACGAGCTTACGCTCCTCGAGGGTTTCCTCAGCCTTCTTCAGCTGCTCTTCCGCCTTCTTGAGACGCTCTTCGGTTTCATGCAGTTTGGATTCGCTGCGTTCCACATTGTCGAGCAGATCGTTGATTTCAGCGAAACGGCCCATGGCCACTTCCAAAGCCGGCAGCAGCTTGGACTCCTCATACGGCTTGGTAACATACGCCATGGCACCAGCGCCGGTAGCCTTCTTCACCAGATCGGACTGGGAGAACGCCGTAAGCATAACAACCGGGGCGATGTTCTCGTCGCAGATGATGCCCGCCGCCTCAATGCCGTCCATACGAGGCATCTTGACATCCATGCACACTACACTCGGACGGAACTTGCGAGTCAGATCAACTGCCTCTTCACCGTTAGCGGCTTCGCCCACAACCTCGTAGCCATTATCTTCCAGCATGGCAACCAAATCCATACGGTTCACAGATTCGTCTTCGGCCACGACGACGGTACGCTTGCGAGGCTTCTCCTCTTCGAGGGGCCGCTCAGGCGCTGCGGCAGCCTGAAGTTCATCGTCGGTGAGCACTTCGTCCGGTTCCGTGGTCTCTTCTGCAGACATGTCGGTCTCTTTCCACTGTCACACCCAAAGCCGGCCTTATACGTCCCAACTCGCTTCCGGAATGATTCGATGCAGTTACTTGCAATCGTTCGGATTCTGGGAATTCTCAGCTTTTCACAGCCTTGATTCACCTTTCCTAACGCAAGTTGAAACGAACCGGCTATCTTCCTTGTACTTTCATGGATGATACTAGCAGAAGCCTACAAGCGCGTGTTGCAGCAATCCTCATTCCTGCCTTGCATATCAAGCTGGAAAATTCAGGAAATATCGCAATCTTGCAAAGTATCTTTCCGGGAATCATGTTTCAACGTCACCTTGCTTATACTGGGCGTATGAATAACACTTTCACTATCAGAGATATTGTCAACGAAGACACAACGGCATCAGTCAGCGATTACGGTGCGCATGTGCTTTCCTGGGCACCTGCCGGCGAACAGGCTGTGGTTTGGCGACCAAAGGCGATTTACCTTAAGGAAGGCACTGCCATCCGTGGTGGTGTTCCCATTATTTTCCCTTGGTTCAATTCCGGTTTCGAAGGCGGCCATGTGGCTTCGAAGACACCCAAGCATGGTTTTGCCCGCAACAGTTTCTGGCATTATGATGAGGAAGGTTCTTCCGATGCTTTGTTGCGCTATACATTGGATTCCAGTGAGATCGGCGTAGATATACTTTCCCAGTTTGTTTCTGGCCCGAATCCTCAATTTCATGCCGTTTACACTATTGAGGTCGGTCGTGAATTGACGATGTCGCTTACCGTATATAATGATGGCGACGAGCCATTGTCTTACGAAGAGGCACTGCATACATACCTGCAGGTTGGCGACGCCGAACAGTCGCAGGTGTGCGGGCTGGAGGGCGCGGACTATCTCGATACCGTATTGGATGGCGATCCGCGTTGCAGACAAGGTGATGAACCTGTGACCTTCCAAGGCATGGTTGACCGCATCTACTATTCGGCGGATACGCTTGAGCTGCGCGACCCCGTGTTGCAGCGCACCATCATTGTCGCCAAGCAGGGCGCAGCGCAGACCGTGGTCTGGAATCCGGGAGAGCAAGCCGGCAATGCCATCGGAGATTTGGGCGACGGCGAATGGCGTGGCTTCGTGTGCGTGGAAGCGGTCAACAATCGTGATTGCGCGGTCGTCGTGCCTCCACACGATTCGCATACGCTGCAGCAGACCTTGGCTGTAAAACACTGAGTGACAGGCAGTTTCAGTCGTTTAAACCGTCGCCGAAGGCGCTTGTTTTCGCTATAAACGCAAAAAGGCCATCCAAGACTGAGATGAACCACACCCCGATTGTTGGACTGAAGAAACTCAGATTCGATAATCGGAAGTGCGGTTTCATCGTGTACGCGGACCGCCGGAACCAACCCGAACGCTAAGCGCGACGCCGGCGGCTGACTCGCCATATAGATCAAAGAAGACGGCACCGCCTAGTAGATGACAAGGCACTGAGCCACCACGTAACGGCACATGCGCCAGATGGGTTTTCAAAGAGAAAGCCGCGGCTGGAAATTTCCAACCACGGCTATTCATCAATCCGGTGCCCCCGGTGGGACTCGAACCCACACTGTACAGATTTTGAGGCTGTCTCCTCTACCAATTGGGATACAGGGGCTTTCGCACAACTTGGCCATATTAACACAGAAAAAATGATTTTGCAAAATCCTTGAGCGGTCGGCGTTTCGCACCATGTGCAACACTTTGATCGCAACCTATCGCAATCTGTAAATCGGCAACAAATCAACATCATCCGAAAACAATAGGAGGGCTTCCATCCAAACGGACGAAAGCCCTCCTATTCGCCAATCAGTCAGTCGCTGACCGAAACGCATCTCAGTCGCAAGCACCAACGGTGTGGACGTAGATGGAATCGGTGCGACCCGGCTGGTGCTCGCCCTGGGCAGAGCTCAGCACAACGATCTTGTCACCATCAGTGACCTTGCCGGCATCCTTCAGGATCTTATCAGTGAAGACCATCAGGTCCTTGCGGGACTTGTCGTGGTAGTCCTCCTTGAGCAGGAAGGCTTCGGTGCCCCAGGACAGAGCCAGCCAGTGGTAGGTGTGCTCGTTGCTGGTCAGGCCGTAGATCGGGGCGGCCGGACGCTCGCGGGACACACGGTGCACGGTGTTGCCGGTCTGGGTGTAAGCGACGATGGCCTTGGCGTTGAGCTTCTCGGCCAGGTCGACGGCGGCGGAGGAAACGGCGCCGGTGGAGGACATGTCGAGGTTCTTCAGCTCGGGGATGCGGTCGAAGCCGTGCTCGGTGGCGAAGCCGGAGATGCGGCTCATCGTGGCGACGGTCTCGGTCGGGTACTCGCCGACGGCGGTCTCGTTGGAGGTCATCGTGGCGTCGGCACCGTCAAGCACGGCGTTGGCGCAGTCGGAAGCCTCTGCACGGGACGGAACCGGGGAGTGGACCATGGAGCCCAGGACCTCGGTGGCGACGATGACGGGCTTGGCGTACTGACGAGCCAGCTCGATGATGCGCTTGGTGGCCAGCGGGACCTCTTCCAGCGGGCACTCGACGGCCATGTCGCCACGGGCGGCCATGACGCCGTCGAACGTCTTGACGATGTCCTCAAGGTTCTCCAGAGCCTGCGGCTTCTCGATCTTGGCGACGATCGGGATACGACGGCCTTCCTCGTCCATGATCTCGTGGGCGCGGTCGATGTCGGTGGCGAAACGCACGAAGGACATGGCGATGATGTCGGCGCCGGTGCGGATGGCCCAACGCAGGTCGGCCTCATCCTTCTCGGTCAGGGCGGGCAGGCTCACGGCCACGCCGGGCAGGTTGATGCCCTTGTGGGAGGAGACCGGGCCGGCAACGACGACCTTGGTGTGCACGTTGTTGCCCTCGACCTTGGTGACCTCCAGACGGACCTTGCCGTCGTCGATCAGGATCGGGTCGCCGGGGTGGCAGTCGCCGGGCAGGCCCTTGAAGGTGGTGGAGGTGATGTGCTCGTCGCCTTCGACATCGTCGGTGGTGATGATGAACTCCTGGCCTTCCTCAAGCTGGACCTTGTCCTCGCCCTCGGCGTTCTTCTTGAACCAGCCGCAGCGGATCTTCGGGCCCTGGAGATCGACCATGGCGGCGACGTTACGACCGGTCGCCTTGGAGGCCGCGCGCACGTTGTTGTAGACCTTGAGGTGATCCTCGGGGGTGCCGTGGGAGCGGTTCAGACGAGCAACGTCCATACCAGCTTCAACGAGCTTCAGGAGGTTGTCGTAATCCTCGGTGGAAGGACCGATGGTGTCTACGATCTTGGCTTTACGCATGAATGCCTGCCTATTCTTGTTCAATTTGGTTCGAGGCGCGATTGCCCCATTTGCCGAAACCCAGTCTACTAGCGCGAGCCGACTCATGACAAGTTTTCTTCACGGTGTGTTGTGAGCGCTCACATTGTTGTGTTGACTGGGTTTAAGGGTTGTATTCTCTAACGATTTCAGGCCTTTTCAGCGCTTTCCATGCTCTTCATCTTGATCACGGAAGCCACGGATGCGCCGCCAATTGCGAGCACAATCACAGCCAGCGACAGCCATGTGGGCACCTCCGGCACCCAATGGACGCCTTCGCCGCCGTTGATGAACGGCAAGGTATTGCCGTGCAGGGCCTCCATGATGAGCTTGACGCCGATGAAGCCCAGCACCACGGACAGGCCGGCAGGCAGGTAGACGAGCTTGTCGAGCAGAGCACCCAGCAGGAAGTACAGCTGCTGCAGGCCGAGCAGTGCGAACACGTTGGAGGTGAACACCAGGAACGGATCCTTGGTCAGGCCGAAGATCGCGGGAATCGAGTCGAAAGCGAACATGACGTCGGTGGTGCCGATGGTCAGGAACACGATGAGCATCGGGGTCCAGTAACGCACGCCGTTCTTGGTGGTGCGCAGCTTCTCGCCGTCGTAGTCGTCGGTAATCTTGATGATCTTGCGCAGATTACGGATGATGCCGTTCTCGT
>OJRX01000396.1_pt1 | contig 57479 bp, 56 predicted proteins | sample 1599301 | NCBI WGS metagenome assembly OJRX01 (sample SAMN04168656, study PRJEB22393) | human gut metagenome | biome: human gut microbiome; feature: stool | host: Homo sapiens | collected 2014-03-17 | reverse complement strand
CATGGGTACAAGAATACAACGAGCAAAGGCCACACGAATCATTGGGCAATCTCACGCCAGACAAGTTTGCCCTCAAACATGCCGGGGGCTCCAGTTTAGCTTTGTACTAACTGCGGGGGCTTTGCACACTGGCGCGTCACGTTTCTTGCAGCCGCGACATTTCCCCTGCGGTGACAGGCCGTGCATGACCCCCTGAAAGCTCACGGTATGGGCATCAAGCCCCACGGCACGGGCTTATGGTGTTTGACCTACACGGCAGGCACAACGCCAAGGCCAGCATCATTGACCGCAGACTTTCGGCCAAGCGCCTATAGGAGCGGTTCGGGGAGTTCCGCCCGTACCACAGCTTGCGCCCCATTCAGGAGTTTTCGCGTTATGAGGCAGAGCCCTTGCACCGCTCCCCTGAACATGGAGAACTGTTCGCCCGCTTCAAGGCGGGCATTGAAAGCCGAAAAAATGCACTGGCAGACATCAAGGAGCACGAAGACGTAATCCTTGCCGCCATCGGCAAAAGTGGGCGGCCAAGCGGCGGGAGATTGAGGAAAACACAAGCCTGTTGAAACAAACCGCCGTAAACTGCTCACACTGGCCCACAAGCACGAGGCCGAAGCTTTTGCCAAGGCCAAGCTAGCTGCATTGTCGGAACGCGAAGCCGTGCGCCGGGAAATACCGCAACATCTTGGAGTGATTTTTTGCAACACGAAGCCGGAAACGGCAACGAGGTAGCCCTTGCCGTGCTGCGTTCCCGCTCCGAGGCCGTGGAACGGGAAGCCGCTCCGACAAATGGAGTAAACCAGCACGGACAGGATTACGCGGCCACAGTCGCCATCCGCGCCGAGTACGCCGAAAAACAACGCCAGTTACAACAGCAGCCCAGGCTTTCCGCCAGCAGTAAGAAAAGCCTGCAAGCCTTTTTACGCATGGAGCAGGTCGCCGCCGAAGCCCGCGCCCAAAGCGCAGACCTCGGCAGCATCCAACGCTGCATCGACGGCAAGGGAGTAGTCATTTTTTTCGCTGGAGAACGGCGGCACCATCAGAGAAACGGGCGCTGTGCGCGTCAGGATGGCGCGCCCGAAGTGCGAAGCGATTGAAAACCACGCAGCATTTTAGAAGGTTGGCAAAACCGCGTTTTTGCCAAGCCGAGATGCAAAAGCCCAGGACGGACTTTTGCATCATCCTGTTAGAGGACCCTCTACTCCAGATTCGCTCAGATCACATTGTTAACTATGCACATGCCTTGGCTATCCTTCTATGGATTCATTTCATGATGCGCGTAAGTACGGCATTTGCCCCTGTGTTGGGCAGCGTCGTTCAGCGGTAGCAATATTCAGCGTCTCTTTTTGCAAGAAACCTATGGGATTATATGTTTCTTTAGCATGGCGCATGCCCTCTTCACCCAAATCCTGTTCACGATTCAGAATAGTGAACGATTCGGGTGCGTGTACTGCCATGGCATTATTGATGGCCTGATACACCCCCTTGTAACCGGGAAGCACCTTTTCAAAATGAAGCACCAAGCTGTGCTCATCAAGCGGTTCGCCAATGGCAAAGGCTACCATGGTGTTTTCCACATACAGGGAGCCACCCATAAGTCCCGGCAAGCGTTCCCAGTTGTTCACCACGCGCAGGATTGCATCATTTTCCGCCTGAAGTGACGGATCACCCCCGCTTTCGCGCCATTGCATCCATGCTTCCTGAAGGTTGAGCACATCTTCCCGTCCCGATGGGTTCATACTCCAGTTCAGCGGGCGGTAATCCATGCCATAAAGCTTGCGGAACTGGTTCACCAAATTCTTCTTTTTGTGAAAGCGGTTGCCCGGCAACGTGGCCAGTTCTTCCCGGCTGTACAGATATTCCCACTGCTCCCTGATCGGCTTGGCAACAACCCGCTCAATGCCCAGCCGATTCTGCAAGAGGACGGTAAGCTCATCTGGTACCCGATGCAGTATTGCTCCTCTGTGGACTTCCGGGTGTGCATCCCAGTCGGCGCACCCCCAGTTCCCCATAGGTGCCCAGAACTGTACGAAGGGGCGGGTCTGACGAATCCAGCACAGATCATCCCGAAAACTCAGTTCCAACCCGTAGTGATCTGCCCAGCCCCAGAGGTTGGTAAAGGTATAGTCGGCGGATCGACATGAAGTCGCCCGAAAATACGTCATGTACGAATCCAACAGATCAAGCGTGACGGGCATAAAAGCTGTATTCATGACTTCCTCCATGTTCGCATAAAAAAATCAATACCATCCAAACAGTGTTTTTCCCTGATCCAGCGCGACAATGCGGCGCATATCCTCTTCGCTCAGTTGAAAATCGAATATATCCATGTTTTCTTGCATCCTTTCCCTCTGTGACGATTTCGGGATCACGGAAAAACCACGCTGTACAAGGAATTTCAAGCCAACTTGCGCCGATGACTTTCCGTAGGCATTCCCGATGGACTGCAACACGGAATTGCCGAAAAAATCGTTCTTGCCCGCTGCAAGAGGACTCCATGCCTGCATGCATGTGCCTCGTCTCTGCATGGTGCTTTGCATTGCGGTCTGCTGAAAGAATATATGTGCTTCTACCTGATTAACCGCAGGAATCACGTTGCAGGCATGGACAAAATCCGCATAGCGGGCGGCATTGAAATTGGAAATGCCTATAGCTTTGACCCGTCCGTCGCCATGCGCTTCTTCCATGGCCCGGTACATATCCTCCGCTTCCGCGTAGGGTTCGTGGATCAGCAACAAATCAATGTACTCCAGCCCCAAGGTTCGCAAAGACATTTCGATGGCACGTTTTGCCAGCGCATAGCTGGTGTTGGGGCGGTACAGTTTTGTAGTGACGAACAGCTCCTCACGCGGGACGAGGCTTTCCTGGAGAGCACGGCCCAACTCTTTTTCATTGCCGTACATCTGAGCCGTATCAAACAGGCGGTATCCCAGTTCAATGGCATTCAGTACAGCGTGTTCACATTCTTTTCCATGAAGGGCGTAAATACCAAGTCCTAGCATGGGCATACGGCTACCGGTATTCAGCGTAACGTATTCCATTGGTGCGCTCACATTTTCTCTCTAATAATTACGCGTGTTACTTGCGGATAAGCCCTACGAGTTGGGCATTGCCTTGCAGCCATTGAGTCACAGTTTCCTGGGCGCTAGCGGCCCTTCGCCCGCTAACGGCAAGGCCTTCAAGCACAGTGGCCTGCGGGCATGCGCTGGCAATGTCGCGGGAGCTGTTGGCAAGCCCGTTTCCGCCGTGTGTTGTGAAGGGAACAATCGTTTTCCCGGCGAACTTGAACTGTTCAAGGAAGGTGAACATGGCCATCGGTGCCGTTTTGAACCAATTGGGATAGCCCACAAAAATGATGTTGTATTTGTCCATGTCCGCAGGGAAAGTAGTCGCCAGAGCAGGCCGGGCCTTGTCATCGAACTCCTGCCGCGCACGGCGTTCGGTGGGGTTGTGCTCCGACGGGTAGGCTTGCTGTACTTTGATTTCAAGCATGTCGCCGCCCACGGCGGTATGAATCATCTGCGCCACAGTTCTGGTATTTCCGGTGTGGGAAAAATACGCGATCAGCACTTTGGGACTTTCAGGGGCTGCATGAGCGGTAAGGGATGTAAAGGGGAGCATCCCAGTTACAAGAGCAGCCATTCCAAGTCCCTTCAGTACTGTGCGTCTGCTATGGTTGGTCTTTATATTCAATATGATCTTGTTTCTCATGATTATTCTCCTGTATTCGATGGAAATTTGTTCCGGCTATTCCGGACTACCAAGAAAGTGTTGCTGATGCAGCATGCCGAGGATTTGCTTGTAGTGGTACGGTGTACTGTAGAAATCGCTGACCAGCTCAGTCCATGTACCTACACGGTTGTTGAACGGTCTTTCCTTGAGATACTGGGCATAGGTTTCATCGTATTCCTTCAGCATGCCTTCCAGATCGGTGTTATATGTTTCCTCAAAGTACACGGCCCGCTGAGGGAGCCGGGGTTTCAGGCCAGGGTCTTCTGCCGCATAGCCCACGCAAAGGCCCAACACCGGGAACACATGGGGCGGCAAGCCAAGCTCGTTGATGGCCTCCAGTGGGCTCAGGCGGATATCACCTATGACCACGGTTCCCAGCCCCAAGGATTCCGCCGCTGCTACAGCAGTGCCCACCGCAATGCCCACTTCATGAGCACCCACGATGACGGTGTCGAGGTCTTCCAGTACTTCTCCCAGAGACTGTCCGTGCAGACCGCATGCGAGAGACGTTCGGTAGTAGTCGGCGCAAAACACCAGAAAGACCGGGGCTTCAGAGATATGCCGCTGATTGCCGCACAGAGCGGCGAAACGTTTTCTGCGCTCCTTGTCTCTGACCGCGATGATGGACACGAGCTGCACATTTACCCAGTTAGGGGCTGCCTGCACGGCCTGAATGATTTGAGCCACAGCCTCCTGCGAAACCGGCGTGTCCTGATAGGTACGGATGGAACGGTGAGCCAGCAGGCTTTTAATGACGGTATTCATACTTTCCCCCTTACTCCCGATGAGTCTGTTCTTGGGTGAGTCCGTTCTTATTGAGCCATGCGGCAATCTTTCGCTCGGCGTCGTCAACGCTGCCCTCGTACACGTCAAGACAGTCCAGCACTGTGGCCTCCGGCGCCAATTTCTGTATGTCCCGCACCACATGCCCGAGTCCGCCTCCGCCGTGTGTACAGAACGGGATGATGGTCTTACCGGAAAAGTCGCCGGAGGAGTTGCCAGACGCTAAAAATGTTGCCACCGGCGGAACTATGGTATTGAACCAGTTGGGTGTGCCGAGCAGAATAACCGGGCTTGTTGCAAGGCATTGGCAGTTTTCAGCCAAAGGCGGTTGATAACCGTCTCTGGTTTCCTTCTTGGCCTGCGCCTCGCAGGTATCGTAATCGGTGGAATAGGCTTCGGCGGGCTTGATTTCGAACAGCGTTCCGTCAGTGACGGACTGAATCTTTGCCGCAACGCGCCGGGTGTGCCCTTGATACGAAAAATAGGCGATGAGTGGTGTATTCATGTCGGTATCCTTGAATTGTTGGACAGGAAATTTTCCTGTTCAAGTTTGAAGGTAAGAAAATCGAGACAATCAATTTTCTTTTGATTGTCGTGAACTTCATTGAGCAAGTTTCTTCTGTGTTGCTTCAAGAGACGTAATTCTTCTTCTCTCTTCCCTTCAGCATGGAACTGCAAAATTTTTTCAGTGGTATGTGCGTCACATCCTGCATCGTTCAAATTACGGATGAGTGCGAATTGGGGATCAACAGTCACCTTTCACCTCCTGCTTGATTGCAAAATAGGGCTGCGCCAGTGTAATAGCAAATACTTATATCAAATATTGTGAAATGCTTGACAGGCATTTTATACCCATGATAGGAACCGAAGCAGATTCAGGAGGATAGCAATGGAAATACGTGTGCTGCGATACTTTCTTACTGTGGCGCGAGAAGGAAGCGTGACCGGGGCGGCGAACTTTCTGCATGTGACGCAGCCCACGCTTTCCAGGCAAATCAAAGACCTTGAGGAAGAACTGGGCGTCAAGTTGTTTGTGCGCGGCAGCCACAGCGTATCCCTGACGCCGGATGGCATGCGCCTGCGCAAGCGGGCTGAGGAACTGCTGGAGCTGGTGGAAAAAACGGAAGCCGAATTTGCCGTCAAGGAAGAAACCATTGGCGGGGACATCCATATCGGCGGCGGTGAAACGCGGATCATGCGTCACCTTGCCATGATTATGAGCGAAATTCGGGAAGAATACCCCGGCATTCGTTACCATATCCACAGCGGCAACTCGGAAGACGTGACCGAGCGGCTGTACAAGGGCTTGCTGGATTTTGGCGTGTTGATTCAGCCTGCCGATCTGACCAAGTACGATTACGTCAACCTGCCGGAAAAAGATGCCTGGGGCGTCATTACGCGCAAGGACAGCCCCTTGGCTGCCAAGCGATCCATTGCCAGACAGGATTTGCTCGGCGAGCCGCTTCTTTTGTCACGCCAGGCCATACGGCGCAGCACGGCCAAAAATGAATTTCTTGAATGGTTCAAGGATGATTTTGAAAAAATGGACGTGGTGGGCACCTTCAATCTTGTGTACAATGCCGCCATTCTGGCCGAGGCCGGGCTTGGGCATATCGTCAGTCTTGACGGGCTGGTCAATACCACGGAAAGCGGTACACTCTGTTTCCGCCTGTTGGAACCAAGGCTTGAAACGGGACTGAACATTGTCTGGAAGAAATATCAGGTCTTCTCCCCGGCGGCGGAAGTCTTTCTCAAAAGGATTCAGGAGCGTTTCGGCGGAACTCAATAAAGACACAGAGGATTGGCCACAGTTTCCTCAAAAAGCCTTTTATGTCTCCATAAAGAAAAAGCCCGCATGAACGGGCTTTTTCTTCGCTTACTTCCAGCAATTTATATGAATTCGATCTTTTGCCTGTATGTTTTTCTGTTTCGGAATAGACGCATTTTCAGCAGGATAGCCCAATGCCAGATAACAGGGCATGGCATAGGCATCGGGATGTCCTATGACTCTCTGGATATGTTCAGATTCCTCCTGCATGGGGATGCGGGTTACACCCAGTATGCCCTCTGAGGCGGCGGCCGGAAGCATGTTTTCAATGCAGCACCAGATGGAAGCAAAATCGTTGAGCGAACTCAAAGAACTGGGCTTGAGCAACGGTTCTCTGACCTTGAAGAAGGGAAGTATCAGGCATCCGGCGTTGTAAAGCATGGAAAACTGCCTCGGCATGGCCTCGCGGTACATGTCGCGTTGCACCGTGTCCGTCATGCCGAACCCATCCAGCATGGCCTCCCATTCATCTTTGTCGGTCATGTTTGTGCCCCGGAGAACCTTGGCTCTTTCCTCCTTTCCATCCACAACAACAAATTCCCATTGGCGCAGATGGTTGTTGGTCGGGGCTTTCAGCCCGGCCTCGATGATCTTTTCAACAACAGGCATGGCAACCGGCCTCTCCGCAAAGTCCCGGATGGTTCTGCGGGCCGCAATAGCTTCGTATACGTTCATGCTCGCCTCCGTTTCAAGTTTGCATGAACGGACTCTACGTCAGGAACCGGACACCTGTTTGTCATATTTCTCGACCATCAACTGAATTTTTTCGCGTACCGTATTCCGAAGACTCAATGGTTTGATCACTTCCAGACCGTCGGCAAAGGAAAGAAGGTAGCCGGTCAGCCATTCGTTGACAGGCATCATCTCATCAATCAGGTATGACCCGTCCGGCTGTGAGTGGATGTCCTGCTCCGGGAACTCATCGAATGCCCGAAACGCACATGCGGCCTGTATCCGAAGCACCACGCGTTCCATTGCGTAGCCTTTCGCGTAGTCCGGAGTAGCCATAGGGTCTTGCTGCATGGCCCGTTCGAAAGTTTCCCCGGTGGGCTGAATATTGCGGATGCGCGAGGCCCGCAACACCATCTCCCGACTGCTGTGCCGATCAAAGACGCATACATACCATGCCCGCTCCCGGAAAAGGAGGCATAACGGCTCCGCTACCCTTTCGGATATCCTGTTTTCAGAGCTGTAGTAGCTGAAGCTGAGCACTTTTTTGTTTAAAATTGAATCCTTGAGCACTTCAAACTTTTGCCTGCCGAAACCCGAGCCGCACCAGGAAGAAAAATCCACCCGCAGCCACCGCTCATCCGCTCTGCTATGAAAAAGCGCCGCCAGCTTGTGCAAGGACTCCTTACCGTCAGGATACCCCGCGCCCTCAAGAGCTTGCAATCCATTAAGGATGTCAGCCCGCTCCTGTTCAGTCAGATACGTTCTGCGTAAATTCTTTGAGCAAACCAACCCCACCGCCATACCCACGATGGGAAAACACCGGAATACCAGCAAGGCTCAGGGCATCCATATCCCTCTGAACTGTCCTGACAGACACAGAACAGCTTTCCGCCAGTTCCTTCGCTGTCCGGCAGGTTCCATTCATCAAGAGAAAAATGATCTTCAGAAGACGTTCAGCCTGCATCCCTTACCTCCAGTAGTGATTTTGGTACAGCAGGCCTCGCACGGGCGCAACACCACACTGAGTGACCGCCAAAGAGCGCCTTGGGGCTTTGGCTCATGCCACTATTGTTTCGTCCAAGACATTGCCTGTTTCGTGTGCATAGAAACGGGGACCCACTGGCAAAGATGATGATATTCTTAAATAGTATTTCATTATATTTGATATAAGTATTTGCTATAAGAATACCCCGCACTGTATCACTCAAATCACGCCACGCCGGTGTGCTGATTGTTGCCCTGGCATTGCGGATAATTATAGCAAGGAGCTGACCATGAACGACAAAAATATAAGCGCACACGCGGGCGGCGGCAGCAATCTGCTCGTCTTCATCCTGACGCTGAGCGTGTTCGACCAACATGTTAGGATTAGGCAAGAAATGGATAGAATCGTGTCTTACCCATAAGGAACAACCCTCGTAATGTGCTCCTGACAGTAAACAGAAATCTAACGATAGGAGAGTTACGATGGAAATACGGTTTGACGGACAGGTGGCCTTGGAACGGGAGCGGCAAAGGGCATGGGCCTTGCTGCGGCGAAAGCTTTCGCCGAGTCCGGCGCAGCGGTTGCCATGGCTGATATGGATGCGGAAGCCGTTAGCAGAGAAGCTCAAGCGCTGGTGAAATCCGGGGGTAAAGCTCTGGCCACTCCCTGCAATGTTGCTGATGAAGCCCAGGTCCGGAATATGGTAGCAGCAACTATGAAGGAGTTTGGGCGTCTGGATGCGGCGTTTAATAACGCGGGCATCCAGAGTCCTGTGACGGATACGGCTGAATTAGAGTCTGCGGAATTTGACCGCGTCATTTCGATCAACCTCCGCAGCGTCTGGCTCTGCATGAAGTATGAGCTTCTGGAAATGCGTAAACAGGGAAGCGGCGCTATCGTCAATAACTCTTCCCTGGGTGGGCTGGTTGGCCTTCCTGGACGGGCGGCATACCACGCGGCCAAGCACGGCGTACTCGGCCTCACCAAAAGCGCCGCGCTGGAATACGGGGCCAAGGGCATCCACATAAACGCCGTCTGCCCCGGAACCATTGATACCCCAATGGTGCAAGCCATGTTCGACTCTGGCAACCTTACGCGCGAGTTCATTGCCCAAACGCAGCCTATAGGCAGGATAGGCCGCGCCGAAGAGGTGGCAAATACCGTGCTGTGGCTGTGCAGTCCGGCGGCCTCGCTTCTCATCGGTCAGCCCATAGCGGTGGATGGCGGCTATACCATCATGTAGGGCAATGCCCATGACCGGGAATGTACGGTGCAAGATTTTATCATACATCAATCAACAATAGAGGAACACGTCATGAAATCAACGCTCTTTTCAATGATAGCTCTTGCGGCACTGTTGTCAGCACCGAGCATCAGCCTTGCGGCGCAACAGCAAAGCCCTGTGACGACAAATGTCCGGGAGGGAAATTACATCTTTACCTTGAGCAAGAACGTCACCAGACAGCCTGTCACCTTCAAGAACAGATATGGCATCACTCTGGCTGCCGATCTGTACATGCCGAAAAATTATGACGCCAAACGCAAATACCCAGCGCTCATCATTGGTTCGCCCTATGGCGGCGTGAAGGAGCAAGGGGCTGGCATTTATGCGCAAAACATGGCGGAACGCGGATTTATCACCCTGGCCTTTGATGCATCCAACAACGGGTACAGCGGCGGCGAAACCCGACACCTCTCCTCCCCCGATTTGTTTGTGGAAGATTTCAGCGCCTCTGTAGACTACATGGGCACCCGGCCCTTCATCGACAGAAATCGCATCGGCGTCATCGGCATGTGCGGCAGCGGTGGTTTTGCCCTGAGTGCCGCGCAGGTTGACCGGCGCATCAAAGCGGTGGCCACCATCAGCATGTACGACATCAGCCGGGCGCAACGCTTGGGCTGGAAGGACAGCGCCACCGAAGCAGACCGCAACAACCTTCTCGACCAGATCGCAGAGCAACGCTACGCAGAGTTTGAAGGCGCGGCTCCGGTAATGACCCCGCGTGGCGCTCCCATCGGTTTTGACGACACAACCGACCCCATCGGGCGCGAATTTGGCGAGTTCTACTCCACAATGCGCGGCTATCACCCCAATTCCATAACCCAGTTCACCATGACCAGCAGCATGTCCATGATGAATTTCTCGCTGCTGGAACACCTGCCGTCTATTTCGCCCCGCCCCATTCTTCTGGTTATCGGCGAAACGGCACATTCACGCTACTTCAGTGAAGATGTGTACAAGCAGGCTGCGGAACCCAAGGAACTGTATATTGTTCCCGGTGCCGGGCATGTAGATTTGTACGACAGAGTGAATGTGATACCCTGGGATAAGCTGACGAACTTCTTCAACGCCAGCATGAAGTGACATGAAAGACAACCGCGCTCATTTTTTGGGGGCGCGGTTGTCACCATATTTTGCGGGGGAATCCATGAACAGGCGGTTGCGTTCCATGCTGATGATTTTGACTGGTGTTTGTTTGGGGCTGGTGGCGGCGGGCTGGCTCATTCTGGGGCAGGCGAAATTCGGCAAAGCACCGGAAGGTTATTGATAGCTGCTTTAAGAAGCTGCCGACAGACTTTTGATATGCTGACATTGTTCAATCTTTTTTCTTGTCTGAATTTTGCTAGCAACTCTTTACCAGCAACGTTAACGTAAGAGAGGATGCTATGTACAGAGATGGTACACTTGAGGAACTAATAAAAGATCTTGAAGAAGAGCGTGCATCTAAAAGACTTCGTGAACTTGATCCAGAATTACTACTCAAGCCTGATATTTGGATTGTTAAACCAGAAGAAGGAGCTTGTGAGAAATGCAAGTCTTTTGCTAAAAAACTTTTTTTTGAAAACCACAACGTCCTCATCCGAACTGCAAATGTAAAATACAACGAATCTTACCCCAAAAAACAGCTCAAAAGGCATTGATAAAAAATACAACTATTGTTACAGATCTCTTGAGGGGAGACACTTCTCCTCTCTTTTTGTTTTTTTCAGCAACTTCAGTTATTGATGTACATATAAGAATTTGAACCCAGTACGTTGCGCAGATATAAATATTGACAGTTATAATGAGTTGGGTAAAGAATCAAAAAGTTCTTACTTGCTTCCTCTTAGTTCCGTTGTTTTTATGTTTTCATATTTTCGTGAAGATTCTGTAGATTGGAACCTTGTACTTGTAACAAATTTTGAAGATGCACAACTATTATGCACAGTAAAAAATATAGAATAGTACAGTTTTTTGTATTCTTAATATCTATATTTATTTTTTTTGTACATGCACAGGCAAAAGAAGTCATTCTTGACTGTGTTGATGTTAAAGAAATTCAATGTATTGCATTAGAATTAAAACAAATAAACAAATGTAGTTTGTTGTTTAGTGCTGATGCAAGATCAAAATTCGATTTAAAAGATGTACCTTCTGAAGAAATAATCACTATTTTTGTATCAGAAATGGCTGTTTCATCGATGACATCCAGTGTTTTCTTTACTGGTTCTCGTGTCGAAATGGATGTGCCTAAAGCGAGAATACTTCATACACAAATATGTAAAAATATTCCAATGAGGGCATATTATTTTGATCAAAAGACACACAGAAGAGTATCCACGTCATTTTAATTTTGGCAGCCCGATGGCTCACCGCCACCTTTGTTCTACCGTACCCCACCAAATTTTTTCCTCTGGAGTTGTAAACCTGCCTTTTCAACAGTTCCCCCCAGATGGCTTTCACGAGTGAAAGAAGCTATCTGGGGGGAACTGATAAAGGCGTTTCAACGCCAGAAAAAAGGAAGAGATTCTAAAAAAACGGGCCTGCTTCCGTGACGGAGAGAGCGTAGCGAGCGAGGGCGCGGAAGCGAGTACGGCCAGCAAAAAGCTGGCCGTACGGAGTTGCACAAGGAGCGCAGGAGTGGAGGGAGCGAGGGCGCGGAAGATGCGCCGACAGGCGCACCCTTCCTTTGCTTGAAGTGTAGGTTGAACTCAGCCGGATGGCTAATTATATTTTTATATCAAAATCAGGCAATTTATCTATCGAGTTCATGTAATCCGGCGAAAGATGAGCATATCTTTGGGTCATTATCGTTGTCTTGTGTCCAAGCATTTTCCCTACGCTATATAGTGGAACTCCTTGCATAACTAACCAACTCGCAAAAGTATGGCGCAGCGTATAAAAAACAACTTTATATAACGTATCGGTTATATCTTCATTAAACCTACATAGTTTTACTGCTCTCCGAAATGGAAATCCTGCCTGCGTAAAGGATTCTCCATTTTTCTTATGGAATAGCAAAGCCTCACGTGAGGCAGGTAAATGTTTTTGGCATATCGAGGCAACAATAGGTTTCATTTTTATGTATCTTGAATCTCCATTCTTACTCTCAGCCACATATATTATTTTATTTTTTAAAGAAATATGACATCGCCTGAGATTAAAAAGTTCATTTGGTCTGAGTCCTGTATTCAGGGACATCACAGTCAAATCTCGCCAAAGCATACTAGAAAAAAACTTTCTATTTGATAAACAGGTTATCAGCATATTAGCTTCATCAATTGACAGGAAGCGATAGCGTTGATTTTTAACTTTAGGCATCGGAAATGATGGCAATTTTGTATCGCTGAGTTCATATTCTTTTGCGGTATACAGGACACGTCTGAGCAAGCTCAGACAATGGTAGATGGTTTGTGGGCTCAAATTCTTTTTTTCGAGATGACAGCGGAGCCGAACGAGATCGAGTTTTTTTATAGAGCTAATTTCTCTCTGTTCGAGGTGAGAGAGATGAAGCTCCCACCTACGGAGTTCGGTTCTTACTCCCTTTTTTGAGTCATCACAAAGAGTTAAAGAATATAAAGTTGCCAACCGTCTTTCAGTATTGCCATTTCTTACCTCATGCGGTATATAGAGAAAAATTCGCATGTAGGTAAAAAAAGTTTTTGAGAATCAAAGACTAGTAGCTAGAAAGACATACGGCCTTTCACGCCGTCAACAGCGGTTCAAATCCGCCTGGGGACGCCAAATTTGAGTACAATGAAGAACGCCAAGATGCATAACATCTTGGCGTTCTTTGTTTTTGCTTTCCGGTATGGTTTCCCGAAGTCCAGCCTCGCCCGCTTGCATCCAATCATTTTATGGGTATATCCGTAGGTAGAAATGTGGTACGACATTTCCGATACCTACATGAATAACCGCGCGGAATCAAAAATATTTTTATCCATGTGGGTATCTCTTCGTCCAACGACAGCCAAGGAGTGCCCATGCCTCTTACCGATACCCACATCCGCAGTCTGAAACCCGACGTGAAACCCCGCAAGTATTTCGACGGCGGCGGTCTGTTTCTTTTCGTTCCCGCCAACGGAAGCAAGCTCTGGAGAATGGCCTACCGTTTTGACGGCAAGAGCAAGCTGCTCAGTTTCGGGGAATATCCCACAGTATCGCTCAAGGACGCCAGAGAACGCCGCGAAGAGGCGAAGCGCATGTTGTCCAGGGGAATAGATCCCTCAGACCATAAACGGCAGTTACGGCAGGCCAGAGCCATCGCGGAACGCGACAGCTTCCAGAATATCGCCAGAGAATGGCATGAAACCCGTATGGCAGAGTTTTCCGAAAAGCATCAGGGAACTGTCATGTACCGGCTGGAGACCTACATTTTTCCGGCCATCGGCAAGACGCATATCGCCAAACTTGAGACACGGGACGTTATGGAGGTCGTCAAGCCTCTGGAACAGAGGGGAAACTACGAGACTTCCCGGAGAGTATTGCAAATCATCAGTCAGGTGTTCCGCTATGCGGTCATCACGGGCCGGGCGAAACACAATGTCGCAGCCGATCTGCGGGGAGCCTTGCGACCGCGAAAAACTGTTCACCGGGCGGCAGTGCTGGAACCGGAGAAAGTCGGTCAGCTTCTGCGGGATATCGACGCCTATGAAGGCTATTTCCCTCTGGTCTGTGCCTTGAAGCTAGCTCCGCTGGTCTTCACCCGTCCCACGGAATTGCGGGCCGCTCAATGGAAAGAATTCGACCTTGAGGCCGGGGAATGGCGCATCCCTGCGGAACGCATGAAAATGCGCCGTCAGCATCTTGTCCCCCTGTCCCGGCAGGCGATGTCCATTCTTCGGGAACTTCAGAAATACTCCGGGGAAGGGAAATACCTCTTCCCTTCTATCCGCACAGAAGCACGGTCCATTTCCGATGCGACCATGCTCAATGCGCTCCGGCGTATGGGCTATCAGAAACACGAGATGAGCGTACATGGTTTCCGTTCCATCGCTTCCACACTGCTCAATGAACTCGGCTATAACCGGGACTGGATTGAGCGGCGGCTTGCTCACGGCGAGCAGGACGAAGTGCGGGCGGCATACAATTACGCGGAATATCTGCCTGAGCGTCGAAAGATGATGCAGGCATGGGCTGACTACCTGGACGGATTACGCAACACACAACAGAAAAGAAGCAGGGAGGAAGCATGAAAGAGGACTCCATGACCGACCGTGATGTTTGTATCTCCATCGGAAAAATAGAAGGCGACACGCAGGTGACGAGCAATGACACCGGCTGGAGTGAAGAAGAAAAGGAACGTATGAGACAATACGGCTATGACGACATGGATATAATCCGGGCGTGGTATAGCTGATAACACCTGTTTCCAGTAAACAGCGGCACGGAAGTACATGACTATCCCTGCCGCTGTTTTTTATTGTCCATTTTTGGGCGACAGGGTATCCTTTCCTCCATGACAGACCGACAGAACATGACCATAGGCAGAGTGCGGCAGGCGTATGGCCTGACAGCCAGAGAAGGTGAAATGCTTGTTCAGGCACTCTGGCCTGACGCCGTTCAGCCACTGGAATTATGGCGTACAACGTATGAATCCTGCTGGCAGGCATTTATTGCTGGCAGTCACGCCGCATACGGAACACAGCTCCCGGAATTTCCTTCAGCTCCAGAACCGGATACAGGCATTCAGACGTATCTGCTCGGCTTTGACGTGATGGAATTTTTCAGAACGATATCGACAGTTGTTCCTCTTAACTCCCTGCGATATGGACTGGATGTTATTCTTGAAGAATCCTTTGAAAATACGGCGTCTGTATTTCCAAAGGAACGAGAAGTTCTGTTCAACAGTCTGGATAGATTGAACACAGAAAAAATCTTCGAGCAGTATTCGTCGGACTCGATGCTGTTTGAGAAGCCGGTATGCTCCATTCCAGTTTCAAGTTACCACTTCATTGCGCATATCTTTGCCGATACCATAATGGTGGACAGGGACGCCGCCATCAGGCATCTCCGCTATTATCCCCTGCGCCGGGAAGTAAAAGGCATCACCCGCGCCCTTGTGGAATCCCTTTTACGGGCAGCTCCGCCGGAATCGTCCGTTGCCGACAAAGCGGCAGCAGTTCCCCTATGTGAAAGGTCGCCACAGGATGGAAAACTCGTTTTTCGTATTCCCGGAGCCGTTTGGGAAGGAAGGCCGGATGCGGCTGTCCGTGACGCCATGAAAGAGAAGTATCCCCTTGAGGTGATCGCCTACGTTCTGCTGTACTGGTGCGGCTCCCAATCATCCGGGACAGACCATAATGCCTCAGTGGGGCGGAAGACACATGTGGGTCGCCTGCTTGCGAAAAAAGAGTACAGGGACGAAAAATCCTATCGTAATATGGTGGACAATCTTCTCAAGAGAACGAATGGATACTCCATAGTCAAGGCATGACCAGCCTGTCGTTTTCCCGTCTTTTTTAGATTTTCCCGTCATTTTCCCGTCCGATTCCCTCACGGGAATCGTTTGACGTGTGCCAGATTCTCCTGAAATCCAACCAGATTCAGGAGATTTTTTTATGAAACAGCATCAAGCTCCCATCCCCGTTCACGGCCTTCTGCGTCTGCCTCAGGTTCTCAGCATAATTCCCATAAGCAAGAGCGCATGGTGGGAGGGATGTCGCACCGGACGTTATCCCAAACCCGTGAAACTTGGTCCCCGTACAACAGTCTGGCGGGCGGAGGACATTGCCGCATTTATCAAAAACCTCGGCCGTCAGGGAGAGAATCATGAGTAATCCCCTGCAAATCTTTCGGGACATCCTGACCGACAAGGGATTGATTCCGGCCGAAATCATGGCGGACGGAAAACTGCATCGTTGTCCTACCCAGACCAAACCGCATAAACAAAACGGCGCATATATCGCGCATGTCGATATCCCTGCGACACTTTGGTGGTGCAACTGGGAAAATGGTGAACAGGGCACGTTCTGCACAGAAGAAAAGCAAACGCTTTCCGTGTCTGAACTTTCCGCATGGCGGGAACGTCAACACTCCATACAGCGGCAACGCGAAGCGGAATATGCCGAACGCCATGCTGAAGCAGCTCAACTGGCCAGACAGGAATGGAACTCGGCACTAATGTGCGACGCCAACCATCCCTATCTACGCAGCAAGGGCATTCCGGCTTTGGAAGGCATACGGCAGGCACGGGACGGTGCGCTGCTTATTCCCGTTCTGGATACCGCAGATAATCTGCAAAGCCTGCAACGCATCTACCCTGATGGAACCAAGCGTTTCCTCGTTGGCGGCAAGGTATCTGGAGGACAATTCATCATTCAGGGGCAGCCGGAAAAGCCGATAGCCATCTGCGAAGGCTTTGCCACTGGCGCAAGCATCCATCTTGCCACTGGCTGGACGGTCCATGTGGCTTTCTCCGCCAACAATATGCCCGTGGTCGCCAAACCGGCAAGAGACCGATTCACAGACAGGGCAATCATTATCTGCGGCGACAATGACGAAGCCGGACGCAAGAGAGGAGAGGAAGCGGCCGGACTCGCAAACACTCAGCTTCTGTTTCCCCACTTCACCGACGACAACGGTACGGATTTTAATGATCTTCACCAGATAGAAGGCATTGAGGCCGTCCGCTCGCAACTGGAAACAGCGCTGACCAAACAGCAAGGTCTTATCGCTCTGGACATGGGCGAATTTCTTTCCATGTCCATACCTGAACGGGGGTATCTTTTATCGCCCGTTCTTCCGGTACAGGACATAGGCATTCTGTACGCCCCGCGCGGCATAGGCAAGACATTCGCCGCGTTGAGCATCGCTGTTGCGGTGGCTTCCGGCGGAGCCGTGTTCAACTGGCGTGCGCCGATGCCCAAGCGAACGCTGTATGTGGATGGGGAAATGCCCGCCACTTCCATGCAGAACCGCCTTTCCGCTCTTGTCAACGGCATGTCCATTCCCCCGCATACGTTGAAAAACATGGCGCTCATCACACCGGATTTGCAGCCCTGCCCCATGCCGGATTTGTCCACAGCTGGCGGACAGGCCATGATTGAGCCGTTTCTGAAAGACGTGGACATGGTTGTGCTGGACAACATCGCAACCTTGTGCCGCACCGGCAAGGAAAACGAGTCTCAGTCATGGCAGACCATGCAGGCGTGGCTGCTGGAATTACGCCGCAGAGGGATGACCGTCCTGCTTATCCATCATGCCGGAAAATCCGGCGACCAGCGCGGCACCAGCGCCAGAAAAGACATTATGGACACGGTGTCAGTCTGCGCAGGCCCAGGGAATACAGCATGGCCGAAGGAGCCCGTTTTGAGGTCCATCTGACCAAGGCGCGGGGCATATTGGGCGATGACGCCAAACCCTTTGAGGCCAACCTGATTACCGAAGGCAATGCCCTGCATTGGCGGGTTCGGGACATTGAAGATGTGGAACTGGAGGAATTGAAAAGGCTGCTCGGCGAGGGATACAGCATTCGTGACTGCGCCGAGGAAATGGGAAAGTCGAAATCATCTGTCCACAGACTGAAAAGAAAACTGGAAGGTCTCGCTTGACCATTTTGCAGGTGTCCCGCTGTACCGGTGCTTAGGCAGCGGTACAGCGGGACACCTGCAATATACGTCGTATCTGTCATCCTATGAAGTCCGGCCAAATCCGAACAGGTTTTCAATTTTTGTACCGCGTAAACTGAAAAAGTGTCCCGCGTTCCTGCCACAGAAAAAACGGGACATCCATTGATACAAGGAAGTATTGCCATGTCCTATCTCGTACTCCATATGGAGAAATTCAAGAAGGAAGCCATACGCGGCATCCAGAGCCACAACCGGCGGGAACGGGAGAGCCACAGCAACCCCGATATTGACTACGACAGAAGCGCGGCGAACTACGAGCTGCACGAAGCCGCAGCATCGAACTATGCCGAAGCCATTCAGAACCGCATTGACGAGCTTCTGCTGGTCAAGGCCGTGAGAAAGGACGCCGTGCGCATGTGCGGGCTTATCGTCACCTCGGACAAGGCGTTTTTTGATGGTCTCACGCCGGAGGAAACAAGGCGTTTCTTTGAGGAAAGCAAAGCCTTTCTCACGGAGTTTGTGGGCGCGGAGAATGTCGTTTCCGCAATGGTTCACATGGATGAAAAGACGCCGCACATGCACTTCCTTCATGTGCCGGTGACGCCGGACGGGAGGCTCAACGCCAACAAAATCTATACCCGCCAGAGTCTGCGAAAACTGCAATCCGGGCTTCCCGCCCATCTGCAAAGCCGGGGCTTCGTCATTGAACGCGGCGTGGAACAGACGCCCGGTTCCACGAAAAAACATCTGGATACCCGCGAGTTCAAGCAGCAACAGGAAGCATTGGAGAAACTGATTCAGGAATCCGAAGAGACTTCCCGAAATTCACGGCAGCTTATCAGCGCATTGGAACAGCGTGAGGAAGAGTTGAGAAAGAGCATTGAAGAGTATGAGCGGCAGGCTGAGGAGGCGGAAAAGGTGCTTCGGGAGGAGACCGATCTGCCGAAAGCCTCTTTTCTTAATTATCCGTCCGTGCTGAAAAAAGCCTCTTCCCTCATTGAAGAACTGAAAAAGGCGCTTGCCGTCAAGCATCTTGTCCAGACAGAGAAGGAAATTCTGCAACGGGAAGTGGATACCCTTCGCGGAAAGCTGACGCGGCTTGAAGCGGGATACACGGCCCACAGAAAACAAAGCCATGAGGAAAAAGAGGAGCTGGAGAAGCAGTTGAAGAAAATGAAGAGAATCATGGCAGGCTATCAGGAATTTCTGCGTCTGCCGGAAATCCGGCCGCTGCATATCGAGTTCGTGGAGCGCAAGCGCACCGAACAGCTCCAACGTCAGCAGGAAGAGGAACGGCAGCGGCAGGAGCAGGAGGCGCGGGACAGGGAGCGTCGGCAGGCGCGCTCCGCCCGTGGCATGAGAATGAGGTAAGGCGTCGGGAGGGAATCTTCGCACAGGCCGAAGATATAGCCCACTAGGCTTCACTTCGTGAAGCGTGGGCGACCGTCCCGCTCGACCGGAAAGACAAAACGCCAATCTGGGACATGGCCCCTGCGAAACACAGGAGAAAACATCATGACCATCACCGCGACTCAGGTGAAGGAAATCAGACAGGAATTCGCCGCTCTCAAACCCGCTTCCGTCACATTGGAGGGGAACAGAACCATGTCCGTCAAAGAAGCCGTCCTCGCTCTGGCCCCGACGCTGGAGCGGATGAGAAAGAGAGGTTTCGAGGTTCAGGAGCTTGTCGAACGCCTGCACGAAAAAGGCATTGAGGTAAAGGCTCCGACGCTCGCCAAATACCTGAGCGAGTTCAGACGCCGGAAGGGAAAGAAGAAAGACACACCCCCCGCCCCGGCGTCCACAGGCAGAATGACGGAAGGCGTAAAGCGGTCAGTCTCTGAAAACGAACACCGGCAGAATTCGTTCATCGTGCCTGATATGCCGATTGACGAGTTATAAATCAACGACATGGGGAATCAGCATGACTCAGACTTACGGATATATCCGTGTATCAAGCGCAGACCAGAACGAGGACCGCCAGCTCATGGCCATGCGGGAGTACTCCATAACGGCGGACAGAATTTATATGGACAAGCTGTCGGGGAAGAATTTTCAACGCCCGCAGTATCGGGCGCTGCTCAGGCGACTGAGGCCCGGCGATCTGCTCTGCATCACCAGCATCGACAGGCTGGGCCGCAACTATGAGGAAATCCAGAGGCAATGGCGGCTTCTTACCAAAGAGAAGAAGGTGGATATTCTGGTGCTGGACATGCCCCTTCTGGATACGCGGAGAGACAAGGACCTGCTCGGAACGTTCATTGCCGACCTTGTGTTGCAGGTGCTTTCCTTTGTTGCTCAGAACGAACGGGAAAACATACGGAAGCGTCAGGCGGAAGGCATCGCCGCCGCGAAAAAGAAAGGCATCCGCTTCGGACGTCCGCCCAGACCGCTTCCGGCGGAATTTCCGACTGTACTCAGACTCTGGTCGGATGGAAAAATGACGCTTGCGGATGCCGCAAAGACATGCGGAATGGCGGAATCTTCATTCCGTTACAGAGCGGGTGTGGAACAGAAATCCAGATAAATCTCAACGAAAAAGTGTACTTTTCCGCACCGTCGGCTTCCTGAACTCCTATGCAGGAAGTAATACCGTAGAACCGTCTAAAATTCCAGTCAAAAATTTGTCTACCCCTCGTCGCGGCAGGAATCGTTTTTCAGGGTGCGGAAAAGTACACTTTTTCGCGCCCTTGGCTTGATTGACTGTTTTCACCATGCCGGGGCCGCTCTCATGTTTTGCAACCGGAGTCTCCGGCATACATCGTCTGAAAATGTTGTCGGAGGAATGTCATGCTGACGAAGGGAGCCATAGGAAATCTGGTCAACCGGTACAATGCAGTTCTAAAAAAATGCCGTCTAATGAATATGTTCGCATCGTTGGCAATTGCGTGTACGATAACCATCGCAGTTCCAACAATCTCTCTGGCAGAAAATTACATCATCAGCAAAAGTACAAACTGGGGAGATTATACGTTAGAAAACTATAATCACCGTGCGAGAATGCTTCATGGAGGAGAGACATTGACCATCCTAAATGACGCTATCGTTACTTTTGATTTTACAAACTCATCATCGGCTATTCCTATCACCAATGGCGGTTGTATTATTTACAGCGTTGATTTTTTCTATCCTGGTGGATACAAAGCCGGAGACGTCGCAATATCCGGCGGTACTATTCTGGGGAAATCCGCTCACCCAGAAACCGGCTATGGAATCTATGTATATGAAGATTATCCTTCAAAAATTGAATTACAGAATACAAATTTAATATTATCAGATTTCTACACGGGGATATCTGCAGAAAATGGTACTGTGGACATAACAAATTCAAGTACAATATTTACCAATATTAATTACGGTGTATACACAAAAAATAACGCTCGTATTGATATAAAAAGTAAGGATTTTTCAATATCCGACAGCTACATACCTGTGTATGCCGGAGGAAATTCTTCAGTAAATATACAAGAAGCTGATAACATTGATTTGAATTTCTCTCATAGTGGAATATATTTGAAAGATTCCGCAACGGTTGCTATGAAGAGTTCCAACTTCTCCATGACTGGACAGTATGGCCTCAATGCCAGTGGGAATTCTTCCATCCTCGTAGAAGCAGATAACGTCAGTCTGGACGCTGGTGCTCTGGCCTATGGCAAGGATAACTCCAAGATTCGTTTGGCGGCGAACAGCTCAGGTACGCTGCATGGCGATGTAGCTGCATACGATACAAGTAATGTCTCTCTTGAACTTTGCGGCACCACTCAATGGACCGGATCTTCGGGAAAAAGCGCCGAAGCTCATTTGCAGGTGGAACTTGAGGATACAGCAACGTGGCATGTTGTCCCCGCGTACATAAGTGAAACCGAATACAAGCCCTCCGAAGCCTCGCGCCTTCAGTTTACCGACGGTGGCATTGCCGATCTTGCATCGGCACAGGAGTACCAGAAACTGTCCATCGGTGAACTTGCCGGAAACGGTGGAACTTTTCGTTTGAAGGTGGAGGATGATTCTACTGATGGTGTCGATCAGGTAGACATCACCCGCTATGATTCCGGCAATAACTCGATTTATGTGGCTTCTTCCGGGAACACTGAAATATCCGCTGAAGAAATGAACACCTATCTGGTTCGTCAGGAAAACGGATCAGGAACCTTTGGACTTGCCAATACCGACCAGCAGGTGGATTTGGGATTGTATCTTTATAAATTGGCCAGCAGAACAAATGATGCCACTACGGAATGGTATCTGCAGCGGGTTGAAAGCATTGTCCCTGTTGACCCGGATGCCCCCACGCCCCCGGTAAACCCGAACCCTCCGCTTTCTCCCACCGGTGAAATGGAAGCCGCTCTTTCCGGTCTGGCCGGACACTATGCCATGTGGTATGGCCAGCTCACCGACCTGCGCAAGCGTCTGGGCGAAGTGCGCTACGGCACGCAGACTGGTCTGTGGGTACGCGGCTTTGCCGATAAATCCCGCCTTGATGGACTTGGAGGAACAAATTTCACGCAGAATATTTTTGGAGGCTCCATAGGCTACGATACTCTCGCGTCCGTAAGCGAAGAGTCTTTATGGATTGTGGGTATGCAGCTTCGAAGTGCACGCGCCCACCAGAGTGTCAACGGCAGATGGGGCGGGCATGGAGACCTGACCAGTATGGGAGGCGGTTTGTATTCCTCTTGGGCACATGCCGATGGCTGGTATGTGGATGCCGTTGCCACAATGGACTGGTACAATCACAAGCTCCGCGCCTCCATGCTGGACGGCACCAGAGTGCATGACGACCGATCCTCTTACGGGTTGGGTGCCTCGCTGGAAGCGGGGCGCAAGCTGGACTTCGCCTTCAGCAACGAAGGGCGCGATTACTGGTTCCTCGAACCTCAGCTTCAGTTTTCCTACTTCTGGGTAAAAGGCGGCGATTTTCACGCCTCCAACGGGATGAACATCGAGCAGAAGGACATGGATTCGCTCACGGGACGCGCCGGGCTTGTCCTCGGTAAAAAATTTTCGCTGGAAGGCGGGAACGACGAACGCTATGTGCAGCCCTATGTGAAGGCTGGTGTGAACCATGAATTTCTGGGAGAACAGGAAGCCCGCATCAACGGTATGCGCATGACCTCCGATCTGGACGGTACGCGCGTCTACTACGGTGCGGGCGTGGACTGGCAGGCTACGGACAATCTTCGTCTGTACATGCAGGCAGAACGCGAACACGGCGAACACTTCACCCGTGAATACAATGTATCCGCCGGGTTGAAGTGGAAATTCTAAGGCGTGAAACCGGGCACGAAGGACAGGAAAAAACGCCGTGCCCGGTTTTCCTGTCATGGGAAAAAGACATGGGATGCAGCTTCTGCCGATCCTTATCAACTTCCTACTTTCATGCCGGAAAATGCTTTCGAGATTTTTCCGCGAGTAGAGAGAGAGAGAGAGAGAGAGAGAGAGAGAGAGAGAGAGAGAGAGAGAACAGCCATCTCTATTTCAAAAGGCACTTCCCTTAAACAAGGGGGAGAGTCCTTTTTACGGCATAAAGAAAGTGTCCAGTACCATTCAAAGAAGTTTTTCTAAAAACTTTACATTTTGAGGTAGATTAGTAGGTATCAAAGAAAAAATGTTTATAAAAGTTATGCAATATCAATATATTATCTAGATTGTTTTTATCCGCTTGGGACGCCAACAGACATCTGAAGGCGCATCACATACCTCCAAAATTGAGGTTTTGTGGTGCGCCTTTTGTATTATAAGCACCCCGCCCTTGTAAAGCCCTCCCTCCCGGCCCTCAAGCCGCTCCGCTCTCTCCAGCCCCGCCACGTCCTGCGGCCTTCTGGAAAAAACTCCCCCTACGTCCAAAAACTCCGAGCCCTTCCTGTTCAAGGCGTAACCTCCGTCATGAAGATGGCGCCTTCATCCGGCAAGCGTATGGCCTGCGCGCCGCACTGTTTTTCCCTGCCCACAGGATGTACGCGCCTCCTCTGGCCGCGCCTAAAGGCCCATCTGCCCGCTTCGAGTCCGCCTCCTAGTCGATTTTCCAGGCTGTACACAATTCCTTGCCGATATTCGCCGTGGCATAGGGCTGGCCTTGCTGCTCGGCCTTCAATCAAACGCGGCAGGGGCATATCCGAAGTCACAGCGCTCTCCTGCGGGGACTCCCTCTCGCTTCTGGAAGCTCTTGTATGGATGGTTCTCATGTATTGCAGGCTGTGTTCCGTTCTGTATCTTCACATGTCGTCCACTGGTGGCCGGGGATATTCCCATAAATGATCCGGGTTGTTCCCCCTGCTGAACAGACAACGCGAAACGCCTTCAGGCGTCGGATGTCCGGGTGGCGCTACACCACTATACCCAGCTTGCGTATTCTGTGTTGCAGCGTGGACCGTGGCACCTTCAGCAGGGCCGCAGCACCACGCGGGCCAGACAGACGCCCCCCAGTGAGGCGTAATGCCTCCAGAATATGGGCACGTTCATTTTCCTCAAGGCTTGGCAGATCGGTGCCATTTCCCCTGGAAGGCGCCTGTAGTGGAATTTCGGCTGATGCGGATAGCGAGAGGAGCTGCGCGGGTTTTGCCGTCTGACCGGAAATGTTGTCCCATTCATGCAGCGTTTCCCGTACCAATGCTTCCGTTACAGCCCCATCCAGAGAGTGCAGTAAAAGCCTGCTGACGACATTGCGCAACTCACGGATATTGCCGGGCCAATCGTGGTTACAGAGCGCACCGAGGACACTTACGGACAGATGCGGAGGCTCTATCAACCACGACTTGGAAAATTGTTTAATGTAATAGTCCACCAATATGGGTATATCGCTTTGCCGATCGCGCAGTGGAGGAAGGCGTAGCGTGACCGAGGCCAGACGGTAGAACAGGTCCCGTCGTAGCTGCGCCAGCGACGTTTCCAAATCAATATTGGTGGCGGAAAGCACGCGGATATCAACATTAATAGAGCGGGCATCGAGTCGCTGCTGGCCTGTGTGGTGGCGGACAGCATGACGGGCGACAGGCATAATTCGAATATGGAGTTGATTTCGCAGGGCATCGGCAATGTGGCTTCCGTGTTCTTCGGCGGATTCTCCGCCACGGGCGCCATCGCCCGCACGGCGACGAATATCCGAGCAGGCGCGATGTCATCCATCTCCGCCATTGTGCATTCCCTGTTCCTCGTGGCTGTGGTCATGTGGTTGCTGCCATTGATAGAGCTCATCCCACTGGCAGCCCTTGCCTCCGTACTAGTGATAGTTGCCTACGATATGAGCGATCTGCGCACTGTGCGCCATATTTTTCAGGGACCTAAGTCCGACTGGTCGGTAATGCTCCTGACTTTCGCGCTCACGGTGGTGTTTGACCTAACCGTGGCTGTATATACTGGAGTCATACTGGCGTCGTTGCTGTTCATGCGCCGCATGGGCGAATTAACGGGTCTCCATTCCTGCGTTTCCAGCGAGGACGAGGCATCCGGGCACGAAATTCCTGTCCCGGACAAAAACAATGTGCCCGACGGTGTGGAGATTTTCGCCATCAACGGGCCGCTGTTCTTCGGTGTGGCTGACCGATTCCAGTCCACGCTGAACGCGATGGAGACGCCGCCCAAGGTGTTCATAATGTATCTGCACAACATGTCCGCCATCGACATGACAGGTATCCACGCATTGGAAGAATTCCTCGAGCGCCGGCGGAAAGGCTGTCGCGTGCTATTCGCCGCCGTGCGGAAACCCGTCCACAGGACGCTCCAGCGGGTCGGTATCCTGCGCACCGTGCGCGAAAAGAACGTCTTCCCCTCACTCGACGAAGCGCTGCTCCGCGCCGAGGAAATTTTAGAAGATACCATTATGGCCCGGGGAAAGAGTTTTGCTACGGCTGAGTTCGAGATTCTGAAGCTATCACGAGAGCGCAGCAAAAACTGAAGAAGCTCCAGAAGCCACATTCACTCGTCGCCAAGGCAAAATACTATACCGAGAAGCAGAGCAAGCACACCCAGCCCCGAAAAGACAGTGCGGAGCATGAAAAACTCCGTGGCGGGGCACCCCCGATGGGATGCTCACAGTAACATCAGACGAGCAGGCTCTGTCATAGAATGTGATTGTTTCATCTCCACAGTATGATGCAAGATACAGTCTTTTTCTCCGTTTTTTCCGTTAACGGAATCCATAGCTAAAGCATTTAGTCTGTTATCTCTTTGAAGATTCAAGAAATAAAGCATCAATTATTTCTTATGACACAGCTATTTGTATTTGTTGTTCAACAAATTTCAAGTATAGTGCAGAGGACTCTTTGTTTCAACGGCCGCGTAGATCTTCTGCGCTTCAGGGTGCGAGCCGATATATTCGTAGATTTGCCAGTACTTCTCTGCAAAGGCAGGACTGTGTCCGGCGAACCTGGTAAGGACAAACAAGGTTGCCACACCTTCCAGCCACATCGGGAGAATCTCCCCATCAAAAAAGCTTCCGGGCCGCATGAGCCTCATGGGATGTGGTAGCTCCGGGGCGATGGAAAAGCATCCATTGCTCAGATCATAGAAATTCCAGAAACCTCCCGCGTACCCGCTCTGCAAAGAGTTCCCATTCAGTTAACGATACGCCATTCAAACGCGAATATTTTTGCCATTCCCACATGTCGGGGGCAGAAACCCAGTCGCTCTTCATTGGCTACCCTCGCCGCTGTGATGGCTTCCATTTCCAAATCTTCCATTGTGCCCTCCCTGGACGTTGCGAGTTTTCCCTGGAGTTGAAAACTGGAAAGGAAGGGGCTGTTTCCGTGACAGAATGAACGGAGTACCCCGTAAGGGCCCGGAGAGAACGATGGCGCGGAAGATGCGGCCCTGGCACGCCCTCTTCCTCTTCGATGGGAGTGGAGAATTATCGATAACCGCAAGAAGGTGGTGATGATGACCCGGTCGGGCTCTGTTTAATATATATTTACGTAAATATGTATTTATAGTGTTACATGTACATGTAACACTATAAATACATATTCATGAGGAGAATAAAAACCATGTATATCTGTGCCATAGCCAACCAAAAAGGCGGCGTGGGCAAGACAACGACGGCACACAATCTGGGAGTTCAGCTTGCCAGAAATGCAAAAAAACGCGTGCTGCTGCTCGATTTGGACGCTCAGGGGAACCTGAGCGACGCCTGTGGTCTTGATCCGCAAACACTGGAATATACCGTTTTCGATGTCCTCGCTGGAAACGCCTCCATCGCCGAGGCGAAGAGCACGCTGGAAGCGGGGTTGGATATTCTCCCGGCCAACATCCGGCTTGCAGAAGCGGAACTGGCCTTTGCCGGGCGAATCGGGAGGGAGAATCTGCTGAAGAAAGCCCTCCTCTCTGTTTCGGGCGAATACGATTATGTGCTGATAGACTGCCCGCCTTCTCTCGGACTTTTGACCGTCAACGCCCTCAATGCGGCAAACGGATTGCTCATCCCTGTACAGGTCGAGTATTACGCTCTGGCGGGGCTGGCGCTCATCAGGCAGACTGCGGAACTTGTCCGCGATCTCAATCCTGATCTGGCGATCCTCGGGCTCGTCCTGACGTTTTTTGATGCCCGAAAGACCCTCAACAAAGATGTGGCCGCAGCTCTCGCGGACGAATGGGGAGACACATTGTTCTCAACCCGTATCCGGGACAATGTGAGCCTTGCGGAAGCCCCCAGTAATGGGCAGGATGTGTTCAGCTACAAGCGAAGCTGTTACGGCGCAAAAGACTATGCGGCCTTTGCTGCCGAATTTCTGGAAAGGACGGAGGGATGCTATGGGACTCAGGGATAGAGGAAAGAACCAGGTGAAGAAAGGGAGCCCCAGCGGGCTGTTTGCCAGAACGGAGCCCGGTATTACAGAAATACAGAATCCTATAAATACAGGAATACAGGAACCCCTACCTGAAAAAAATGACCAGAGGAAAATGTACAACATATCTCGGTTATTGTCGGAACGTCTTCGTAAGTATGCTTTCGATGAACGCCGGAAGGAAGTGGACATCGTGCGGGAAGCACTGGACGACTGGCTCAAGAAACAGGGATATTGAGGAAGACGCATGTTGCAGACGGCACACTTCAAACGCTGAATCCCAAACCGTGGAGGCCCGGTGTTGCCCTCCTGAAACAAGCAACACCGGACAGCGTGGAGTACGACGTCTACCGAAACGCCGTTATTAAGGGATTCGAGCTTGTCCTTGAAACGGGAGGTAAACTTTTGGGGAAGTCCTCAAACAGTTTTTCTCTTCTCCCGCTGAGGTGGACAGGCTCTACTTCAAGGATGTACTACGCCATACCGCCAAACATGGCCTGCTCACGCCCGACGAGGTCAGACGCTGTTTTTTCTATCGGGACAACAGAAATCTTACAGCTCACGATTACGGAGAAACTCCGGCGGAAGAGGCACTCAGGTTGAAACCTTCGTAGAGGATGCGCGGGCTCTGGCGAACGCATGGACAAGACAGATGGAACAGAATGAAGTTTTTCTTGAGCCTGTCATAAAAAAGGCCGTATGCGTCTGCTTTGTACTTTCGTTCCGAATGCCGAGGTATGGGCTGGGAACCGCATATCAGGAAGAGCGCATTCAGGAAGCGTTCTTGCTCTTGTCGTCCGCACACCATAGGAGCTCTCCATCACCCCAGCCAGAAAGCCGACCACCTCAGAACGGCACTCCGAGAAAGCGACATTCCCATTCTCATTGTTGTCCATGATTAGGCGCTTCTGCTTGACGCCTTCCAAGAGAAAGTGACTATATCTTATAAAATAATAGAATTACATAATTATGTAATTCTATTATTACAGAACTCTGTAAATTGTAGAGTCTCAGGCTTGCTCTAACAGCCAGCTCCGCTTTGCTGGTGCCGCTTGCTGATGAACGGCGTGGTTGATAAATGGTTTGACGGGTTATTGCGTCAATTGGTGAGGCCAGAGCACATTCTGCTCCCCATAACCGTAAAGATACATAAAGAAAGAAGCCAAGCAACTATGGAAATGCAAGACCTGCTCAATGGACGATGCGGTTGGTGCGGCACTGACAGCCTTTATGTCAAATACCACGATGAAGAATGGGGGAGGCTCGTTACGGACGACAGGCTTCTCTTTGAGTTCCTTACTTTGGAAAGTGCCCAGGCTGGCCTGAGCTGGATCACCATATTGCGTAAAAGAGAAAGGTATCGAAAAGCATTTTATGACTTTGATGTCAATAAAGTCGCCCAGATGACTGAGCAAGATGTCGAACGGCTCATGCAGGACGAGGGCATTGTCAGAAACCGGCTCAAGATCAAATCGGCTATCAGCAATGCCAAACTTTTCATCGCCATTCAGAAAGAGTTTGGCAGCTTTTACAACTACACATTATCATTTTTCCCAGAACAAAAACCGATCAGTTACCAACCCAAAACGCTCAAGGATATCCAAGCCTCTACTCCTGAATCAGACGCCATGAGCAAAGACATGAAAAAACGTGGCTTTAAATTCTTTGGATCGACCATCTGTTATGCCTACTTGCAGGCCACAGGATTTGTGAATGATCATCTGGTAAATTGTATCTGCAGAAAATAAAATTATCCATCAAAATAAGCCAAAACAGATAATATCCGCCGCCCCTAGACAGTAGCGCTTCGATTGGGGGCAGTCGTGATTTGACCCAGTATGATGTTGGCTTTGACGTTGATGACAATGTATATGGTGCGGAGCCCCTGAATAGGAGTTCCGCATATCCAGCTTGGAAGAGGGTATGAAATTCACCTTTCCGTAAGGCTATCTGCGCCTAAGCAGCGTGCGGGCATCTTCCTCGCTCTGAGCGATCGCCATAAACGCTTTACCCTGCTCCGCTTCCTCCGGATCAAACTTGACCTATAATCCGGGGACGGAAAGCAATGCGCATTTCTCCTCGATGGACTCCATGAGTGTTGCAGCTTCATCAGGTCACGTAAGTAATCAGCCCGGCAAGATGCGCCCTGATTTGTTCAATGTCCGAAACGCCCCCTTCATCGAATCCTTAACCCATCCCCTGGCTCAGGCAGGAGATGGGTTAAGGCTCCGAAACCGGTTTCCTTCGAAAAGCTACTCGGCCTCGCATAATGCATTCCCGTTTGCGGACTCCCCTTTCGGGACAGGTATGTTCTCCCATCAGGAATCCGTCGGAGACGTCGGAGAAGGGGTCTGTTCGGCCTCCCGTTCTTTAATGTAGCTCTTCCAGCCGGGACACCAGCCCGTATGCCAGCGCCAAATGTGGGCCAGTAGCGATTTTAGTTTTCTTTCCGCATAGTTCCGGAAACGACATACTTCACATCTACGTACGGACACTTTTCATGCCTCCCCTCTTTTTCTTGACCATTCGTCATAAGTAAACTGTACAGACGGAAACAGGTTTCGCTTGCGTACCATCTTGCGCCCCCCTCAGGATTCATTTCGCCCGTCAGCCTCATTTCAATCACGGCACGGCCCACCGATTCTTTTCAACAGCATCGCCTGTCCCACTCTCAGGTGACCAAAGAGGGAGTCCTGCGGTTGGGGCACTCTTTTTTGGGGCAGAGCTGACAGTTGTAAAACTTGCTGTCAGTCTGGAAGAACACACCCGAAACACTGTACTCGGGCCGCATCATCAGGCTGGGCAATAGGGTCACACCCAGTTTCTCGGGCAGTGGGGCCAACAGTTCAAACAGAGGCACCTGCTCCTCAAGAGACCATACCTTCAGCGAACCGGGATTCATAGCTGAAACCTGAGCAATACCGTACCGCTCTAGAAGCGTCCTTTCCAGCAGGTTTTCAGCCTGCTGAACGGCCACTTCCCGCAAGGCACTGGCGAATACCTGCTCCAGCGAGGAAGAAAGGGAAAGGCTCCAGTCGGCCAGTTCCGTCCCTTCACTCGCCAAATAGGGAAATGCCCGCCCCAGCCCATCCATCTTCTGGCGCAGCAGCGGGCTGGAAAAAGTCACTTCTCCGACCTGTACCTTCTCTTCGTCCAGTATGGTCAGGCCGCACAGCCTAGCCACGGCTTTGGGCCTAGCCACGCGCGCAGCTTCCTCCGCTAACCGGCTCAGCCGATCCATGAACTTTGTCTGCCCGGGCCGGATGCGCAACCTGCACCCTAGGGATTCCAGATCAAATTCCAACGGCACGGTTTCGACAAGAATGACATTCTGATCCATGAATCCCCTCCGTCAGTTGCAGGATGGCCGCATACGGTTCCTTTGCCTCACCCGGATATCAAATCGAGCCATCAAAGTCGGCACAAAAATATTATACGCACAATCGGCATAGGTACAGCGTAACGGCTTAAGGGATATAAAAGTGGTATGGAATGCGTCCACACCCTCAGGTTTATCGATCCACCTATGTGACGAACGCCGTCTGAAGAGTAAAATTTACCGCTGTGAGGGGGACGTCTGCGGGATGTCCCCAGGTCGGCATCAGGTTCATATCCTGAGCCCCCGGTGAAGCGATTAGGCAATCTTCGCCGAGAAACTGACCATGCGCCTTCCCGGGAGTTGAGGATTCGGCCCGCCGCTGCCGGACGAGCGGGCTCGTTTGCGCCCCTCTCGCTCGCCGCTTCGCCTGATCAGGAGCTGCGGGCTGTCGGTCTGGATCTGTAAACACTCAAATTTGTGGCGGGAAAAATCTATTTTTTTCAGCATGTTCAAACTCTGCCCGCAGATATGGCCAAATCCGGGCAAAGGTACCATCCGCACCCCACTTCCTGAAACGCCGCCATGCGGTCACGTAGTTCCCCAAATATCGGGGCAGCTCGCTCCAGGGGCAACCCGTGGTGAGCACATGCAGAATGGCTTCCAGAGTTTGCCTGCTATCCGCCGGAAGACATCCCCGCAACCTTGGCCGTACCAAGAGGAGTAGCCGGATATATTCCCACTGTGCGCTGGTGAGCCTATATACTGACATGGCCATGCCTGCCGTTATTGCGTCATGCCCCGGGATGCCGGGCCCATTGAAGTTTCAAAACGACACTGTACCGGACACTCCACCTATCGCATGGGTAAAACCCATGAGGCCAGCCGGGGACAAAATGGAACATCAGCACCACGAGAGCCCGGATTATGCCGGGCAAGCTACAGCGCAAATCGTGCCTTCAACATCCATATCGATCGTCTGCCCCGGCACGAGGTGCAGAAACCGCTCCCCGGATTGCCCACCGTGCAGCAACTCGGCCAGATAAGCGGAAGATCCCCATATCTCGGAGTACGGCAACAGCGTAGCCTCCGCCACTTTTCGGGCCTCGTCCACATAGGCGTCCCCCATCTCCGGCCAGCGGATATGGCAAGCGTTCTTGTAGTTATCGAGCAGCGCGTTTTCCGCCTTCATCATCCGGGCGGCTTTGGCCGCACCGAATTTTTTCTCATATACGGAAAAACGCCTATACGATTCCAGATGAAAGGGAACCAAAAAATATTTCAACCACCCCGGGCTGATCCAGTATGTGGCACCCTCCCGGGAAGAAGCGTTGGCCCCCTTCTGGTCAAGCCCAAGCAGCAACGGAATACAATCATGCAGTTTTGGGAAAACCAACGTTGCCCGGCTGGCGTGCACGCCGCTCAACCCGCGCCCACACAACCCGTAGCCGCACAGAACCGCCAACGGCCCGTCGTTCTCCTGTTCAAAGGCATCCACGAGGCCTTGAAACGCGCTGCGCAGTTTTTCCGGATAGTCATGCAGCCGTTGCTCCAAAAAGTTCATGGGAGGCGGATTCCGCATATCGGATGCGAGCACTTCCAGCTCGGGACGCAGGACTTCACAGGCGATAAGCAATGTTTTCATACTATTCCAAATGTTGCCGTCAAAAAATGCAGGGCCTTTGCGCAGTGCGGTTTCACGGGGCAATCCCCAAAGATTCCCTATAAGGGCCAAGAGCGTGCTCACAAAGGTTCGGTGAGCACCGCCGCCCCCCCGTAGCATGAGTGTTCGCCAAGGCGACGTGGCGCAGCCGCATCTTTTAGGATGCGCCTTTCCCTCCAGGAGGCGGAAAACCGATTTCCCTCACGAAAAGGTCGTTGAATTCTACATGGGTCGAGAGTTCGACGGGCTTCACGAAAGAGGCGATCCGGTCGGCCATCTTCCGTTCTCCCAGAGAAAGCAGGCACAAACCCGCCCCTTCCGCAGCCGCGTTGCCGATAGGAATGATCTTATCGACCGAAATGCCTGGGAACATGCCCAGAGCGACGGCCTTTTCCCGATCCAAATAATTGCCGAACGCACCCGCAAGGTAGATCCGGTCGATCTGGGATGCTTCGATTTTCACTTCCTTAAGCAGAACCGCAATGCCCGCCGCAATGGCGGCCTTGGCAAGCTGGAGTTCCCGGATATCCTTCTGCGTAATGACAATGTCCCGTTCGTTGCCCTGCTCGCCAGCAAAGGCCAACACAAATTCCCGCATACCGCCGACCGTGCGTAACCTGCCCCCGAGAGGCTGGGAAAGTGCCGGGGACTTTTCGCCCGCAAGCCGACCCGAGACTCCCAGCAGGCCGCAGCGGAGCAGTTCGGCCACCGCGTCGATGAGCCCGGAACCGCAGATTCCCTGCGGAGGCATATCGCCGATTACCCCCAACCGGACGGTACCGTTTTCGAGCAGGACGCTCTCAATGGCCCCGTCTCCCGCCCTCATGCCGTTCTGGATATGCGCACCCTCGAAAGCGGGCCCCGCCGCTGCGGAACAGGCCAGCAGCCAACCCTTGTAGCCCAGAATGATTTCGCCGTTCGTTCCGATGTCCACGGCAAGGGAGTAGCCCTTCTGTTCCCACAGCTTCGTGGCCATGGCGACGCCAAGGGTATCGGAGCCCACATAACCGGAGATATTCGCGAGGACATGCACGGTCCCTTCCGGATGCATGGGCAACCCCAGCCTGCCGCCCTTGACCACTGTGCGCGGGCGATAACAGGGGATAAAGGGCGCCACGGACAGATTTTTGGGATCGACGCCCAGAAACAGATGGCTCATGGTCGTATTGCCCACGGCAACGACGCTGTACACATGGTTCTCGTCGATGGAGAGGCTCCGGAGAAGGCCGCGCATGGTTTCGGAAATGCCCTTGATGGTCACGGCCTGCATCTTCTCGAGATTTTCACGGCCTGCTGCAGCGGTAATCCGGCTCAGCACGTCGGCTCCGAACACACGCTGCGGGTTGGCCGTACCGTCTGCATCCAACACTTCGCCGGAAAGCAGATCGATGAGGTAGACCGCGATGGTCGTCGTACCGATATCAAGGATGAAGCCGTACCGGAGGGCATGGGTATCGCCGGGTTCGACGGCGATCAGTTCGTCCTCAACCAACACCGCGGTAACCTCAAAATCCGCCTTCCGCACAATCTCAGGCAGGCCGCCCAACAGGCTGAAAGCCACCTTCTTGTTCTTGCCCACCTGAGCCAGAATGCGCTCCAGATCGGACGCCTGATCCCGCAGGCTGGGCTTGGGCAACTGGATGAACTTCTTCTCGATCAACGAATCGGAGTACTTTTTTTCTTTCTGGAGGTTGGGCAAACGGACCTTTCTCCGGACGTCATCCCGGCCAGCCGAGATCTCGATGACCACATCCTCCCGGATCAGGCTTTGGCAGGCAAGAACCTTGCCGTCCCCCCTGGTCATGAGGAACGACTCATCCCCCTCAACCGGAGCCAGCGTTCCGGAACGCACCTTCACGGCGCATTTGCCGCAAATGCCGCGCCCTCCGCACTCCGCACCTTCCAGTATGCCCGCCTTGAGCAGGCAATCCTTCAGGCTTGTTCCCGCCTCAGACTGGAAACGATACCGCTTGCCGCCGGCTAACACTTCGATGTTCATGATGCTCATGTCCGCCCACCCCTGTTGCCCGAACCCGTTCAGGAAAGCGAAAACGGAACCCGGCATTGCGTGTTCCAAGCCGCTATCAATTTCTCTGCGATCTCGTCTCCCGCCTTGGGAATGATGACAATCTTCGATTCATTGCCGCTAGCTTCCAGAACCCTCGTCTCGACCTTGTCGTTGACCCCGTCCACATGGAACCAGCCATGCTCCGTATCCGAAAGGATTCCCTTGACGCGCAGAGCTCCGGGCAGGATCTCGCGGACAAAGGCTTCCACCCTTTCCGGGGGCAGCCCTTCCGTCGTCGTGATGATGTACTGGCCCGGCCTCGTGTATGATTCCTTGGCGCTCCGTTTAACAAACTTGCTCTCCAGAGGAGAAGACGTAGAGACTTCGTGCATGGAGGAATCCAATATCCCTTCAACACATGCGTAACTGGTTTCAATAATCCCGGCGTGCGGGTTGAGCTGCCTGATCTTTTTCCGAATCCGAGCCAGCGTCTCGCCGTCTGCGAGCTCGATCTTGTTGATGATGATCCGTTGGCTGGCGATGACCTGCTCTTCCACCGCATTGATGTCCTCAACCAGATCAAGGAAGCTCTCCGGATCTATCAGGGCGATCATGCCCTGATAGACGTAATGGCCGCCAGTAAGCCGCTTCAAATCGTACAGGATATTCCTGAGCGGAAACGGATTGGCCATCCCGGAGGTTTCCACAATCACGACATCCAGAGAACGCTTGGCGAGCAGGACAAGAGCCTCCAGAAAATTGCCGGAAAGGCAACTGCAGAAAACCTGCCCGTCGTTAAGTTCTTCAATCTCGATGTCTTTGGCCCGAATGAGGCTCGAGTCGATATTGACCCGGCCCCATTCGTTGATGATGACGCCAATCTTTTTTCCCTGCGCGGCCGCTTCGTCGAGGATACGGTTCAGCAGCGTCGTTTTCCCCGAGCCCAAGAACCCGGTAATGAAGAGCAGAGGCACGGGACCGCAGGGAGTGTTCATAGGGCTTCCTCGATCTGCCGGATAAGGTCATCCAGATTGGGAATGAGCGACGAGTACTTCAGTTCACCGTTGAGATACAGGCTGGGCAACTGCTTCACGCCCATCTTCTTGATCCGGGAGATGTTTTCAGGCGTGTTGTACATGTATTCCACGACATCGATCCTGTCGCCAAAATGCTTCTTCGCGTCTTGGGCGACGCCCCACATGTACGTACAAGCCGCGCACGCCGTGGAATCCAGCGTGAAGGCTTCCAACAGGGGCTTTTTCAGATTGCCGTAGTCGGGCAGTTCCACATCCACGTCCATAGAGCTCAACTCATAGTTGGCCACCATCTCGCGGGCCTTGTCGGTATGCAGAACAGCCTGAGACAGAGCGATCGCATTCTCCACCGGAGATGCATAAGGCATGTCTCAGCCAGGGGAGAAGATGAAGTTCTTCCTTGTGTTCAGGCTGTCGATGAGGTCGATGCCCACCTTCATGTTGTCGAGCTGCGTACCAAGCAGCAAGGCGGTCGTCAGGGGGATGTTCCCGCCGATGGCGACATCGTAGCTGTCGGTGAGCTTGTGGGCCGCCACGATGTTGACATTTTCATCAACGGCGAGGGAATCCGGCTTCGTCTGGCACATGAGCTCAAGGATATGGGTCGCGTTGCCGCACACGAAGAAGGACGAAAAGGCGCCCTTGTTGCGGATATGCCCGAAGATCTTTGCATAGGGCTCGAAGACGAAGTTTTTGAAATGGGTTGGGGAAATCTGGGATACGACCGGGTCCACCGGTACGATGACGTCCACGCCTTCTTCCAGATAGAAGTCGGCCATCTGCAGCCCCAGTTCCGTAGTATAGGCCATCAGCTCCTTGACATACTCGGGGTGCTGGCGCGCATCACGGAAAAAGTTCGTTCCCCTCAAGTGGGAAGCCAGCGTATACGGACCGCAGAAGAGCCCGTACAGAGCGGTTCTGTCGCCCACGGCCTTTTTGATGCGCCGCGTGACATCCAGTACCAAAGGGATTCGTCCGGAATCTCTAGTGATCTTGATATCGGGAATTTCAAAAGTCGATTCCAGGGGATGCGAGCGGACGCTGGGCGGGCCGTTCTTTTCCCATTTGATGGTGCAGCCCAGAATTTCCGCTTCCAGCTGCAGGTCAAACAGGAGGATCAGGCCATCAGGCGCATACATCTTTTCCACTTCCAACAAAGACTCGACGAGCTTGTCCGCGTCCTGATAGACTTCATCGGCAGTGTATCCCTTCAAAAACCCGGCATGGACCCCAGCCATGGGAACCCAGGCGGGACGTTCCGTTTCTTCATGCCTAAGCGTTTTAAAAAGCACTTCTTTGCCAGTCATGCAAGACTCCTTTGTTGATGTTTGGAGCTGCAGGATGCCTTCCTGTAATGGCATCATTTTCGGAAACCGCCGACATGCTCCCAGCGACAGCCATCCTCTCGTGATGCGGCTGTTTTTACCGGTTCATGTCAACGTTCCGAATGTTTTTCGCCAAGCGGCTTCGCCACTCAGTTTCTGACGCTGGCCGCGTAGTCGGAAGAGGCCCTGACCATGGCCAAAATATTTTCCAATGGTGTCCGAGCGGCCAGATCGCAACCGGGCATCATCACGTAACCACCGTCCAGCCCGGCGATTTCGGCATTGGCGTACGCTGCGGCATACACAGCCTCACTCGTCCCCATGCACAGCAGTTCGTTGGGATTGAAATTCCCCACCATAGTGAGTTCTTTGCCTGCGGCCTCCAAAGATTCCTTGAGGTCCACGGGGGAGTCCACGGAAAAGCCGTCAATCCCCAGAGCCTTGACGTGAGGAAGCCTCATACCTGCCTTCCCGCAGATATGCAGCAAAAATGTTTCACAATTTTTCAACTGGGAGGTGAGCCCCTCGAGCGTGGGGACTACGTGTTGCTCGTACATTTTAGGGCTGATCATGTCCCCGGACGAACAGGGGTCACAAGTCTGGATGAGATCGCAACCGTTCTCACAGTACATGTTGGCGATTTCGGCGCAACAGTCCGTGGCATACTCAAGCAACGGCTTGATATACGGAGACTTCTTCCCCAGCAGGATCATAAACTCTTTCACGCCTACCATCATGCTTGCACCGGAGAAAGGGCCGACCATCTGACCGGCCACGCTCTTTCTGTCGCCCACAAGCTTTTTTATTTCCCGGGATTGGCGCATCATTTTCTGAATCAGTTCACTGTTCTCCAGCCTTTCACGGATTTTCGAGCGATCCAAGGAAGAGATATCCGCCGCAACGTCGTGGATGCAGGGTTTAACCTCGATCGGGGCGCCGATCTTTGAGATCTCGGTGGGGCAACCGAGAGCCTCAAGCAACCCAATCCAGCACCCCAAGCCCGTAGTGACCGAGTCACTCTGCATCTCGTCATATGTCCTGACTATCAGCTCAGCACCAAGATCATCCATCTCGCGCAGATCTTTAAACGAAATCTTTTCCCGCTCGATCATCCACGTTTCACCGAGGAGGATCATCATGGGCACACGATCCACCGGGTTGTGGGCAAAAGCAGCTTTGACACGTTCTTTGGAGGTCATGGTGCGGGGCATAAATTTCTCCTCATTATAGAGCAATGTCCGGATCCGTTTAAGACATATCTCCAACTGATTGCTATAAAAACATTGGGGATGACGGCCTATTGATTGAAGGCACGCCCGCTTCCAGGAACCGCCCAGGCCAGAGAAAAGTTCCCGGAAAACGGCTGCATTTCATCGCCTCCGCCGGTGGAACCGACCGGAGGCGATGAAATGTTAGCGTGTCATCATCTTTCCCAGAAATCGCCTCAGGCGATTACGCGGCTAGTATTCCATCGGGAGGCCCATCTGGGTCAGTTCCTTCTTCACCTTGTCGTACATATCCATGTACCACTTCTGCGGCTGGACGGTGACGAGGTTGTAGCATTCCCTGAAGTCGCCGCCCATCTTGTGCGCGGTATGGGAGTCAATGGTGGGCTGGTACTTGGCCATGATGCGCTTGACCAGATCGTTGGCATGGGCACGGGTAAGGCGCGCCTTGGCGACGGCTTCGCCCACTTCGGCGGAGAACTGGAGGCCAAGGCCGCTCTGATGGTCCTTAAGCCCGCTCTGGGCACCGGTGCCGCCGGAGACGCCGTTGCCGAGCACGACGGCACTGATGGCGGAGGCGGCGGATTCCCAGAAGAAGTTTTCATGACCAATGCCGTGCGTCATCTGCCAGCCACCGCCGGTCAGCGGTTCGCACACGGTGTTCTTGGTAACGGCGGCGTTCTGGTGGTTGCTGCACCACAGGGAGTACTTGCTGGTGTTGCTGAAGTACATGGCGTCCACGGACCAGGAACCGTTCAGCGGCACGTCAAACAGCAGCTTCTGGATGATCCATTCCGCGGTGCCGGTAACGGCCGATGTAGCGGGACCGCCGGACAGGCCGCCGGGGTAGGAGGTCATGACGCTGTAGAAGTTGATGCCGTAGGTATGCCACTGCAGGGCGCGGGAGAGATGCTTGTATTCCACCTTTTGGTGCGGCAGGGTCAGGCAGCAACGGAAGTCGCCCTTATTGGCTCCCCAGCCGGGATCAAAAGCGGCCTGCATAGCGGACATGGCGATGGCGCGGATACCGCCGTCGGCGAGACCGGGACGGCAAACCTGGCGGCAGACGTCCTTAACCTGAGCGACGCTCCACAGTTCGGAAAACATTTCCCACGGAGAGTCGGGGGTAATGGGCATGCCGTAGATTTCCGTCAGGTTCCCTTGGAAGTGGCACATATCTATCTGAGGCACCTGAGCATAGCTCATGGCGATCTGATGATAGATATCCTGAGAAACGGGGCCGAGAATACGGCCGAGCACGGAAACCGGGTTCTTCACATGGTCGTAATCTTCAAAGCCGCGGTGAACGGCGGTGAAGGAATCCTTGCCCACGCCGACAGTATAACGGTCGGCGGTGTTGGCAGCCGCGTCAAGGATTTCTTTGCGAGAGAATTCAATGATCCTACGGGTATCAGTGCACAACACACCGACTTCTGCTACCAGATCGATGGCGGCCTGCCACAGGCGGTCGAGCATTTCGTCGTCACAGGGGACCATGTGATCCGGGTCATACTTGATGCCCCACTTTTCGGTGATCTTCTTCAGCTTCGGCCAGTAGACCCTCTTGTCAAAGTCGGATTCAAAGCAAATGGGACCGGTAACAGCTCTCGACCAGAAGTCGATAAATTTTCCACGGGCGCCTATACGCATAGAGATTTCCTCCATAGACAGTGTGTGTTCAGGCTTTACTCAAACCCACCGAAACCGCTTACTTCAAGAGGCTCTTCGCGAGTTCCACCGCTTCCACGGCGTCCTTGGAGAAGCCGTCGGCGCCGATCTGCTCGGCCCACTGCGGGGTCACGGGACCGCCGCCCACGATGACCTTATACTTGTTGCGCAGGCCCTTGGCTTCGAGGAAGTCGATGACTTCCTTCTGGCTGGGCATCGTGGTGGACATCAGGGCGGAGAGGCCGATGATCTGAGCACCGAATTCCTCGGCGGCGGTGATGAACACTTCACTGTCGACGTCGGCGCCGACGTCCTTCACGTCAAAGCCGCCCACGGTGAGCATGGTGGCGACCATATCCTTACCCACGGCATGCACGTCACCCTTGACGGTGCCGATGACGACTTTCGGTTTTTCCTGGAAGGAACCAGCATCGATGGTCTTCATGAGCTCGGGTTCAAGGACCTTGAGCCCGGCCTTGAAAGCGTCGGTCGCGAGCAAGATTTCAGGCAGGAACACTTCCATGATCTGGAACTTGTCGCCGAGAACCTTCAACGCGTCGCCCATCGCATCGATCGCGTCCATGGGAGAGACGCCTTCCTTGATGATCTTTTCCGCCGCGGTTACGGCAGCGTCTTCATCAAAATCCAGAATGGCGTTTTTCAATTCTTCAATGCAAGCCACGTTTGCCATAGAAGTAACCTCCAGAAGTGTGGATACTGAAAAAGGCTTTTGCTCATCATTTGCCTTGGAAAGTTTCCGGGCGCTCACCCCCACTATCGGGCATGGCTTCCCGGACAGCCTCCTGACCTTAATGCCGCTATCCATAGCGATTCTGCATATCGCCCTCTGCCTCCTGCAATAGAATATTTTTCCTTCAATCAAACATGAAACCCGATACTCTTTCGTAAAACCACAAAGAATCATGCCGTTTTTTTGATCTGATCATATCGCAAATGATATGCACAGAACAATTTTTTATGACGTTACATTGCTAGAGTAAAAGAAGTCATGCATAGCAAGATACTTTATGCTAGTGTTTGTCCCAACATTCTCGCGTTGAGAAACATACCCGGCTTCCACCGTTATGTTTGATATTAAGCAAGGAACATGCCATTTTCTTAGGAGAAGGAAAAATTTCTGCCCTCAAAAAATGAACTGAATTGTTTAGCTCTTATCTCGGGCAGTTATTGCGACAAAAAGAACAATATTCAATATCAAAGGGAAAAATTTCACTTTCCATATCTATATATTGATACCTGTTAGCGGAACTCTGTTGACCGCATTCGACACACAATAAGACAACCTGTATTACAATTGAAACAATAACAAAAAATAATTAATCATTATATGTTATTATATCTATTTTTTTCTAAAATCTGCCCACAACCCGCACCCGTACTACATAAGAAATGACTCGGGGCGTCCTCATTTGCGGTCCTCCTCCCGCTCATTCCGCAATCCTATATCTCACTTGAATAACATGACTATTTTTCACAAAAGTTTAACACACTTCCAGTGTTTCACTGCCTGCGTGACCATTGGGACACTTCATGTTGTGGATCGGCCACTTCCAAAGTTCCACACGGGCCCCTGAAGCACGACGCCGGATTGTGAAATAAACTTCAAAAGAAAAAATCAGAAGAACAGATACTGGAGCAGTACGGCACCCTTCCGCTAAGGCGTTTCCACCACACTACGCAGATCCACCAGAAAAGGGCTTCCCTGTACCGCATATACCCCACAGAAAGCTGCGCGAGGCATCCCCTTTAAGGAATATCCTCCAAAGCTCAGCCCTCATCCTCCTGCATAGACAGGCGGTCGGGGAAAAGAGTGTCAGGAACGGAATGATGAAAGCTATGGACAGACAGGTATGAAGTCGGCGCTCGCTTATTCGCCGCGCAGGTTTCACTCCACTTCCAGCTCGACGGAGGCGAAGGGAACACTCGCACGCCGCCCCCAGTATAAAAAGGTATCAAGAAGCGCGGGATTCCGCATTCGGCATAGCGGGGAAGAGCACCCCAAAGCGGCGAAAGGCCCGAAAAACGCCGCTATACTGGAGTTGCCCTGGGATATGGTTCTGTTTTCGTGACATGTCGTTCTGACAAAGAGGATAAAGGCGAAAGGAATGGCGTCCGTTTCGGCATTTCCCCGAGCGGGTCAGCTCCCCCTCAACATCGCCCGGCGGAAAGACGGAAACCGCCCGTATACCCGGCAGCCCGAACTCCGCCAGAGGGACTCGCAACAGCCTGCCAACACGACCGGCTTCCGGCGTTAAAGTTCCCATGAGGAGGCTCTCCCCTATTGCGCCTCAAACTTGGCGAGCAGGCCATGTTCCCGGAGCTTGCGGTACAGCTTGCTCCGGGAAATCCCCAGAGTCCGGGCGGCCAGCACCTTGTTGTAGCGGGAATTGACCAGCGCGTCCCACAATACCTTGCGTTCGGCCCGGGCGCTGGCTTCTGAAAAGTTCTGACTGTCCTGGCGGGAGTCCTCTGCATCGGGTATCGTCCCGGCTACGGCCGCCGCCTCCAGTTCACGCATGAAGCGGGGCGGAAGGTGCTGGACAGTCAGCACGGACTGATCATCCCCTAAAGAATATAGCGCGTACACAAGTACATTCTTGAGTTCCCGGACATTGCCGCGCCACGGGTATTGGGCAAAGGCATCATACAGGGCGTCGTCAATCCGGATATCCTTCTGGCGATTGTCCCCGACGCTCTGGGTGACGAAATGCCGGACGAGAAGGGGTATGTCGCTCACGCGATCCCGCAGAGGCGGAATATCCAGTTCGAAAACGCTCAGCCTGTGGTACAGATCCTCGCGGAACTGGCCCTGCCTGACCATCTCCGCCAGATTTCTGTTGGTCGCGCCGATAAGCCGAAAGTCGGAATGGAGCTGACCCTTATGAGCTATCTTTTGGATTTCCCCGGTTTCAAGGACACGGAGAAGCTTCGCCTGCATGGGCAGCGGCAGTTCACCGATTTCATCCAAAAAGATGGTGCCCGTGTCCGCCATTTCAAACTTGCCCTTCACGCCGCCGACCTTGGCTCCCGTGAACGCCCCAGTCTCATAACCGAACAGTTCCGATTCCATCAGTTCCGGCGGCAGTGCGGCACAGTTCACAGTGACGAAAGGCCGATCCGAGCGCTGGCTGGCCATATGCAGAGCCTGCGCCACCAGCTCCTTCCCTGTGCCCGATTCCCCGCATACGAGAATCGGTTCCTGGCTGAACGCGAAACGCCGCCCCAAGCAGCGCATGTTTTCAATGCAAGGGGCTTCGCCCACAATAGCTTCGAACGTATACAATCCACTATTTTTATGTGCTTCCTTCTGCTCTGAGAAGGAGTAGGACTTCATTTCCAGATTGCGAACCGTATCCAGCAAGGCCAGCAGCTTATCCTTGTCGAGATTGGAAGGGATGCTTTCGACCACCACCCCCCGCAGCTGACCCTGCTCATCCTGAATAGGATAGCGAAAGGAGACACCCCATACGTTGTTCTTAGTCTGGCTGGAACAGATGACCATCTTGCGCGTGCGGATGCTACTCATGACGCCACGCTCGCCAGTGAGAAAATAATCCGTTATATGCTTACCTATAACACTTTCAGGAAGGTTATACATTTTTAGAAAAGATTTGTTGCAATAGATAAAGAATCCTTTGTCGCAAAAGAGAGCAACACCTGTATGCAGGAGATCAAAAATACCGATATTTATACTTTCAATAATCTTCTCAAATGTTGCCTTCAATATCATTGAAGAGTCAATCATACAGACCTCTCAGTCATGCATTTTGTCTATTGTACAAAAATAGATTCATATATTTATTGACTGATATCGGAAGAGACTGTCATTGTTGAGGCATTTCCGACACATGCCGAATACATCAATATATACTTACTGGAAATACTGTTTTGACTCAAGCGTGACACCCGACAAGTTGCAGGGGGGCCTGCCGCTGTACTCCGGTCCGTTTTACACCTGATTCCGCAAGGAGATGCACCCACAGCGGAAAAAGCGGCTTCTGTCCTTTTGCGCCGAACTACGGGGAATAGCCGAGGAATCAAACTGCTCCGCGTTCCTGTGGAACGCCCTATCTACTCCAGCCTCCACTACCCGGATAATGAAGGGCCGATACCAAAGAGCTCTTCGTTATCTAGTTATTGCATTTTTGATGCCGGAGTCCATCCACCTCAGATATCCTAAAAAATCAAAATCATACGACACGATTGGGGATTAAAAAACAATTTTTTCCCCAAGTACCTTTTGGAGGCAAGAAAAGGGCCTGCATCGCCCGAAACGGGCCTCCTTTTGTCTCCTTAATCCGTCCTCGTGGCCCCTTCCAATGCAAAATTGCCCGGTTGTAGCCCCTCTCTCCCTATAAAGGATGTGACAGAAATAACGTTTAATATGTTCCAATATCGTGACACTTTGTACCCGCATCAATAAGGAGAAAAGACCTCCAAGATAGGTTTCCGTATAAAAAAACTGCTCCAACTATAGTAAGATACATTTTTAATCAATTTATATCATATAATTATAATAGAATCTATCAATAATAGTTCCTGTTATTTTTACTTGTAAAGCAGGCAGAGTGCGCCCCGGTACACGCACAAAATTGTACCGAACGGCTCTTTGTACCGATATTGACACAAATTGTCCCGGAAAACGTGCCGAAAAGAACTTTTCTCGATATATGGCGCCCACAATTCCGGGACAATTCTTCTCCGCTTTTTCACATAATTATAAAAAAACTTTTATTTCAGCGTATTATAGCGACAAAAAACACTGGCAAATTATTTGCAATAAAAAGAACAAGTTTCCGGTGAAACGTTTAGTGTTTGCATCGGGTTCCTGTTTTGGCTGTTCCATATCCCATATACTGATTAATAGAAATCAAAATGGTTCCAAATTGCACTGTAAAAGCACACATAATTGGATCATGCGCCCATAATGTGACTTTTTTTAACGTTATATAGATATGTATTTTGTGAAAATATCTATTTAATACATTACCATAATGTACATCAGTAAATGAATGACATCTTAATATATTAATATAAAAGAAGATACCATATTCAATTCTAAAACTATCATAGCGACTAGGATCAGTTCAACATCAGCAATGCTGGAAGGTTCCGGACCGGATGACCGGAGCGCCCGGCTCAGGCCGGAAAACGTCAAGAGACCTGAACATTCATCTCCACCAGGACGGAATTCTCATGAAAACAGGCAAGTTATACGGTGTGGGCATAGGCCCCGGCGACCCTCAGTATCTGACGCTCCGGGCGGCGGATGTGCTCCGCTCCGTGGATGTCGTCTTCACCGTGATTTCTCCAAATGCCTCGAACAGCGTCTCGCAATCCGTGGTGGACTATCTCCAGCCGCGCGGGGAAGTCAGGCTTCAGGTATTCAGCATGTCCCGCGACAAAACCATCCGCGAGGAGCAAGTGCGCGCCAATGCCGAGGCCATTATCGCCGAGCTGCGCGCCGGACACGACTGCGCCTTCGCTACACTCGGCGACGCCATGACTTACAGTACGTTCGGCTATGTACTGGAAATCATCCGCAAAGCCATTCCCAATCTGGATCTGGAAGTCATCCCCGGCATCACCTCATTCGCCACGCTCACCGCCAAGGCGGGAACCGTGCTCGTCGAGAACGGCGAACAGCTCAGGATTATTCCGTCGTTCCGCGCAGAAATGGCTGAAGCACTTGATTTTCCCAAGGGTTCGACGACTATCCTCCTCAAAAGCTACCGTAGTCGCGGTGCCCTTCTCGACCGGCTGGCCCGCGAGGAGAAGGTACAGGTCCTCTATGGTGAACACCTCGCCATGAAAGAGCAGGCCCTTCTGACCGATCCGGACGCTATCCGCGCCCGCCCGGAAAAGTATCTCTCCCTGATCATGGTCAAGAAACAATGAAAGCCCGCAGTTCCATCCCGCCGTGGAAGCGTCCGGGCTGGGTTCTCTGGTTCGTCCTCGCTGCCGTCTGCTCATGCTGGTTCATCCTGCATATGCCCGTGGACTCGCGCCGGATGAGGGACGCACCCACAACCGCCACGCAGACAGCGGACGCTTCCCCGGCAAGGGGCGCCCTCGGCGGCGTCCTCCCCACACAGGCGAGCGGACAACCTTCCGACGCGGAAAGGATCTTCATGAAGCTGGAGACCTTCGGACGGCTGTTCGCCATCGTGGGCATTGCGGCCTTTTGTGGAGGGCTAATGGAGGCCCGCCAGTGGCATATGGTGCTGGCGCTGCTGATGGGGCGCCTGACCCGCATGGCGCGCCTCCCGGAAATCGTGGGCCTTGCCATGCCTACAGCGCTCTGTTCCAACGCCGCTGCCAACAGCATTCTGGTAAGCAGCCATGCTGAAGGGCAAATCCGGACCTCGGCGCTTATCGCCGGGGGCATGATGAACAGTTACCTGGCCTACATTTCCCACTCGATCCGTGTGATGTTCCCGGTGATCGGGGCCATCGGCCTGCCCGGAGTACTCTATTTCGGAATGCAGTTCACGGGCGGTTTTCTGGTTCTGCTGTGTATCCTGCTCTGGAACCGTTGGTACGTCTCGCGGCACGGCGAGTCCCCTTGCGCGACCGAGTCCGGCTCCGCCTCCCAGCCGCTGGCATGGCCGCACGCCATATCGAAGGCTGCCATGCGCTCGTTCTCACTGCTCTTCCGCATGGCCTGCATGACAGTGCCCCTCATGCTCGGCATCGAATGGCTCCTCAAGAATGGCGTGCTAGACTTCTGGGAAACGGCCCTCCCCCATGCTGTGACGGAACTCTTCCCGACGGAGCTCCTTTCGGCGGTCGCGGCACAGTTCGGCGGCCTGGTGCAGTCTTCTGCGGTTGCGGCGAATCTCCGGGCCGAAGGGTTGATCGACAATAGCCAGATTCTGCTTGCTATGCTGGTCGGGAGCGCATTGGGCAACCCTTTTCGGGCACTCAGGCGGAACCTTCCCTCGGCTCTGGCGATCTTTCCCGTGCCCATCGCCCTTTCCATCGTCCTCGGCATGCAGCTTTCCCGCTTCCTCGTCACGCTTGCGGGAATAGCCGGGGTCGTCTGGATGATGCTCAATACGCCATGACGGACAACCTGAAATTTCATCCCGGCGCGGTGGGGAAACGGCCCCGGCAACCGACGGCATGGCCCGCATGGGCAGCCGGATACAAGGAAAGAACATGGAAATACGCTGGAACCTGAGCGGAGAGGAAATAGAGCGGGAGAGCTTCCGGGCCATCGAAGCGGAATGCGATCTGCACGCGAAGCTCCCCGCGCCCGAATGGCGTGTGGCGCGGCGGCTCATCCACACGACGGCGGACCCGCGCATCGCGGACACCTTGGTGTTCCGTCACGACGCCGTCGCCTCCGGGCTGAAGGCATTGCGGTCCGGTGCGCCGATATTCTGCGATTCCAAAATGATCCGTTCCGGCCTGTCCCTTGCCCGGTTGCGTAGGCTGAATCCTGGCTATGGCCCGGAACGGCTGCACTGCCATATTGACGACCCGGACGTTCTGGCACGGGCAAAGGCGGAAGGCCGCACACGCGCCCTGTGCAGCGCGGAAAAAGCCCGCCCTTTACTCGACGGGGCCATCGTCCTCATCGGCAATGCCCCGCTCGCGCTGGCCCGCATCGCCCGTTACGTGCTGGAAGAAAGTGCGCGCCCTGCCCTCGTCGTCGGAATGCCCGTGGGGTTCGTCAATGTCGTCGAGTCCAAGGCCCTCCTTGCCCGCTGCGCCGTCCCCCAGATTACCCTTGAGGGACGGCGCGGCGGAAGCGCCCTTGCGGTCGCCACGCTGCACGCCGTCATAGAGAGCGCCTGATAGTGAAAACGACAGGAAAACGCCGCTAAGGAAGGTTTTTCGGCCTCCGCCGTCCCGAAAGTTTATTTTCCGGCGTTGTGCAGGAAAGGCTCAGGCTGCCTTGCCGCGTTCCGCGCATTCTGTCCCGGATCAACTCCCGGTAATGGCCTGGCACGGAAACGCCAACGCAACCTTGGCATGGCCCCATTCCCTTCATGAATCCACAGGAGCCGGATACGATGAAAAAGGATCGGAAAAACTTGCGTTGGGGCTACTCCACGGGCGCGTGCGCGGCGGCGGCAGCGAAGGCGGCGTGGATACGGCTCACGCGAGGCGGGGCTCCCCAAAGCATCTGGGTGCACTTCCTCGACGGCAGGGAGCGCGAACTCCCGCTTCTGCAATCCGGCGCGGGGCACATGGCGGCCATCAGGAAAAACGGCGGTGACGATCCGGACTGCACGCACGGTGCCACACTGTACGCCGACATCCGCGCCTGTCTGTCCGGAGAAATCCGGGCTGAGGACTATGTCCTCCAGATCGGGAACGGCACGCTGATCCTGCGCGGCGCGGAAGGCATTGGCCTGTGCAACCGCCGGGGGCTCGACTGCGAGCTGGGCCGCTGGGCCATCAACACCGGCCCCCGCAATATGATCTCCGAAAATCTTCGCCGGGCCGGGTTCAGCTCAGGATGCTGGCTTCTTGAAATCGGGGTGGAAAACGGCGAGGAGCTTGCAAAGCATACCCTCAACTCCCATCTCGGCATCATGGGCGGCATCTCGCTTTTAGGCACCACCGGCCTGGTCCGTCCCTACAGCCATGAAGCCTACATCCATACCGTCCGCATCTGCGTGAAATCGCACTTTCTTTCCGGCGGTTCTACAATGGTCTTCTGCACTGGCGGGCGCACCAAATCCGGCGCGGAGCTCCACCTGCCTCAACTGCCCGCAACCGCTTTCGTCAGTATCGGCGACTTCATCGCCGAAAGCCTCGCCGCAGCCTGCCGCTACGGCATGCGCGAGATCGCCGTGGCCTGCATGCCCGGGAAGCTCTGCAAGTACGCTGCCGGATTCGAAAACACGCACGCGCACAAGGTCAGCCAAGATATGGATCTGCTCCGCGCCGAAGTCCGCAGGACGCTCCCCGCCGAGGCGTTCCTGCATGGAGCACTCAAGTACAGCGCTTCCGTGCGCGAGGCGCTTTTGTCCATCCCCCCGGACGCCCGGGACGGCCTCCTCCGCCGCCTTGCGCGGACCGCCCTCCGGCAATTCTCGCGCCGCTGCACAGGTAACCCGGCCCTCCGCCTGCTCGTGTTCGATTTTGAAGGAGGGTTCCTCTTTGAAGAAGCGCGGGGAAGGCCCAAAGAGGCCTCTCCCCGGCAGTCCACAGCCATCGCGGCGGAACCGGACGAACACATGAACGGGGATCAACCGGACCCGGCGATTGCCGACCCCGGCGAAATCGTGGGGCCATCCTACTTCATACAGGGGCATTCCATATGACGAACGGCAGAACGCGAGACGCCGCGGGGCACATCGACATCGTTTCGTGCGGAACAGGATTCCCCTCCGACACGGGCGTTCTTACTCTGCTGGAGGAGGCGGACGCGGTGTACGGCTCGCGCTCCCTTATGGCGTTGTGCCCCGTCCCGGTGAAAAACGCCCGGATCATTGGGAGCGGCGCCCGAAAGGACGCGGAAGAAGTCCTCGCGCTGGGCCGGGAGGGGAAACGCATCGTGGTGCTGGCCTCGGGCGACGCCCTCTACCATGGATTCGGCGGCACGCTCGCAGCACTCCGCACGCCCGGCGACAACCTTGCGTACCATCCGGGAATCACCGCGTTTCAAGCCCTGTTCTGCCGCCTCGGCCTTCCGTGGCAGGATGCCCGCCTGTTCTGCGTGCATTCCGGCGAGGGGCTGCCCTCCCGCGGCATAGCCGAAGCGCCGCTGTCCGTAACCTATGCGGGGAGCCGCTACCCGGCGCATGCCATCGCCCGCGCCGTGCTCGGCGCGCATCCCGCATCGGCCCGACGCGCAGCGATCATCGCCGAACGCATTGGCTCGGACGACGAACGCATCCTGTCCGGGACTCTGGGCGAGCTGGCCGACGCCGCTTGCGGCCCGACGTCCATCCTCGTCATCTTTCCGGCCGCCCATGCCGATTGCCATGTTCAGGAAGCGGCCGCCACAACGCGGGGCAGCGCCTCCATTCAGGCCCCGATACTGGCACTGGGGCTTCCGGAAGAAGCCTTCGAGCGCGAAAACAACCTGATCACGGCATCGGACGTGCGTGCCGTCATCCTGTCACGGCTGCGCCTCCCGGCTTGGGGGACGCTCTGGGACGTCGGGGCCGGAAGCGGCTCCGTGGGTCTGGAAGCGGCCGCCCTGCGCCCGACCCTCAGCATACACGGCATTGAGCGCAACCCCGAACGCTGCGCGATGATCGAACGCAACCGCCTCAGCATGGGCATCGCCAACTACACGCTGCATCCCGGCGACGCCCTCTCCGTAATCCGTGCGTCCTGCCCCGAGTCCCCCGCCCCTAGCGCATGCGGGGGCATCCTCCCCGATCCGGACCGCGTTTTCATCGGCGGCGGAGGAAAGGATCTGCCCGCGCTGCTGACGGCGTGCCGGGACCGCCTGCGGCCCAACGGCCTCATCGTCGTGAGCGCGGTCACGCTGGAAAGCTTTGGCACCCTCCTCTCATGGGCCCCCGACCACAGGGCCGGCTTCTGCCGCATCGACATCGCCAACGAACGCCCTCTCGCCAAAACGAGCCACCACCTTACTCCGCAGAACACCATTTACGTGTTCACATTCCATAATGAGGCAATTTCATGAAAGCACTCGTCGAATTCGTCGGCGCCGGACCGGGCGCGGAGGATCTCATCACCGTGCGCGGTCTGCGCGCTCTGGAACAGGCGGATCTCGTGGTCTACGCGGGTTCGCTGGTCAACCCCGCCCACCTCAAGGCCTGCAAAGCCGATTGCACCTGCCTCGACAGCGCCTCCATGAATCTGGGGGAACAGATCGAAGCCATGAGCGATGCCGCCCTTACCGGGAAACGTGTCGTGCGCCTGCACACCGGCGATCCCGCCATGTACGGCGCGATCAACGAGCAGATCCGGGGGCTGGCCCAAAAAGGCGTGGCCGCATCCATCATCCCGGGCGTCAGCAGCGTGTTCGCGGCAGCAGCGGCGCTTGGCTGCGAACTCACCAGCCCCGATGTGAGCCAAAGCGTCGTCCTCACGCGGACGCCCGGAAGAACGCCCATGCCTCAAGGCGAAGACGCCGCGGCCTTCGCCAGGACCGGGGCGATGCTGGTCTTTTTCCTGAGCACCGGAAAGGTCGGCGAGCTGATGCGCCATCTGATGGAACAAGGTGGGCTGGCCGAGGGCACCCCGGCGGCGATCGTCTACCGCGCCTCATGGCCTGATGAGCGCATCCTGCGCGGTACGGTGGGCGACATCGCCCGGCAGGCCGAGGAAGCCGGGCTCGGACGGCAGGCGCTCGTCATCGTGGGCCGGGCCTTGGGAGCCAACGGCACAGCCTCGCGGCTCTACGACGCCGACTTCTCGCATGGCTACAGGAACCGTCTGGTTTCGGAGGATTTCGACGGACGCTGCGCCCTGTACGCCTTCACGGACAAGGGGCTGACGCGAGCCCGGGAGATCGCCGCCGGGCTGGGCCTGCCCACGGTGCTCCACAGTACGCATCCTTCCGGTGCGGAAGGCATCGTGCATATACCGGCCCAAGACTTCGACAGCCGCCTCGCCGCCAACTGGGCGCAGTTCGACGCGCATATCTTCATCGGCGCGACGGGGATCCCCTTCCGCAAAGCCGCCCCACTGCTGCGCGACAAGAACATTGACCCGGCCGTGCTTGCCTGTCCGGAAAGCGGCAGCCATGTGATTGCCCTTACCTCCGGGCATTTCGGAGGCACCAACCGGCTGGCCCGGCGCATAGCCCGCATCACCGGCGGACAGGCCGTAATCGGCTCCCCCGCGGACGTCAACAGCCTCCCCGCCTTTGACGAAGCCGCCGCACAGGAACACGCACGCATCCTCAACCCGGAAGCCGTCCGCGCCCTCAACGCCGCCCTGCTCGACGGAAGCCCCATAGCCTTCTGCGGAACACGTGCAGTCTTCGAGCGCCATTTCGCCTCCACCGGGCAAGTTGCCTTCTTCGAGAACCCGCAGGATGTCACATGCGGCCATGCCGTCCTCTGGGATAGCGAAAACACGCTTCCGGAAGAGGTGCTGTACCTTGATGTCTCCAGCCGTGCCTTCGTCCTCGGCGTGGGCTGCCGCCGCGGCGTCAAGCCGCAGGAGCTGCGCCTCGTCGCGGAACGGTATCTTTCCGAGTTCGGCCTGAACGCGGAAAACATCGCCGGCATCGCCACCTGCACCGTGAAGGAGGACGAACCGGCTATCCTCGGATTGGGCGAGGCATGGCAGGTTCCCGTGGCTTTCCACAGCGCGGAGGAGCTGGATGCCGTGCCGGTGTCCGCACCCTCGGAAAAAGTGCGCGAAAAAGTCGGCACCGCTTCGGTGTGCGAGGCCGCGTGCCTGCTGTCCGCCGGATACGGCTCAATCCCCCAGCCCGCACTGTACGCCCCGAAATCCGCCTTTGGAGACGTCACGCTGGCACTGGCCCGTCTGCCGCATCTTCCCGTCCCCAAAAGCGGACAAGGGGAAATCGTCGTGGCCGGGCTCGGATCGGGCGCCCCCGGCCACATCACGCCGGATGTCGACACGGCGATCAGGCGGTGTGACACCGTCGCCGGCTACAGCCATTACGTCGACTTCATCCGGGACCGCATCGCCGGAAAGCCCGTGATCCAAAACGGCATGAAGGGCGAGGTGGAGCGCTGCCTGTCCGCTCTGGAAGCGGCCCTCGCCGGGCAGAACGTGTGCATGGTGTGCTCGGGCGACCCCGGGATTCTGGCGATGGCCGGCCTCCTGTACGAACTGCGCACCCGTGAGCCGCGCTTCAGGGACATCCCGATCCGGGTCCTGCCGGGGATCACCGCGGCAACTATCGCTGCGTCCTCGCTTGGCGCGCCGCTCCAGAACGGCTTCTCTCTGGTGAGCCTGTCCGATCTGCTGGTCTCGGCGGACGAGGTGCGCCGCAACATCCGTTCCGTAGCCCAATCCCTGCTGCCGGTGGCGCTGTACAACCCCGCCGGGCGCAAGCGGCGGGATCTGCTGGAGGAAACGCTTGCGGTTTTCCGGGAACATCGGGGCGAAGACGTCCTGTGCGCCTACGTCAAAAACGCGGGCAGGGAGCAGGAAACCAAATGGTTGGGCAAGCTGTCCGAGTTCCCCGCCGCCGAGGTCGACATGTCCACGCTCATCATTATCGGCGGCCCCCGGACCCGCCTTGATTCCGGCGTCCTGTACGAGCCGCGCGGCTATGTGGAGAAGTATATGGAATAGGGGGAAGCGGGAACCGGAGGAACGGGGACAGCGCCTTTCGGAAGGGAAGCCGTTCCCCTCCCGAGCATTCCGCCCTCCGGTTCCCGCAGGGGCTCTTCCCGGCTTAAGAAAAGCGAAAACGCTCACCAACCTGCTGTGCATAATCACATATTGGGGCAATGCAAAAAGCTGACAAACGCCGAGCCGATGACGCCGAAGGCCCAAACAAGGGAACGGCGAGAACGGGTGAAGGCCCTTTTTCCGGAAGTTTCCCCCTCCCCCAGAACTTGGGAAGGATGCCATGAACACGACATTTCACGCATTTTGCCTTGCCGCCCCCCGATCCGGGGAGGGGAAGACGACGACGGGGATCGCGCTGATGCATGCGCTCGCCCGACGCGGGCTGAAGGTGCAGAGCTTCAAGTGCGGACCGGACTATATCGACCCGACCTTCCACGCTCAGGCCACCGGGCGCCCCGCCTGCAACCTCGATACATGGATGATGGGCCGCGAAGGCGTCCGCGCGCTGTGGGACAACCGCGCCCACGATGCCGACGCATGCGTCTGCGAAGGGGTCATGGGGCTGTTCGACAGCCGCGATCCCGGCGATCCGGCGGGAGGCACCGCCGACTGCGCCCGCGCCCTCGGCATCCCCGTCGTGCTCGTGTTCAACGCCCGGGGCATGGCGTGCTCCGCCGCCGCACTCGTTGCGGGGTTCCGGCTTCACGCTTCCCGGATGGGCGTCCAGCTTGCCGGAGTCATTGCCAACAACGTGGGAAGCCCACGCCACGCCGACATCCTCCGCCGCGCGCTCGAAAGCGAACGCCTCCCCCCTCTGCTCGGGGCCTTGCCCCGGAACGAGGCGTGGCGGATTCCCGAACGCCAGTTGGGCCTGCTCCCCTCCGAGGAAGCCGGTACCACGGAGGCGTGGCTCGACGCCCTTGCGGATGTTGCGGAATCCTCCGTCCATATGGACAGGCTCCTGAGCCTCACCGAAGCCCGCCGTCCGGAAGCCCGGGCCGTCCTTCCTCCGCGCGGCATCCGGCCCCGGCGCATGGGCATCGCCAAGGACAGGGCGTTCTGCTTCTATTACGAGGAAAACGAACGGGCACTCGCCGCCCGGGGATGGGAACTGCTGCCGTTCTCGCCGCTTGAGGATACGGCCCTGCCGCCCGGCATCGACGCGTTGTATCTCGGGGGCGGCTATCCCGAAGTCTTTGCCCGCGAGCTTTCCGGCAACGCGGCCATGCGTGAGGCCATCCGCTCTTTTGCCGAGCAGGGTGGAGAAATCTATGCCGAATGCGGCGGATACATGTACCTGTGCACCCGGCTCGAAGCCTCAGAGGGGAAGGGCGGCAAGGGAGGAAGGACGGCAAGCTGGCCCATGTGCGGGGTCATCGACGCCACGGCCCGCATGGGCGGACGTATCCAATCATTGGGCTACCGAGAGGTAACCATGCTTGGAGACGCTCCGTTCGGGCTCGGGGGCGACGTCTTCCGCGGCCACGAATTCCACTGGTCGGACATTGAGCTGCACCGCAGCTACGCGCCGCTGTACGCCGTACGCACAGCATCCGGGCACGCCGATTCCGGCATCGCCGCCGGGAATGTGCGCGCCAGCTATGTCCATCTGTACTGGGGCAACACCGGCGAGGCGAATTACGCCGGACGACCCGCGCCCTCGGACTTCACCGCCTGCCGTCCCGAACACCGAGCCGCCCGCCCGGGCGAGGCCAAAGCAACATGCGAAAACATCGGACAGGTTATCCTGCTCAACGGGCCGTCAAGCGCCGGGAAAACGACGCTGGCCAAAGTCCTGCGGGATAGGCTGTACGCCATGCACGGCATATGCAGCCTCATGCTGTCCATCGACCAGCTGCTGCGTTCGGCCACAGGCGGCCATGAATCGGTCCTCGACGGCCTCGAACGGACCGGCCTGCCCTTCATCGAAACGTTTCACGCGGGAGTCGCGGCGGCGGCGAAAGCCGGAGCATGGACCATCGTCGACCATGTCATCGGCGAGGATCCCAGATGGATCGAGGATCTGCTTGGGAGGCTGGAAGCCATCCCCCTGCTGTCCGTCCAGGTGCTCTGCGACGACGAGGAACTGCGGAAGCGCGAGTCCGGACGTTCCGACCGTTCCCCTGACTGGCCGCACGCCCAGCGGCAGGCCCGGCACATTCACCTCCCCCTGCCCAACCAGATGGTGGTGGACACGACCCGGACCAGCCCCGAAGACTGCGCCGCCTGTATCCTCGCCGCACTGTCCGCCGAAAAAAACGGTATCCCCATCCGTCCCGGCGGGGGCGCACCCATTTCCACAACAGAACGAGGTTCCTTATGAAGCTCGATGCACACGGCGGCGACCTTCTCGCCATGGCGTCGGTGTCCAAGCGCGATCCCGCGTCCCTGCTTGATTTCAGCGTAAACGTCCGCCCCGAAGGCGCGCCGGAGTTCCTCCGTGCCGCGCTGGTCAGGGCGAATACGGGCCTCGCGGCCTACCCTTCGCCCAACGCCGAGGAGGCCCTTGCCGCTGCGGCACGCCGATACGGCCTGCCCGCCGGCCGCTTCGCCTTCGGCAACGGAAGCAACGAGCTCATCCACGCCCTCGCCCGCGTACTCAAAAGGCGCGGCGCACCCTGCGTTTCCATCGTCGAACCGGCGTTCAGCGAATACGCGCTGGCCTGCCGCCTTGCCGGGCTGGAAAGCAACCCGCTCTGGGGCGGCATCGGTTCCGGTGCGGACGGGCAGCCTTCCGGCGATCTGCTGGCCGGGCTTGCCGAAACGCCCTCGGGTTCGGCGGTGTTTCTGGCCAATCCCTGCAACCCTTCGGGGCTGTTCCGCACGCCCGACGAATGCCTGTCCCTGCTGGCGGCGCGGCCCGACCTGCTCTGGATCATCGACGAGGCCTTCATCGAATACGCCGGGCCGGAAGCCGATGTGTCGATCCTGCGCCGGATGCCCTCCAACGGCGTAGTACTGCGTTCGCTGACCAAATTCCATGCCTTGCCGGGGGTGCGCATCGGCTATCTGGCGGCCTCGGCCGAACTGGCTGAAGCCGTCCGCGCCGATCTGCCCGCGTGGAACGTCAACGTGTTTGCGCTGTCCGCAGCCGTGGCCGCGCTCGGCGACACATCAGACTTCGCGGAACGGGCCCGTGCGGAAAATGCCGAACGCCGCGCCGATCTCGCAGCCGTCCTATCCGGCCTCCCCGGCGTGGAGGTGTTCCCTTCCTCTGCCAACTACGTGCTGTTCCGCTGGAGAGGCGCCCCCAAAGACCTGTACGGCATCCTGCTGCGGAGTTTCGGGATCGCCGTGCGCGACTGTTCCAACTACTACGGACTCGACGACGGAACATGGTTCCGCGCCGCCGTCCGTTTCCCCGAGGAACACCACAGGCTCGCCGGCGCACTGCGGGAAGTAATGGAGGAAGGCGATGTCCCAAAGAAAAGCGCGGCGGATACTCCCCTGCTCGCTTACGGAAGGATGAAAAACCGGGAAAAAGACGAAGGGGACCTTTCTTTGAAAAAGATTTCCCCTTCCCCCGCGGACTTCCCCATCTCCGGCTCCTCTTCCGTCTTCCCCGCCGGGCGCTCCTCCCGCCGCACTCCAGCCCTCATGCTGCAGGGAACCTCTTCAAACGCGGGCAAGAGCATCCTCGCAGCGGCCTACTGCCGCATCTTCCGGCAAGACGGCTACAATGTGGCCCCGTTCAAGGCTCAGAACATGTCTCTGAATTCGGGCGTCACGGCCAATGGCGACGAGATGAGCCGGGCACAGATCGTGCAAGCGCAGGCGGCCCGCGCAGACCCCGATGCGCGCATGAATCCCATTCTGCTCAAGCCGCACTCGGATACGGGATCGCAAGTCGTCATCCTCGGGCAGCCCTTGGGACATATGGACGTCCTCGAATATTTCGGGAAAAAGAGGGAACTCTGGTCCGCCGTCACCGACTCTTATGACAGCCTCGCGGCCGAATGCGACATCGTCGTTCTTGAAGGCGCGGGCAGCCCCGGCGAGATCAACCTCAAGAGCCACGATCTGGTCAACATGCGCATGGCCGATTACGCTCGGGCATCGGTGTTGCTCGTCGGGGACATCGACCGGGGCGGCCTCTACGTCTCCTTTCTCGGTACATGGATGTCCTTCACCGACGCCGAACGCCGACTGCTCACGGGATATATCGTCAACCGATTCCGGGGGGACGCATCCCTGCTCGGGCCCGCGCACGACTACATGCTGGCTCACACCGGCGTTCCCGTGCTCGGCACCATCCCCTACATCCGTGACCTCAACATTCCCGAAGAAGATATGGCGGGCTTCTCATGGGGACACACCGACTGCGGGGAAAAAAAGGCGGGGACACTGGACATCGCCGTGGTCATGCTGCGGCACGTATCCAATTACACCGACTTTGCGC
>OJRX01000386.1_pt1 | contig 58141 bp, 64 predicted proteins | sample 1599301 | NCBI WGS metagenome assembly OJRX01 (sample SAMN04168656, study PRJEB22393) | human gut metagenome | biome: human gut microbiome; feature: stool | host: Homo sapiens | collected 2014-03-17 | reverse complement strand
GGCGGTGGTGAAGCTGTTTACCGGTGAGTACGGGTATGCGGTCGGTCTCATCGTACTTTATGTCCTGACACAGGGGATCCGCCAGGTGATCCAGCCGAAGATCGTCGGTGACAGTATGGGACTTCCGCCGTTAGCAACTTTGTTTTTCCTTTATCTTGGTTTCAAGTTCCGCGGCATCGCCGGAATGATCATCGCAGTGCCGATCGGGATCCTGTTTATCCGTTTTTATGAGTACGGAGCGTTTGACGGACTGATCCGGAATGTGAAACTTCTTGCGGAGGAGATCAGGAAACTGATGGAGGGCTAGATTCCCATTGATATCGCGACAGTCGCCAAGGTCTCGCGCAAGCGCGGACTTTGGCTCGTTGTTTGCGTAAATATAAAACAGGCATTTTGGAACGAAAGAAGGTTCCAGAATGCCTGTTTTTATCGGTGATGAATCATCCGGTCTGTCACGATAACCATGTCAGCAGTTCCAAAGCAATCCGGCACATAGTCGGAAACGTCAACCCGCTGTTCAACAGAAAACAGAGGAGAGGCGTATTCCTGACGAGCCGTTTCGATTTCACCTACTACGAATGATACATAGTCCTCCACGGCCTCTACCAGATCGTCCGAGTAATAATCTGATACCGGACGCTTTGTGCGTTGCTTAAGGTACTTTTTGATGAGGTGTTCAGCCAGCGCATGGCCAGCCGAACCCTCAGCCGCATATGGACTCTCTTCATCTTCGAATGTCTCCCCAAGCACCAGAGAAGGGGGACAGTGAATCAAGCGGTTTGCCGCCGATGGAGAGAATCTTGCATGAGCGCCCATCAGAGCGCCTCCGCGTCTGCCATAAGCGCGGCATAATCCTCCGGTTTCACGCCGGAGAGCTTCCCGGAATCATACTTCAAAAGCAGTTCCTTGACCTCACGGCGCTTACCTGCCTGTGTTTTGGAGGCGAGTAGAGCGCGTACCTCTTCAATGGAGATATCCTTCTTTGCCGCCTGTTCAGGAGCAGACGTTTCCTCTGCCACTGTCTCCGGGCCATTATACTGGTCTTTTGCCAACGCACGGTAACCAGCAGCCAGTTTTTCGTACCCTTCTGCGAGGGATAAATAAATCTCATTCATACGCTGTATCCTTTCTTATGCGAACTTCAAACCATAAACTGCTTTCCGATAATCTTCTGTGATCCGCGCATCCAGATATAACGTATCTGGATATATTTCCTGCATTTTTTCATCAAAGAGGCGCGTCGGTATTTGGGATGCCTTGGCCGCATTCAGTTCAAATGCCATACCCGCAGTTATTGATGTCCCAATCAACCATAGCTCGCTGGTCTCTTTCATAAGCTCAATGCCGAGTTTAATCCCCTCAATACGCTCATGCTCATTCGTATCGTCAAGGATTGCCGGAAAATACAGATGTGGCGCTATCGGAATATAACCGCATCCAACTGCAATCCGTGCAGCATAACGTGCGATTTGAGTATTAGTTCCAATATCACCACGGTAGGGAGAACATATAAAAACTTTCTTCATAAACATTCACCTGTGCCTTTCATCGTCATTCGGGGGTGTACCCGTGTTGTCAGTACGGAGCAAACTGAGATATGATGCTGTTCATGACTTCAAGGTCGTGGCCATCCAACCTCGGAGCCAGCTTTTTTAATAGCTCTGCCTGTTCAGGGGAGAGTGTCCGGCGATTCTGGTGGTACCAATCCAGCACCTTTACGCCTCCACCGTACCTGCCGCGAACAGTCTCAATCGGATATGAACACGCAAGTTCCTCAATGTCACGGCGGATCGTTTTTTCATTCACGCCGAATTCCGCAGCCAGATTAGCAACGGTATCTTGACGCCGAACGCACAATGCGTCCAGAATTGCTGCTCGCCGTTCATTGGGCCTCATCTCGTGTTCACCTCCTCTCTGTTGCTCTGTGGCTATAATCTAAGGGTTAAACCGGACACCTTTTGTCCGCATTTAAAAACTTTTTCGCAAAATTTTTCTCTATCACACTGGCAAAGTTGGAGCAGTTAAAACCGATCCATCCTATTACCTCCCATACACAGCCTGAAAGATGAAATATTGCATTGACGTATGCAAAAAGACAAAAAAAGAGCCTGACGAATAACTCATTAAAGCTACTCGTCAGGCTCGTATGTCATAGCATCGTGCGCTGTACAGGGTATTAGCGGACTTTTCGTATTCCTATTTGGTTTTTACACTGTGGGCATTTCAGAAAATAATCCGGTTCCCAATCTTCAGCTATACTGTTCTCTGCCCTTAACTCAGATATATTGTCGGCACTGGCATCTACCAAACGCCCAAAGCCGCAGACCGGACATGGTAGATGCTTTTTACTGGTCTTCACTTTCTGTTTCTGCATTTGTCTCCTCCGTCATGGGCTGCTTAAGCTGAATGATACGGGGTAAGGCTGTTTCTTCCTTAAGGGTATCCTCCCGCAGATGCAGAAGGGCCTCGATATCGGAAGGATACAGAGTAACGCCATATTTTTTGAACAGCCGAAGTAATGTAGTAGGTGTCAGATATCCTGCTTCAAACAGTACATCTATCGCACCCTGAAAAATATTCTCATCAAGGTAATATGGCGTATCGTCCGGTTCATTGGTACGCCATCCTTTTTTTGAAACCTGCCGCATCATGTATTGGTACTGATTATCTGTAATTGCTTCAAGCTGATGGGCACGGTAAATCATAGCCTGTATTGAACAATTCCATCTTTTTTTCAGCATCCGATAATAATTCAAGTCAGTCGGATACGCCCTCAACTCACGCAGGAAGGATTCTTTCGGCAATAAGAACGCACTGGCAAACATATTGGCCTGTGTTTCCCGCATTTTGAAATCTTCCTTGCTGATGAGATCGAGACTTTCACTCCAAGGATGGAGCAGAATATGCCCAAGCTCATGCGCCATGTCAAAGAATATCCGCCCCTTCGGTTTTTCGCCCTGCGCGACTGCAATAAAGAACACATTTCCGTTATCAACCAACGTCCGCTGGCTGAAAGCATCTATTTTGCTGTCGTTTGTATCAAAACCAGTAACTATGATTCCGTTTTCTTCAAGCGTCAGCTGCAGGTTTCCAATAGGTGCCTGTCCCAAGTTCCAATGCGCTCGAACCGTCTGTGCTATACCCTCAATTTCATCCTGCATGGCCTTTTGCCCTGCATCATCAAACTCATCATCGCTGCCCACAAATTCGATATCCGGCAAATTCAGCTTGGGAAACTCTACATACTGAGACAGTATCTCAAACATCTTTGCAACATACTCCAATTTTATGCTTTGCGATGTACGGCTCATTTTGGTAGCGGTTGCCAAAGATCTGAAATAAGTGACCTCGGTAACCGTTTTGCATGAGTCTTCCTGTAAAAAATATTCTGGTGGAAAGCCCAAGGCGTGGGCTAATATCATCACACGCTGTATGTCCGGCTTGCTACCATTTTCATATTGGGAGATCGACTGTTTGCTAATTTCTGTTTTCTCGGCCAGTTCACTTAATGTCATGCCGCGAAACAGCCGTGCGCTTTTAAGCCGTTCCCCTCTAAAACCGTTGTTATTCATCTTCCTTTTCACCTCGACAAAGTATTATGCCTGTTTCTCATCCTCAAGTTCGACAAGGGCAGGACGGATACCGGATTTAATTGCCACCAGACCTTTTGCACTTTTTGTCGGTTCTTCGGCATGATCAGCAGAGTCAGGCGCTTCCGCTGTAAGAAGCGCATAATCCGGCTTGATAAATTCGCTGACATCCAGTTCGCTAACGGTATTGAACCCCCTATCCAGCAGAACCAGTTTTACCTCTGTAAGAGTGCTTTTATCAAAGGTATAGGACACCACATAATGGTGATAACCAGAATTAGCATCCAATACGCCAGCTACGATTTTTGAGTAGTCCTCTTCCAGCACTTCATCCTCAAACTGCTCCATTGGGAAAAGCGCCTGCTGTACATAACGCCCCTCTAAATCACCGTTTTCCACAGCAAGGATTGACTGTAGAAAATGGGGACACGTCCGGTTTTTCTTCTTGGGGATCGCAATCAAGTTTTGTTCCGTTGTGATGGTATAGGAAATGCGGTTCTCTGAGTCAATCAGCATTCGACCATCCCAAGAGTAGCGTTTGAACGAAATTAGCAACATTTCATCCGATACTACAAGATTTCTCAAGTTATCGTTTATCTTATCGCCGCGAATGTAGCGAACACTGTTCATCGTCTCCATATGATTTTCCCGGCAAAACTCCGGTACGTCCTCCTCAATGGCTTTCTGAATAGCACGGACGATTCTTCGAATAACCATCTCATCGCTCGGAAAATCAGTAACTGTTTTATGTACCGTCAAGGCGTACACCTCCTGTATATATTCTTCGTCCTCTATTTTTACATATTTCATTCGATTTGTCAAGTGGCCTTTCGGATTTTTTTATTTTTGTCAACGATACATCATTCCGGGCATAACCACACTGCACCTTCCATCTCCCGGCATCTTCAGATCACCCATCAGACAAGCAGAATACACAGCACGCTTTCCAAACCTTCTGCGAATTTCCTCTATGGCCAAGTCCAGCCTATTCAAGCGGTCAAGGTAAGCCACATCCGTAAAAAGATCAATCTGTTCCGGCTCCCCTTGTGGAACAAGGTTGATAGCTCGGACGCATACTGCTCGAACCGGAGTGTTCCAATGGTAGTTCAGGTCAAAAAGTTCTCGTGCCTTCCGTGCAAGTATCATAGGACTCTGTGTCGACTGTGAGAGCTTTGCCTGATACTGCTTTCCGAACAGATCATTTCCTCGGATGGAAATCTGAACACCCGTAGCCTTTAGTTCATGCACCCGCAATTTATGTCCCACATCCTGTGAAAGCTCCAGCATGACTTTCCATACTTCTTCCGAATTTTCAAGATCGGCATAGCAGGTGATTCCATGCCCCACTGATTTCACCGGAGATACAAAGTCCTTATGCATAACACGGGCATTATCTTTTCCAGCTGCATATTTCCACAGTTCCAGTCCGTTGATTCCAAGAAGCCTCCGCAAAAACTGTGGATCGGCAGCGGCTATATCTCCGATGGTGCGGATGCCGTAATTTGCAAGTTTCGCATTCGTGGCCCTACCGACATATAACAAATCAGAAGCAGGGAGGGGCCACACCTTTTCTCGGAAATTATCTTCAGTAATTTCTGTGATGGCATCAGGTTTCTTCATATCGCTTCCGAGTTTGGCAAATATCTTATTAAAAGACACACCGATGGAAACGGTCATGCCAAGTTCCTCTCTTACCGTCCTACGGATGGTTTCGGCTGCTTTCATGCCATCTCCGCAGATATGTTCGCACCCGGTTAAATCCAACCAGCACTCATCCATGCCATACGGTTCCACCCGGTCTGTGAACCTATGATAAATTGCTCTGGTCAGTTTGCTGTATTTCAGGTACTGATCATACTGCGGAGGAACCATAATCAGATCCGGGCAGAGCCGTTTCGCTTCCCAATTAACCATCCCGGTCTTTACTCCGGCTTTCTTTGCCCTTTCGGACTTTGCCAACACAATCCCGTGTCTGTCCTCTGTTGCGCCGCACACGGCCACAGCTTTCCCGCGCAGAGACGGATTCAGCATCGTCTCAACACTGGCGTAAAAGCAGTTCAGGTCGCTATGTAGAATCACTCGGTTCGACATTTTTTTCATCTCCCTCTTGACAAAGCTGTGAATCGTTAGTACAATAGTGGTGAAGTTCAAATTCACAAACCCATTATATGCACTTGAGCTTCACTTGTCAAGTGGTAAATGAGAATTTTTAATTCACAGTTAGGAGGACGGATATGAAGTTCGGAGAAAAGCTGGTTGCCTTGAGGCAGCAGAAAGGAGTGTCTCAAGGGGATGTCGCTTCTGCAATTGGTATGTCTCGGAGAAACTATATTGCTTATGAGCAAGGAGGACGCTACCCCAGAAATAGAGAAGTGTACGCTTCTCTTGCTGAATACTTTGGCGTAGATCAAAACTATCTCCTAACCGAAGATGAAAACTTCGTAATAGCAGCGTCCGAACAGTATGGAACCAGAGGAAAACGTCAGGCGGAGCAGTTGGTGGCGGAGTTGTCTGGTATGTTCGCTGGCGGCGAGTTGTCCGAGAGCGATAAGGATGCAGTAATGATTGCCTTGCAGAAAGCCTACTTCGACTGCAAGCAGGACAATAAAAAATACACCCCCAAAAAGTACCGCAAGGATTCGGAGTCCTGATTATGGGACGGTTTTCTTGCTATGATACTGTAGAGGAGGTGTCTGTATGGATTCCTATGGAATTTACAAAAAAGCTAATGATCTTGTAAAGCAATGCGGCACCCGTGATCCGCAGAAGATAGCCTCTGAACTGGGCATCTGGATATATGACGCGGATGACTTTCAAGATCTTCTGGGTATGTACACCTTCCGCTGGAACCACCGACTTGTCTTCCTGAATTCACGGCTTGACCATTACACCAGAAAAATGGTGCTGGCCCACGAGATTGGTCACGATCAGGAACACCGAGATCTGGCAAAAGCAACGGATAACGGCCTTCGGGAATTCGTGCTTTTCAATATGCAGGATAGCACGGAGTATGAGGCTAACGCATTTGCCTCCCACATTCTGTTGGAAGATGATGAGGTTTACTCTCTCGCTCGTCAGGGATACGATGTGGTGCAGATTGCGAAGATGATGTACTCCAATATTAATTTGATGCTGATTAAGATGCAGGAAATGAGCAAGCTGGATTATGATCTGCGGATTCCTTATGATCCGGACAGCAGATTTTTCCGTAAAATGCGGAGGTAGAAAGGATATGCAAATGGAAGCGACAAGTGAGTTGATAAATGACCTTATGAAAAAGCTGGCGGCGGCACTCACCGAACACCGGACTGATAAAGGGCAATATGACTTCGATCTGGTGCGCGTAGCAGCTGCACTCGATTTTGCAATCAAAGAAGTAGAGAATACGGCAAAACGCTGATTCGGAATGAGGAGGTTGCCTATACATGATTCTCATAGTGGCCGTTGATGACAATAACGGCATGATGTTCAATAAACGGCGGCAAAGTCAAGATCGGGTGTTGAGGAAGCATATTCTCTCGCTATCGTCCCAAAGCCGCCTATGGATAAATCATTACACGGAAAAGCAGTTTGCACAGGACGGTATTTTTGCGGAACACCTCAATGTGGACGATGCTTTCTTAAACGAGGCCGCTCCCGGCGAATACTGCTTTGTAGAGGATGTCTCCGTTGCCCAATACGAAAAATGGGTAGAAAAAATAATCCTCTTCAGATGGAACCGTAAATATCCGGGTGATTTCCACTTTGATATTGATCTTTCCAGCGGGGCGTGGAAACTTACATCCACTGAAGATTTCCCCGGTTCCTCTCACGAAAAAATAACTATGGAGGTTTATGAGCGATGAAGTTCAAAAATCCTATCCAAGAGCGCCGTGAACGGAAGGCCGAAGAAAAACGCAGGAAAGAGGCCGAGGAAAAGAAAAAACAGAAACGCTTGCTTATGATATCTGCCGGGGTTTTGGCAGCGATTTTACTCATCTGTGGCGTTGGATCTCTTTTTGAGAATTCCGATTCCACGATCCAAGATACATCCTCACAGGTAGAATCTGCGGCATCGTCTTCTACTGCCGATCTGACAACGGAACCAGAAGAAACACAGCCGCCGGAAACAGAGCAACCGACAGAGACAATAAAACCGGAAGAAACCCCAAAGCCTACTGAGAGCGAAACACCTGCGCCACAGGTCACTGCTCCGGTCATCGATCTTTCCAGTATCCCGGCATTCTCTGGTGATCCCTATGTGGTCATCAATGATAATGTGCCGGAATTTACGGATGCCGATTTAACCACTACTTCTTTCGAGACATATAGCAGTCTGGATTCGCTGGGCAGATGTGGTGTGGCTTACGCCAACATCGGGAAAGATCTGATGCCAACGGAGGAGCGTGGCTCCATCGGTCAGGTAAAACCGTCCGGCTGGCATACCGTCAAATATGACATTGTAGACGGAAAGTACCTCTATAACCGCTGCCACCTGATCGGGTATCAGTTGACTGCGGAAAACGCAAATACAAAAAACTTGATTACCGGAACCCGCTACCTGAATGTGGAAGGGATGCTCCCCTTTGAAAATATGGTGGCTGATTACATACAAGAGACCGGAAATCATGTGCTATACCGAGTGACGCCTATATTTGAGGGAGATAACCTGATTGCGAGTGGCGTCCATATGGAAGCTGAATCCGTGGAGGATAAAGGCGATGGCATCATGTTCAATGTGTACTGCTATAATGCCCAGCCGGGAGTCAGCATCAACTATGCTTCAGGTGATAGTGAGCTTGACGGTTCTGCCGGAACGGGAACACAGCAGGAACCGGAAACCTCTGTCAAGCCGGAGGAAACAACCCCTCCTGCCAGCAGTGGGACAACCTATATCTTGAACACGAATACCCATAAATTCCATTACCCGTCCTGCTCCAGTGTAAAAAAGATGAGCGACAAAAATAAGCAGGAATTCACGGGTACAAGGGATGAAGTTATAAGCATGGGATACGATCCGTGTGGTAACTGTAATCCATAAGGAGGAGCCATGAACGATATAAAGGTTTATGTGGATGTTGTGGTGAGTTTCCGTAAGGACGGAGTGATGCTACCACGACTGATCACATGGGAAGATGGACACAAATATGAAATTGACCGCATCAGCGACATCCGTCAGGCCGCAGCCATGAAAGCTGGTGGTCAGGGTGACCGCTATACGGTTTGGATCAATGGTCAGCAGAGTTATCTGTTCTTCGAGCGGAATAGCTCTCTCACCGGGAACAATATAGGACGCTGGTTTGTAGAACGCAAGGTAGCTTGACAGCGATACAAATTCCAGTTTGTTGCTCCTTTAATATTAACTGAGGACGGTTATCGTTAGCTTAACGCCATAAAGCACGGAAAGGAAAATAGATGAAGTACAAACTGTATCGGTCTTTCGGAGACCTGAATAAGCAAATAAAACAGCACACTTTAGTGGCCGTTGAATATGGCAAGGATATATTTGACGTTACCCCCGCCTTGATTCGTGCTGTAAATGACGAACTTTCTAATTCCCCGGAGTATGAAAAATGCCACACATGGGCAAACGCTCCGGAGGACATTCCCTCGTTCTTTAAGGTCAAACGGTACGATTACATGATTCGTGGTGTAGTATCGCCACCGAACGCGCCAGAAAACATCCTGATAGATTTTGGGATTATAGAAACTGATACAGAGGAATGAGAGGTGCAATGCAGTGAAAAAGATACTATCTCTAATAATATCTATTATGCTAATGTTCACTCTGGTCGCTTGTGGAAACAGTGAACCAGAACATACTTTGTCGTATGTTGATAGCAGTCGTATCACCCTGTTTGAGCAGTACGACTGCGTTGCTGTATTTACAAAATACACAAATAATACTTCCGAAAGCGCTATCCCTGCCGATAATCTTACTGTCAAGGCATATCAAAATGGCACAGAGCTTTCACCGCTGGTGCCGACTGGCGATAAGACCGAAGGTTATATCCAGTGCGATGCGAGTGTTCAGAGTGGCGTGACAGCGGACGTGGTCTGGATCTTCCAGCTTGATGATGCATCCACGGTATCGGTCGAAATGCCAGACGGGGAAAAGATCGATGTAGAAATTGCAGACGAATAATATGCTTTCAAAATAATCGCCGTGTGATAACTTTATCCGGGAGGTGAGTTGCTTGCCAGTACCCTATGAAAAATTGACTGTCAAAGTCATTCTATACCATCAAGCGGCCTACGATTGCTTTGATGATTGTGGCAGACAGCTTTTTGATGGATGGGACATTATCGGTCTTGAAAAGGCCGCCCTCGGCTGTGGGGATAACCATTATCTCTATATGGCAGAGCAGATCAGAAACAATCCGGGCCTCTTCAATGACCTAAATGAAAGAATGCCGTTCCTGAAATTCGCAGAGGCTGGGCAGCACTATGGCTACGAACTATTCCTTTCTGATCCCGGATTTTGGGGAAGCCGTGGCGCACCGCTCTTCTGGGCATTTGCAGCAAGGAGATTCACCTATGACAAGCTGCCGATGGATGAGCGCTATCTCCAGAAAAAGTATCTGGATATTGCTGCCGAGTTTCACATTCCATCTGACGGGGATGAATATGTCTACATTGAGCGGTTTGCAGCAGGAGGAATGAGCAGCGGAGTGGTCGGAAGCAGATTTATAAGAGAATCAATGAATACGCTTATGAGCAGAAATAGAAAATACAACACGCACATATAGGAGGTTGGGCCGTGGCTACATTACAAGATTTAATCGGTCAGATAGACGATCTGGATTTACGGAATCGTATTCTGGCTGAGACAAATAAGCTGTTGAAGCAAAAAAAATTCGGACTGGTTTTTGAGGAGCATTTGCCGGAGTGTACACCACTTTATGATGTTCCCGTCAAAAAAGGCTCATCCGCAGCGAAAAAGCTGGGGGCCGTTAGCGATGTTTATCTTGTCGTTTCAATTGACGATGGCATAGCAAAATGCGTCCGAAAAGAAACAAAAGAAACAGAGCAGATACCTGTGGCCGACCTTGTATCTGTAGCCGAATTTGGAGAACCTATCTATCCTTACTTAAAGCCAATGGATTCCGTCTGCAATGCGCCAGACAGTGATCTTTGGCATACGCTAATTGAAGCGGATAATTATCATGCGCTACAGCTGTTGGAGTACCTCTATGCTGGGAAGGTAGACTGTATCTATATCGATCCGCCATATAATACGGGTGCCCGTGATTGGAAATATAACAATGATTATGTTGATGGTAATGATAACTATCGTCACAGCAAATGGCTCTCCATGATGGAGAAACGGTTAAAGCTGGCAAAGAGGCTCCTTAATCCGAAGAATTCCGTGCTGATAGTTACTATTGATGAGAAGGAGTATCTGCATCTTGGGTGTCTGCTGGAAGAACTTTTTACAAATGCAAGGATTCAAATGGTTAGTAGCTGCATTAATCCTGCTGGATCATCACGTGACAAGCAATTTATGAGAAGTGACGAATACATCTTTTTTATAGGAATAGGCGATGCTTCCCCTGCACCGTTGGAGTTGACAGATGAATGGATGGCAGGAATCAAGAATTCCACTAAAGGAGGTGCACATTGGAATTCTCTGATGCGGACAGGAACTTCTGCACATCGCCACGATAGACCGAATATGTTCTATCCTATATATATTAATCCGGAAACCAAAAAAATAGTAAAAATTGGAGAAGGTCTTCCGATAGAGCAGGATCGAAATACTGTTGAAAAAATAGAGGGTGCTATTGCTGTATTTCCCATTCGGACTGATAATTCGGAGGGAAGATGGAGAGTTGGCTCTGCAACACTCAGAAAACTGTATGAAGATCATTTTGTGAAGGTAGGTAGAATCACTGATAGAGGCGCGGCGATTTCTTACTTGGCAGATGGAGAGCAGGCAAAAATTAAAGATGGTACCTATGAGGTGATTGGAATTGCCGAAGACAACTCATACATAATAAATGACGATGCTTATAATCCAAGATTTATACCAATGACGCAATGGCTAATATCATCACACGATGCAAGCAGAAATGGAACAAATCTTTTGACAAATGTCATAGGAGAAAAGCGTTTTTCATTTCCTAAATCTGTTTATGCCGTCCATGATGCTATACGATTTTTTGTCGCTAATAACACAAATGCGCTTATTGTAGACTTTTTCGCAGGCAGCGGAACAACACTTCACGCAGTTAATTTGCTAAATGCTGAGGATGGTGGGCATCGCCGCTGCATACTCGTAACAAACAATGAGGTGTCAGATGAAGAATCAAAATCCTTAACGTCTCATGGCTACAAACCCGGTGATGATGAGTGGGAAAAGCTGGGCATCGCCAGATATGTTACATGGCCGCGCACAGTCTGCTCCATAGAAGGACATGATGTTAACGGCGCTCCACTCAAGGGTAACTATCTTGGCAGTGACAGACCGATGGCAGATGGTTTTCAGGCAAACGCGGCATATTTCAAGCTCGGATTCTTGGATAAGACAATGGTGGCGCTCGGTAGGCAGTTTAAGGAGCTTCTTCCGATCCTGTGGCTGAAATCCGGCGCACACGGCGAATGCCCTGTGCTTCAGAGCGATGAGATCCCAGATATGCTGATTTTTCCTCAAAACAGGTTTGCTGTGCTACAGCGCGAAGAGTCTTTTGACGATTTCAGAGAAAAAGTGAATGCTATGCCGGAGATTGAAACCGTGTATATCATAACCGATTATGAATCAGGGTATCGCACGATGATACAAAGTCTGAACGCCTCTAAGACATATCAGCTTTATCGTGATTATCTTGATAATTTCCGCATCAACCACGGGAGGAACTGATTATGAAAGATGAATTATTTCCGTTTCAGAAAAAGGCAGTAACCGACCTTCGTGTCCGCGCTGCGGCAGCACTTGGAATATATCGCTCTACAGCTATCCCACAGGTGGTCTCACTACAGGCCCCAACAGGTTCTGGTAAGACAATTATCATGGCGGCTCTCATAGAAGATATATATTTTGGCACAGAGAGCTATGCCGAGCAACCGGAAGCTATTTTTGTCTGGCTGTCGGATTCCCCCGCTCTGAATGAGCAGTCAAAGCAGAAAATAGACACAAAAGCAGATAAAATCAAACTTTCGCAGTGTATAACCATTGAGGATGAGTCATTTGATATGGAGGTGCTTGAGGACGGTCACATATACTTTTTAAACACACAAAAGCTGAGTAAAACCGGAAACCTTGGTCAGCACTCCGATGGCAGAACTTATACTATCTGGGAGACTCTTGAAAATACTGCCAAAAAGAAATCAGACCATCTCTATTTTATCATTGATGAGGCACACAGGGGTATGCAAGGACGTGCGGCGGGAAGCGCCACGACCATCATGCAACGGTTCTTGAAAGGCAGTAAACCACACCGTTTGTCTCCCATGCCTCTTGTGCTTGGTATGAGTGCTACAGCTGAGCGATTTAACCAACTTGTCGGAGAAACAACATCCGGTCTGAATAAGGTTATTATCACCCCAAATGAGGTGCGTGCTTCTGGCTTGCTGAAAGATAGGATTGTAATCACATATCCTGATGATCAGACTAAGCAAAACGATATGGCAGTTTTACAGGCGGCAACGGATGAGTGGAAAAGCAAGTGCGAACATTGGTATCAGTATTCCTACGATCAGCACGCTCCCCAGATTAATCCTATCCTCGTCATACAAGTTTGTGCTGGCAGCGGAAATGCCGTATCGGATACAAACCTTGAGGATGTTATTTTGAAAGTGGAAGAACGTAGCGGAATCACTTTTAAGGATCACGAGGTGGTACATACATTTGGCTCAACCGGATCGCTTTTACTGAATGGATTGAAAGTTGAGCATATTGAGCCTTCCGATATCGCAGATGACATGAGGATTAGGCTTGTGCTGTTTAAGGAAAACCTGTCCACTGGATGGGACTGTCCGAGAGCCGAAACAATGATGTCATTCCGTCGTGCGGAGGATGCGACTTATATTGCTCAGTTGCTGGGCAGGATGATCCGCACCCCTCTTCAGCGTTACATCAAAAGGGACGATTATCTGAATGACGTTCGCCTGTATTTACCGTATTTCAATAGGGATACGGTTAAAAACGTTGTTGAAGAACTACAAAACTCAGAGGGTGGGGATATTCCAACCGTAATTGATGAGGAGGCTCTTGAAAACAGAGTATATGTACCGTGGACGATACACACAAATCACCATCGCAAAAAAGAAACTCCGACACCGGGACAGATGAGCCTGTTTAGCCCAGAGCAAAATACGCCGAACGGATTAGGTAACGCTTCCGCAGAAAGTGACGATGATTATTCTTCTGATGCAAAAACACAAGAGCAAACAGGGCCTACTCCTGCCCTTAATATTCACCCGCAAGAAGAGCCTCTTCCAATCCTGCCCGTTTCAACTGGACAGCAATCGGATAATAATAAACCGCAGGTAGAATATACTCAGAAATCGTTTGCTACAGTTATTGACAGGGAGGCAATAACAAAATTTATTAATGAACAGGCATACCTCACTTACATGGTAAAGAATGTAAGAATAAGCAGCTATCTTAAATCGCTGCTGGATTTAGCGTCTTTGCTGACACAGAATAATATTTATCAGTCTGCCAGCGAAGAGGTCAAAAATGATATTGTAGGAATGATACATAGCTATATTACTACGCTTCATCAAAACGGCAAGTATGACGAGCTTGCAAAGCAGGTCATGCAATTCAGACTCCTGATAGAAATATATGATGCATTTGGTGAGAGCATCAGTGGCGCTTCCCAGATGAATCTTTTCTCATCTGATTCCGACCTTGATCGCCAGTTGCGTATTGCCAACACTAAACTTGGTGGATACGGATTTCCTAATATTTATGGCAACCGCTACTTTGATGCAGAAAATCCGAGCAGTTACAAAATTGACTGTATTCTTTTTGCTGCCGATGACGAATGCATTGCAAAGCTGAATGCTTATGCAAAACACAAATTCCACGAATTGAATGATAAAAACAGGAAATACCTTGTCAGCAAATCCGAAAAATGCCGTGAGCAATATAGACGGATTATAGCGGATGGCGATCCCGTCAGCAAACATAATTTCTCGTTGCCTGAAATTATCAATGTTAAGGTAGAAACTGATGGCGTGTCATATGATAATCACCTTTTTGCCAATGATGAAGGAGTAGCCATTATAAAACTGAATGATTGGGAAAAAGGCGTTCTGGAGGAAGAAAAGAAGAGGGCGGACTTCGTTTGCTGGCTTAGAAATCCGCCTCGTGAGCGCTGGTCTCTCTGCATTCCATATGAAATGGAAAACGAGACAAAAGCCACCTACCCTGACTTTATTATTATAAGGAGCGATCCTATTTTACAATATGTGATTGATATCCTTGAACCGCACAACCCGGATTTTAAAGACAATCTGGGCAAGGCAAAGGCTTTTGCAAAGTACGCAAAAGAAGAACCGAGAATTGGTAGGATTCAACTCATCCGCAAGGCAAAAAACGCTGCTGGTAAAGACAGCTTTAAACGACTGGACATGGCTAAAGGTGAAATCCAAGAAAAAGTACTAAAAGCGACCAACAGTGATGAACTTGATCATATTTTCGCTGACTACGGCTTTTTTGAGTAGATGCCACACTATAGCTCGCAGAAGGGAGGTGTCAAGAGATGCTGGATTATATGAATTATTATAATGTAGCGTCTGAAAGATGCGCATTAGAGATAATATATGATTATATGAGGCTCGATTTACTTACCAACCCTGAATGCAATTTTGTTTCTGCCAGCTTTCCATTATCGCAGGGAAAGTCATTTTCCCGTGATTTAGGTACCTTGCCTGCATCGTTCGACACTTTTAGACGTTCGGTTATAGATGACAGATGGCAAGCGATAATCTGTGTTGCAGGTACCGAGCAGACGGATACAAGGAGAGTCGTGCTATTATACCAGAGAGAGAAAAATCGTTTTACGATGAATTTTCCCAACAGCCCAGAATTGACCAGCAATGAGAAAGCAATAAAGAGTTGGATTGAAAGGAACAGGAGTTTAACCAATGCGAAAAAGGATATTTGAAATAATAGAAGTGTCTGACGGGAACGACAGGCTTAGTAGCATCTACGATGCAACGATGCTGGCCCTAATCATTCTTAGCCTGATCCCGTTAGCATTCAAGGCCGAGACTACTTTTTTTGCAGTGATCGATAAGGTGTGTGCTGCAGCATTCATATTGGATTATGCTCTACGGCTGATAACCGCCGACTACAAATTCGGGAAAAAAACAATAGGCTCCTTTATTCGATATCCTTTTTCCTTTATGGCGATCATTGACCTGATTTCCATACTTCCTTCTATTACTGTTCTCAATAGCGGTTTCAAGCTATTGCGCCTTATGCGTATGATGCGCGCCCTTCGCGTATTCCGGGTATTTAAAACGTTCCGGTATTCCAAAAGCGTCCGCATTATAGCAAATGTGTTCAGGCGTTCTAAGGAACCACTAATAGCCGTTTGCACATTAGCTGGTGCCTATATATTGGTTTCTGCCCTCGTAATCTTCAATGTAGAACCAGATTCATTTGATACTTTTTTTGACGCCATTTATTGGGCAACCGTATCCTTAACCACAATGGGTTATGGGGATATTTATCCTATCACTACTGCTGGGCGTATCATAACAATGGTTTCATCCATTTTCGGTATCGCTATTGTGGCATTGCCAGCAGGTATTATCACCGCTGGCTATATGAATGAGATCAACGATCATGAGGAAGATTCTTCAGAAGAATAATTAAATGACGGGATGCCACTTGCTTGGCACCCCGCTCTTTTTTACTCTGCTAACTCATTTCTCTTTGAAATGTTCTGAACCAGAAGACGCCCGTCTTCTATATCAACCTGAATCTGGTCTCCTATATCAAACCCGGTAGCACTCAGCCATTGCCCCTTTAAAACGATGGTAGGTGTGTCCTTATAGCGATAACCGGATTGTCCGTAAACTTTCAAAGTCCTATTTTTCTTATTTTTCATATGTCCTCCATTCTGCCAAAAGGTACAAACGCCAAAAGGTTATGACGTTTCGCTAACAAGTTGTAAGTTACGCCAAACGGTTCTACATCTGGATGAACAATTTGGCACATATCCACCCCTATTTCCGGTCAAACCCACATATTCAAACGACCACGGTCAGCAAAAGTACAGCAAGCGATATGTAGAAAATAACCCCGTTTGGGTGAAACAATAGCCGAAAAAGCCCGTAAATACGGCACCTTTCGGCTTTCAATGTATATTAAATAGCAAAAGCAAAGCGTTCCATCGGGAAATCAGACACCGTTGTGTGCGAGGGAGATCTCGCCGGGGCGGGGGATAGACCCGCCGCCCGAAAGCCCCGGGCCGGAGATGGTATGGTGCGGCGAGCGGAACGGGCGCGTTTCAATGAGCGCGGTGTTGCTCGGCAGAAGTCCCGCAACGGAGTGAATTTCGGTCGTTTCGATCATTTCCTCAAAGCACATTTGCGGCAGGATGGATGGCAGGCGCTTTGCAAGCATGCTTTTGCCGGAACCGGGCGAGCCGATGAGCAACACGTTGTGCCCGCCGCTTGCGGCAATCTCTAAAGCGCGCTTTGCCTGTGCCTGCCCTTTTACGTCGGCGAAGTCCGGCAGCGGCGTCTGATTTTTCGGATCGCTGTGGTACGGCGCGGCGGGCAGGATCGGCTTTGTACCGCGCAGATGGTCGATGAGTGTGAACACGTCCGGCACAGGGTAGACCGAAAGCCCGGTCACAACGGCGGCTTCATAGGCGTTTTCCGCAGGCACAAACATGCGCGTGTAGCCGAGCTTTCCGGCTTCTATCGCCATGGAGAGCACACCGCGCACAGGATGCAGCGCACCGGAAAGCGAAAGCTCGCCCGCAAAAATGCAGTCGTCCGTGTTGACATTCAGCTGGCCGGTGGCTTTCAATAAAGCGATGAGCAGCGGCAGGTCGTAAACGGGGCCCTCTTTGCGCACGTCGGCAGGGGCAAGGTTCATCGTGATGCGGCTGACGGGAAAATCGAACCCGCAGTTTTTCAGTGCGGCGCGCACGCGATTGCGCGATTCTTTTACGGCGGCGTCCGGCAGGCCGACAAGGTCAAAGGCAGGCAGACCGGCAGAAAGGTCACATTCCACTTCCACTTTGAACGCGTGCATGCCGAAAAGTCCCATGCTGAATGCTTTTGATACCATATTTTTACCGCCTTTCGCAGTTCTTGTCTGCATTATATACTTTTTGCCGAATTTTGGCAATAGAAGTTTAAGTTTGCAGGATAGATATAAATGTAAAAATTCGGTCGAGCATTTTTGTACAGTATAGGAAGATTTGTCTTGACTTCTGTAAGGGTTTGGAGTATGATAAAGAAACAGTAGTCATTTGGAGCGTTCTCATGCAGGAAACCGGGCAGAAAAATAGTATACCGCTCAGCGATGAGGCGCTGGCACTTCGTTTTCAAAACGGAGATGACGCGGCGTTTTCGGAGCTTGCGGCGCGCTACCTGAAGGTCATCCGCATCAAGGCGTGCAGTTTTCGCGAGATTTTTTCCCTTGAGCGGGAAGACCTGTACCAGGAGGGGCTTTTGGGGCTTTTAGACGCGGCGAACTCCTATAAGCCGAGCGAAAGGACGTCGTTTGAAACGTATGCCGGGCGGTGCATCAACAATCGAATCGTCAGCGCCGTGCGGCGTAGCTCCAGTCTGAAAAATTCTTTCCTCAATAACGCTGTGCCCATTGAGGAGATGGAAGACCTTGGGGCAGACCGCCTTTCCGACCCGCAAACGCTTTTGGAGAGCCGTGACGAGATGGACCGGCTGCTTTCTGTTATCCATATTTCACTTTCCGATTTTGAGCTGCGTGTGCTTTCTTTGTATCTTGGCGGCTATAAGCGGCAGGAAGCAGAGAGAAAACTCGGCATTTCGGCGCGTGCGTTCGATAACGCGATGGCGCGTGTACGCAAAAAGCTGCGGCAGAAAAACAATGACGCCAAAGGATGACTTTCGCGCGGATACCTTTTCTATATATTTATATCTATATGTATATGCCCTTCCACAGTTGATGGCGTTGTTTTTCAATGAAGCGGTGCAAATCCGCCGGGGGCAAAACTCATTCTATTCTATTATGACCAAAGCGAGGTAAAAACACATGTACGAAGACAAGACCCTGATCTGCAAGGAATGCGGCAAAGAATTTGTATTCACAGCCGGCGAGCAGGAATTTTACGCATCCAAGGGCTTCGAGAACGAGCCGCAGAGATGCAAGGCATGCCGCCAGAACCGCAAGAATGCAGCAAAGCCGGAACGTGAGATGTACACGGCTGTCTGCGCCGCCTGCGGCAAGGAAGCAACCGTTCCCTTCAAGCCGCGTGAGGACCGTCCGGTCTATTGCAGCGAGTGCTTTGCACGCATGAAGGAAGAAAGATAAGCTTTAAAACGCATATCGGTGCCCGGCGGGAGACTGCCGGGCATTTTGCAGTTCAAAGACAAATATTGCTTTATAAATATTTACGATATTTACGCGGAAAGCGTGATATACCTTGCAAAACAAACTTATGCATCGTATAATTAAATTGGTTAAATATCTTTAAAGGGGGATGTTTTATGCACGTTACGGTCGATACCATCATCGGCGATATTCTGCGGCGGGAGACGGATGCCGCAGCGTTTTTCAGGGAAGCGGGCATGCATTGCATTGAATGTCCCGCCGCACGCGGCGAAACAGTCGCAGAGGCCTGTGCAGTGCATGGTATGGATGCAGAGCAGTTCGCAGCAGCATTTAACGCGCGCTTCGCCGCAAAATAAAAGCAAATTCGCCGATCCGGCAATTCGGAGGAACTCATGGAACAAAACAGAATAGAACGAGCACCCACCCTTGGCGCGCGTCTGCAAAAATGTGCAGATTTTGTGCGGGAAGGCAAAAAACTTGCCGATATCGGCACAGACCACGGCTATGTGCCGGTCTGTTTGCTGCAAAGCGGTAAGATACCGTTTGCCGTTGCGGTTGATGTTCACAAAGGGCCGCTGGAAAGCGCCATGAACAATGCTTCGCGCTGCGGTGTGGCGGACAAAATGCACTTTGTGTGTGGAGACGGTCTGCACGGGGTGCTGCCGGATGAGGCGGAGGATATTGTCATCGCCGGCATGGGCGGTGAGCTTATTTTGCGTATCATCTCGGAAGCGCCATGGCTGTGCACGATGGATAAGCACCTTGTTTTGCAGCCGATGACGACCGCCATGCAGCTTAGAGAGGGACTTGCCGCGCTGGGCTTTACGATTGACCGCGAAGAAGCGGTAGTAGATAGTGATAAAATATACTCCGTGATGTCCGTGTACTATACCGATCAAAAGCGGGATAAGTTGAAGCTGATTGATTTATATATGGGACAGATCAAACCCGGCAGTCCGTTCAGCGCACGTTATGCCAAAAGCGTGCGGCACAACATTGAAAATAAGATCAAGGGCATGCGGCACGGCGGCGCGGACAGCAGCGCGCTGGAAATTTTGCTGCAAATGCTTTTAGACCTGTACGGCGAGGAGGAGAACGCATGACCGTTCGAGAGATCTATGACGCCATAGACCGTATTGCGCCGTTTCAAACGGCAATGGATTTTGATAACGTCGGCATTCTGGTCGGTGATGAAAATGTCAATGTCACAAAGACGTTGCTTTGCTTGGATGTCACGCCGCGCGTTCTGCGTGAGGCGAAAAGCATCGGCGTGGAGCTCATCATCAGCCACCACCCGGTGATCTTTAACCCGCTGCGTACCGTGCAGCCGCAGAACATCATTTATGCGCTTGTGCAGAGTGGCATTGCGGTCATCAGTGCGCACACGAATCTCGATATGGCATATCCCTACGGCGTGAACGATGCGCTTTGCCGCAAACTGGGGCTGCAAAACGTCCGCGGCATTTTAAAAGAGGGCGAAACATACATTGCCTACATGGGCGAGCTGCCGGTAGAAATGACAACGGAGGACTTTGCTGCGCACATCAAGGAAGCACTGGGGCTTTCGGCGGTGCGCTGCACGGCGGTCAGCAAAATGCTCCGCACAGCTGCGGTCGTCGGCGGTGCCGGGGGAGACTATGCTCTTGCGGCGCAGGCAAAGGGCGCGGACGCGTTCGTCACCGGCGAAGTGAAGCACCACGAGGCCATCGCGGCGCAGCAGGCGGGACTGGTTTTGTATGAAGCCGGGCACTACCACACGGAGCTGCCGTACCGCGAGCGGCTGAAAGCTTATCTTGACACAGCCTGCCCGGGTGTGGAATTTATCGTTTCCGAAAGCGAACGCCCGCCGATGGAAACGCTTTGAAACAGAACAGAAAGGCGCTTTTTAAAAGCGATGGTTTTATAAAATGGCACTGGATGGTGTATTTTTACGACATTTAAAAGAGGAAATCGGCACGTCCTTGCTCGGCACGCGCGTAGACCGTGTGTTTCAGCCGAACCGCGATGAGCTGATTCTCGCATTTCGAGGCTTCAGCGCCGCATATAAGCTGCTCATTTCCGCCCGTGCAAACAGTGCGCGCATCAATCTGACGACGATTCCGGTGGAAAACCCGCAGCAGCCGCCAATGCTGTGCATGCTTTTGCGCAAGAAATTGCAGGGTGCAAAGCTTTTGGAGATCACGCAGCCCGACTTGGAGCGTGCGCTCATGCTGAAATTTGACAGTGTGAACGAGCTCGGCGACCACGTGGAGCTGACGCTTGCCGTGGAGATCATGGGCCGGTACAGCAATATCATTTTGGTTGATGAAAACGGCAAAATCATCGATGCACTAAAACGCGTGGATGCCGAGATGTCTTCGGAGCGTCTTGTGTTGCCTGGGCTTTTATACCGCCTGCCGCCCCCGCAGGATAAGCTTTCCATGCTTACCTGCACGGTGGAGGAGATCATGGCGCGTATCGATGCTTTACCGCGTGATATGGAGCTTTCCAAAGCGTTGATGTCCGTTTTGCAGGGCATTTCGCCGATTATTGCACGAGAGGTCGAAAACAGCGCGGGACTGGGGCATGAGGTGTATGTGAAAAGCATGACGCCCCCGCAGCGCCGCCGTACGGAGATGTACGTGACAACGCTGATGGAGACGGCGAAAAACGTTTCCGGCACGCCGCATATTGTCATCGACCCACAGAATAAACCGAAAGATTTCGCGTTTATGGACATTCGTCAGTACGGCAGCGCGATGACGGTCAGTGAAAAAGAGAGCTTTTCCGAAATGCTCGACGCGTTCTACGCCGAGCGCGACCAGATTGAGCGTATGCGCGTGAAAAGTCAGGATCTTCTGCGTCTGCTTGCGAATCACGCTGACCGTTTGAGCCGCAAGATCGCGAACCAGCAGGCAGAGCTTTCCGCATGCGCCGAGCGCGACACACTGCGCATCAAGGGCGACCTGCTCAGTGCGAATATGTATGCGATTCAAAAGGGTGAAACATCCGTAAAACTGCAAAATTTCTATGATGAGAATTTGGCGGAGCTTGAGATTGCGCTCGACCCGGCGCTCACGCCGCAGCAGAACGCGCAAAAATACTATAAAAACTACCGCAAGGCGAAAACGGCGGAGGAAAAGCTGACCGAGCAGATCGGCCTTGCGCAGACGGAGCTGACGTATATCGACAGCGTGTTCGAATCGCTTGCTCTCGCCGAAAACGAACGTGATTTAAATGAGATTCGCGCCGAGCTTGCCGAACAGGGCTACGTGCGCCGCAAGGCGGGCAAAAAGAACCAGAAGCAGCCTGCGCTTTCCGCACCGCTCAAGTTCAAGACGAGCGACGGCTTCACGGTGCTTGTCGGGCGCAATAACCGCCAGAATGACAAGCTGACAATGAAGGACGCAAACAACAACGATATTTGGTTTCACACGAAGAACATCCCCGGCTCGCACACGGTGCTCGTCACAGACGGCAAAGCACCGACGGAGACCGCCATGGAGGAAGCCGCCGTGCTTGCCGCGCAGCACAGCCGCGCGAAGGATTCCGCGCAGGTGCCGGTCGATTACACGCAGATCCGCTATGTTTCAAAGCCGCAGGGCGCAAAGCCCGGCATGGTCATCTATGTGCAGTATAAGACCGTCTATGTAGATCCCACAACCGAATCAAAAGCGAAACAGCAGTCATAAAAGAGGAATTCAGTCCTTTTTGGAGGAGTTAAAATGGAATTTCCGAAGTCTTTTATCCGCGCATCCGAAGCTTACAATACATTTGAACACCACGTGCCTGCGCCGTATCTGCGCCGCGCATTTCAGATCGATCACGAAGCCAAAGCAAACGTTATCATCACGGCGCTCGGCTTTTATGAGCTGTATTTAAATGGCGAACGCATCACAAAGGGCCGTCTTGCGCCGTACATCAGCAATCCCGATGACCTTGTGTATTACGATACGTATGAGGTCACGCTCCGCGCGGGCGAAAATGTGCTTGGCGTGTGGCTTGGCAACGGCTTCACGAATAACCCCGGCGGGCATATCTGGGATTTCGACATCGCTGCATTCCGTGCCGCACCGCAAATGGCGCTGTGCTTGACGTACACGGACAAAAGCGGGGAGGCACACTGCATTGAAAGTGACGAAACGTGGCGTACGGAATCGTCTCCGCTGCTGTTTGATGACTATCGCTTCGGTGAAATTTACGACGGCCGCTTGGAAATACCCGGCTGGAATACGATCGGATTTGACGACAGTGCATGGGAATTTGCCGAACGCGCCCCGCAGCCGCGCGGCGAAAAGCGCCTGTGTACCGCGGAGCCGATCGACATCGTAAATGAATTAAAGCCCATCTCCGTTACGAAAACGGAAAAGGGCTATCTGTACGATTTCGGTATTAACACCGCCGGTGTGTGCCGCTTGTGCGTGCGCGGCGAGCTTGACCAGCGCATAGAACTTCGGCACGGCGAGCACTTGAAGGACGGCTTGCCGGACGTGGAAAATATCTGGTTTAAGCGTGAGCACTGGGCGCGCGACCTCGAATATGTCCACAAAGACGTGTATACCTGCCGTGGCGACGGGGAAGAAGTATATACACCGGCGTTTACGTATCACGGTTTCCGTTATGTGCTCGTCAGCGGCATCACCGAAGCGCAAGCGACGGAAGACCTGCTTACAGCGCTTGAGATGCACTCGCTGCTCGAAGAGCGCGGCGGTTTCTCCTGCTCGGATGAGACCGCAAACAAATTGCAGCAAATGACGCGCCAATCGGACGTGACGAATTTCTATTATTTCCCGACGGACTGCCCGCAGCGCGAGAAAAACGGCTGGACGGCCGACGCGGCACTTTCTTCCGAACATATTTTGCTGAACCTCAGCGCAGAAAAGAGCTACCGCGAATGGCTGCGTGCCATTGTGAAAGCACAGGATAATAACGGCGCACTGCCCGGCATCGTGCCCACAAGCGGCTGGGGCTTTGCTTGGGGCAACGGCCCCGCATGGGACAGCGTGCTCATTGAGCTGCCGTACAGACTGTATCAGTACCGCGGCGATTTGGATTCCGCCAAACTGTGCGCCCCGGCGATCATCAAATACCTGCACTATCTCACAACGCGTATGGACGAGCACGACCTGCTCGCCATCGGCCTTGGCGACTGGTGCCCGCCGGGGCGCGAAGCGCACGAGTATAAATCGCCGCTCGCATTCACCGATACGGTGCTCTCAAAGGACATGGCGGATAAAGCCGCGTTTCTGTTCGATAAGCTCCATATGCCGGAGCAGGCGGCGTTTGCCCGCGCGCTCTCTAAGCGCTGGAAAGCTGCCGTGCGCAAGTATCTCATCGACGAGAACACGATGCTCGCTGCCGGCAACTGCCAGACTTCGCAGGCCATGGCCATCTACTACAACATCTTCGAGCCCGCAGAGCGCAAGGCGGCGTTTGAGCAGCTCATTAACCTCATCGAAGAAAAGGAGTATCACCTCGATGTCGGCGTGCTCGGCGGACGTGTGCTGTTCCATGTTTTGACGGATTTCGGGTACAGCGACCTCGCGTTCTCCATGATCACCCGCCCGGATTATCCGTCCTACGGCAACTGGATCGCACGCGGCGCCACGACGCTGTGGGAGCTGTTTCAGCCCGAGGGCAGTGATCGCATCGGCTCACTGAATCACCACTTCTGGGGCGACATCAGCAGCTGGTTTACGCAGGCGCTCTCCGGTATCCGCATGGCGCCGCACGGTGAACCGAATGAGGTGGATTTCCGCCCGTCGTTCATCTCGCGCCTCACACATGCCGAAGCGTTCCACATTGCACCCGCAGGCCGCATCGCTTCCGCATGGGAGAGGGATGAGGACGACGTCATTGAGTTGACGGTTGAGCTGCCAAGCACCATGCACGGCGTTATTCGTCTTGAAAGCGGCTATGTCTTTGAAGATGGCCTCGCTTACAAAGCTGCCGAAAGCGGAACATACCGCATTCACAGCATCGAATAAACGGCGATATTTTTCGCTTTGCGAAAAAAAGATCAATAAAAAACAAAAAAGGGCTTGAAATTTGTAACCACCTGTGTTATAATCTTCAAGTACCAAACGGGGGCGTAGCTCAGCTGGGAGAGCGCTTGAATGGCATTCAAGAGGTCAACGGTTCGATCCCGTCCGTCTCCACCAAAGCAATATAATCCGAACCTTGTACCGATTGGTCATGGGTTCGGATTTATTGTTTTTATAGAAGAAGTTGAAGACTGGTAATAAAGAAACCGGGAGGACTGCCGATCGTGGCAATCCTCCCGGTTTCTTTATGTAGATGCACTGTCTCAAATCTCTTTCTTTGCTTTCCATTCGGCAAATGCCTTTTTGCTGTCTTCGCTTTCGTAGTACTTCTGAATTACCGGAAGCAGACTCCGTGCCAGCGATTCAAAGACGTATTCCGGAATTTCGGTTGCATCCATGCTGTTTGGGATATTCGTTTTTTCTGCGTTCACATGGTACCTCCTTTATCGCTTCTGTAGAACATTTAGGCGCATTCGGGGACGATCACAAAAAAAGATATTCCCCTGTGTTTTCTCAGCGCTTGTGGGGCGGAAAACACCTTGTTTTCGACCTTTATTCATGCAATATTGCGTCATCCTCTTTTGGCTGAATCAGCTTTGCGTCCGCTGGGTAGTTCAGCGTAATAAGCGCGGGCTTGCCCAAGCCCTGCTTTTTTCGGATAATCAAGCCGCTGTACTCCAGCTCTCGGAAGATCCGCGTGGCGCTCTGGCGGTTGCGGTGGAGTTTGGTCTGCGCCTGTTCCAAGGTGAAGTACAGCCGAATCGTGCCGTCCGGCTCGACGTAGCCGTTCTGCCGGGAAATGCTGGCTCTGTCCAGCAGAAGCGCGTAGAGCACCTTCGCGTCGTTGCTGATGCCCCGCAGGGCTTCGTCTTGGAGAAGGAACCTCGGGAGCGGCACATAGGACGTTGCTGGGCTCTGCGTCGTGAGCTTGCAAAAAGTTTTCATCTGACCTCCTGTCCCATCCATCAATCCATCCATTTTTGTGTTGATTGATTGATAGATTGATTCTCTTGTATCTTGATTTATTTCTTATTAGTTAGAGGATGAATTTCAGCCCCGATGGAGGGCACGAAAACCGCCGTCCTGAAATCCGGTTGCGGTACACTCCGGAGCGTCAGCTTGTCCACCGTCCGGAAAACCGGTGACGGAAAACCCACACATGGAAAATCCCGTTGTGGTCAAAGCTCATCTTTCTGCCGCGCTTTCAGCTCGGCAACGTCGTCCTCATAGCAGCGCCCGGTGCTGTTGATACGGCGGCAAATCTGGTTGATGTTCGAGGCGGCACGGCTGACAGCGGCAGCCAGCTTTCTCTGCTCGGTGTAATCGACCTTGATGATGTAGCCGTCAATCAGCATCTTGCGGGCATACGCTCCAAAATTGTGTGTCCTCAGCTGGCGCATCTTGTGCTAGATGAGATGCAGTTCCTGCTCGTTCAGGCAGATTTCCTTGCGGATAGATCGCGTGCGGTCTGGCATATCAAAGAACTCCTTTCACAATACAACGGACATTTTTTCTCAAAAACTTGGTAGTGGCGAAAAGAAAATTTTGAGAACGAGGGAATTACCGCGTGGTTGCCCTTCACTTTACAACGGACAATTTTTAGTCAAAACGCAGGTATCGAAATGAGAAATTTTCAAAAAATATGCGCCCCTGCTTTTGCGAAAGCGGGAGCGCGTTGTATCTGCGGATATGAGATTTGAGAGAATAGCAAGCACATCCGGTGTCCGTACACACCGGGAAAATGAGCGTTTCAGCCTTGCAGCCGATACGCCCATTTTGATTTTTGGGAAAGCCCCAAACCCTTGTTTTTTAGGTTGAAGATACTTCCTGAGCTTTTCCGGAAAGTCCTTGCTTTTATTCGCTTTGACGATTATAATTATACTGTGATTTTATAAGCAGACGCAGAACGGAACTGCAACAGGAGTGCTGCCCATGAAGTATTTATCAATCGCGCAAACCGCTGAACGCTGGGGTATCTCCACCCGCCGTATTCAGATTTTGTGCGGCGAGGGGCGTGTCCCCGGTGCGATCCGCATTGGCTCGGTCTGGGGGATTCCAGAGGACGCAGAGAAACCGGCGGACGCAAGAATCAAGAACGGCAAGTATATCAAGAAGAAAATTCATAATTCATAATGCGTAATGCATAATTGTAATCTGTCGAAAATTCTGCATTGTGAATTACGAAATATGCTTTATTTTCAGGAGGAAATCAGCCATGCCAACACTTGAATGGATTGGAAAAAGCAAGGTGATCAATCACCATCAGAAAGTGCCGTTTCGGGTGTTGGAGCGCAAGTACAGCTTTGATGAAAACGGACAGCACAGCGAAGATAACGGCAGTGAAAACATGATCATCCGGGGCGATAATCTGGAAGCCCTGAAAGCGCTGCTGCCCCGGTATGAGGGGCGCGTCAAGTGCATTTACATCGACCCGCCCTACAACACCGGCAACGAGGGCTGGGTCTATAACGATAACGTCAACGACCCCAAGATCAAGAAATGGCTGGGCGAGGTCGTCGGCAAAGAGGGCGAGGACTTGACCCGCCACGACAAGTGGCTGTGCATGATGTATCCGCGCTTGAAGCTGCTGCAAAAGCTGCTGGCGGATGATGGATGCTTAATTATAAGCATCAGCTACCATGAACTACATAATCTTGTAAATCTCTTGCGAGAGATTTTTGGGACAAAGCAGATTGTGACTGTCACAGTACAAACTTCTGGTGGGAAACCATCAGGCGGTTTTAACTATGTGCAAGAGTATCTGGTTTTTGTTGTGCCTGCGGACTTTCACGCAAACGCACTTGATTTTTGTGGCGGGAATAACAGAACGCCATTCGAGGGGCTTACACTGAGTACGTTCGACAAGACACAACGTCCAAATCAGACATATCCAATTTTTATAGACGAAAATGGTGTATTTGCTGGTGTAGGAAAATCATTACAAGAGCAAATTGATGACGGCTCATACACCGGAGAGAAAGCTGATTTTCCATATGACTACTCTATCGCTCCACAAGGGAAAGTTGCCGTTTGGCCCGTAACAGCAAAAGGCAAGCAGTGTGTCTGGCGGCAGATTTCAGGACGATTACAAGCGGATTGGGAAAAAGGCTATATAAAAATCTCAAAAAACAAAAGCGGGAGCAATCAGAACCAATACAGTGTCCAGTATTTGCCAAGCGGAGTTATCAAGAAAATCAAAGACGGCGAGTTGGAAGTTTTAGGGCATGAAGATGGTGTTCCGACGTTGTTATTTGGAGAAAATCAGACCGTAGGCGGACAGGTTCCTACGATATGGGCTGAAAAAGCATTTTTCACTGTTAACGGAACGCAAACGCTTAAAAACATTTTTCCTGAATCGCCCAAAACGTTCGACTATCCGAAATCGGTTGCACTGATTGAAAGCGTGGTTCAAGCAATCACAAAAGATGCCGATATTATCCTTGATTCCTTCGCCGGTTCCGGCACCACCGCCCATGCGGTGCTGAACATGAACAAAGCGGACGGCGGACACCGCAAGTTTATTCTTGTCGAGATGATGGACTACGCCGACAGCATCACCGCCGAGCGCGTGAAGCGCGTTATCAAGGGCTACGGTGAGGGTAAAAACGCCGTGGAGGGCACAGGCGGCAATTTCAGCTTCTATGATCTTGGCGAACCGCTGCTTATGGGCGATTGCCTGAACGAAGCGGTTGCCCCGGAGAAAATCCGCGAATACATCTGGTTCATGGAAACAAAGCAGCCCTACGCCCCGCCCAGCGGCGGAAATCCCTATTACCTCGGCAAGCACAACAGCACAGGCTATTACTTCTACTACGAGCCGCAGCGCGTGACGGTGCTGGACTATGCGTTCCTCTCCACCATTACGGAAAAAGCCGACGGAACGGTGATTTACGCCGACCGCTGCTCCATCAGTGAGGACAAGCTGGCAAAAATGGGCGTTACATTCAAGAAAATACCGAGAGATATTAGCAGACTGTAAGGGGTGTTCGCTGTATGGAACTGAAATCTTATCAGAAAAAAGTGATAGCGGACCTGACCCGCTATCTGGAACTGTTGAACGAAACGCAGAACTATATGACAGCGTTTGAGCAGTTCTGGCGGGAAAAGAGCGCACCGGCTTTAGGGCGATACCAAAACGTGATACCCGGTGTTCCAAATCTCTGCTTCAAGGTACCGACAGGCGGCGGCAAAACCTTCATTGCCTGCAACGCCGTTCGCCCTATCTTTGACGCGCTCCCCGCTACCAAGACAAAGGCGGTCGTGTGGCTTGTTCCATCGGACGCGATTCTGACACAGACGGCGAAAGCCCTGAAAGACACCTCCCATCCCTACCGCCAAAAAATCGACGTGGATTTCGGCGGGCGTGTGGAGGTCTACACCAAGCAGGAGCTTTTGAACGGTCAGAACTTCAACCCCACGGCCGTAACGGAGCAGTTGTCGGTTATGGTGCTGTCCTATGATTCCTTCCGCGGTCGCGGTAAGGAGGGCTTGAAAGCCTATCAGGAAAACAGCAATCTTGCCGCGTTTGCAAAGGTGCTGGGCAAGCCCGACAGCCCCATTGAAAAAGCGGACGAAACCGCTCTGTTCCAGATCATCAACCAGCTTAACCCGCTTGTCATCGTGGACGAGAGCCACCATGCCCGGTCGGAATTGAGCCTTGAAATGCTGGAAAACTTCAATCCCTGCTTTGTGCTGGATTTGACCGCCACACCGAAAAAGGAGAGCAATATCATCTCCTATGTGGACGCGGTGCAGCTGAAAAACGAACACATGGTCAAGCTGCCGGTGATCGTCTATAACCGGGACAGCCAAGCCGAGGTACTGACTGATGCAATCGACCTGCGGAACAAGCTGGAAGAAATCGCAAACGCGGAGTACGCCAAGACGGGTAAATATATCCGTCCTATCGCGCTGTTTCAGGCACAGCCGAAGGGCAAGGAGGACGCGACCACCTTTGAAAAACTGCGGGACAAGCTGGTGGACGCCGGGATTCCTGCCGATCAAATTGCCATTCGTACCGCCGATGTGAACGAGCTGAAAAATGTGGAGTTGATGTCCCCAAACTGCCCGATCCGATATATTATCACGGTCAATGCGCTGAAAGAGGGCTGGGACTGCCCCTTTGCCTATATTCTTGCGTCCCTTGCCAATAAGACAAGTCAAGTTGACGTGGAGCAGATTTTGGGACGGATTCTCCGTCTGCCCCATACGAGCCAGCATACGCAAAGCGCACTCAATATGTCCTATGTGCTGACTTCCTCCAACGACTTCAACAACACCGTGGCGCATATCGTCAAGGGCTTGAACAGCGCAGGTTTCAGCGATAAGGACTATCGGATCGGGGAGTCCGCAAAACCGCAGATTCCCGAACAGCCAGCAGAACAAATTACGCTGCCTGACCCGCAAGGAGTTTCCGAACTGGAAACCGCAGAGGACGATTTTTCGGGGCTGGATGGGAAATTGATCGGGGCAGAGTTGGAGCGGCGCAGAGAACAGGCGCAAACGCCTGAAACTGCCCCGAAGGCCGACACCATGCTGGACGCTGCCGCAGAGGTCGAAAAGGCATATACAGATGCAATTCAGCAGACCGGCAATGACCCGGTGATGGACAATCTTCCGTGGGAGGTGCGGGATAAAGTGAAATCATTTGGGGTAAACCCGCAGTTCCGGGAGGATATTGAAACGCTGCAAATCCCGCAGTTTTTCCTGAAAATCGAGCAATCTCTGTTTACGGACGGCTCTTTTGAACTGCTGGACAAGGAAATGCTGGCAGAGGGCTTTACCCTCAAGGGCAAAGCATACGACATTGATTTTGCCGCCGCAGACGATGAAATCCGCGAAATCGACGTGCGGGAGCAGGACGGCGGTTTGCCGAAGGTGTTCAAGATGGAGAGCGCCGAGCAGCGGTATTTCAAGGAGTGGTTCAACAATCTGCCGCAGGAAAGCCGGGTGCGCCAATGCAAGGACATGATGTTCAAGCAGCTTAACAAACTGAACATGGTGGACGCTGCCGAGCTGAAAGCCTACATAGACCGCATTGTGGACGATATGGACAAGGCGCAGCTCGCCGCCATGGAGAAAGCGCCGTTGGGCTATGCGGCGAAGATCCGTGACAAGATTGAAACGCTGCTGGAAGCCCACTATCGGGAAATTTTTGAAAAGTGGCTGGAAACGGAGCGCATTGTCTGCAAGCCCTCGTTCCGCCTGCCCCTCGCAATCCATCCCACCACCCATACTGACATATACGCCCGTTCGCTGTACACGGCGGAGGACGGCGACATGAACAAACTGGAACAAAAGCTGGTCGTAGAGCTGACCGCCCTGCCAAATGTCCGTTGGTGGCATCGGAATATTGCCAGACAGGGCTTTTCAATCAACGGCTTTATCAAGCATTACCCGGATATTCTGATTATGACCCAAAGCGGCAAGCTCATCTGCGCGGAAACCAAGGGCGACCACCTGAAAAACGGTGACAGCCGGGAGAAAATCGCACTCGGTCAGGCGTGGCGTACAGCAGCAGGCAAGGATTTCCGCTATTACATGGTATTTGAGAATGAGGAAAACCTCTTGCCGGGTGCAATGAGCATGAGCCAGTTTATCGACACGGTAAAGGCGCTGTAAGGGAGGTGCGTGCTTTGAAACTGCCGTATGAGAACGAACTGTATGAGCTGCGAAAGTGGATAGACTTTACAAATGCAAACTTGCATATGCAGTTTCTCCACACGCCTCAGGAAATTCAGCGCGTTTACCAATGGATCAATGCAATTACGAGAGGAATCCAAGCAGACTATCCTTTTTATGCGACTACGCTCCCCTGTGTTGCAAATATACTTTTTCAGCAAAACGAAGTGGGTGCTATTTTCCTGAATCCTGCGGCATTTGGCGAGTTGGTGGTAATTGTTCGCCATATCAAAGCAGAACCCGTTGTTGTCCAGTTCTGGTCAGAGATACACCCGCGGATTGTGAATGTTTCCCGTGAGTTATTTGTAGATGGTCATTGTTCAGCTGCGGCAGAAAAGGCAATTAAAGAAGTGGAATCACGTCTGCGCGAAAAGTTTTCAGAGTTAAAACCTGGCGCAGCAGTTCCCTCAAAGATCGGCGATGTGATTGGCGCACTTATGAGCGAGAACGGCGCTTTCAAATTCTGTGACACAACTACTACCAGTGGCAGGGACTACCGACGTGGAATCCAATCTCTGTTTGAAGGAATCATGGCAGCCTATCGCAATCCTGCGGCTCATGCTAATCTTCAATATGAAAAACGTGAGGCTATGGAGCAAATAATGCTGGCAAGCCAGCTGATGTATGTGTTAGACAAGCCGCAATTATAAGGAGAATCTATGGATTTTAGAAAACTTCCATCTAATTCTGAAGGGTTACTGTTAAAGCTGGTCTGTTCAGAAAACCCTACGCAGGTATTGCGGAAACAATACAACGGGCTTTCTACGCAACAAGAGCAAGAACTTGACGGTATCATAAGAGAACTAAAAGAACTCGGCTATATTGATGTTAAATGGGCTGATAATGAGCCATACTTTGTCATTCTAAATAATTCTGCAAGAACATATAGTGAACGATTGGCTGAGTATAACACGCATAACCCCACCAATGCAACACAAGGGAAAAAGGAGAAAAATACAATTTTCATAAGCCACCGATCAACTGATAAAGGTATTGCGGATATGCTTGTTGACTTTTTTGCAGGAACCGGAATTTCTAAGGAAGCAGTTTTCTGCTCTTCTCTGCCGGGCAACGACATAAATGAACGCATTTCTGATGAAGTCAGATCTGCGCTGAAAAGCAGCGCAGTTAACATTGCGATTCTTTCGCATGATTATTATCAGAGTGCCTATTGCCTGAATGAAGCGGGAGTGCTTTGGTATGAGGACGTTCCTGTAATTCCAGTTGCCTTGCCGGAAATTAATTCGGGCAACATGTACGGATTCCTAAATAACGAATATAAGTTAAGGCGGTTGGATTCCGATACAGATATTTCGTACATTTATGATACTGTGAGCGAAGCGGTATCGGCTCCGCACACAAAAGCCAGTCTTATCACATACGAGAATAATAAACTTAGAACAAGGTATGCAGAATATTTGAAAGTGAGAGAATTGCCCCCGGGTGGTTCTGATATTTCTATCGCAGATACTATTGCAGAAATAACCACGGACGATGAACGAATCGTGCTATACTACATACTTCATGAAAATGTTCGAAAAGTCTCTAAATCTACTATTTCAAGTTGGTTAAACAAATGCGAAATCCGTGGCGTAAATGTCGATAACGCGTTTGATCTGCTGTCATCTTTTGATAACGGGGCTTTGAATAACGATACTCTGGAGTTTGGCATCGACACTTTCCGCAAATACTCTGCAAACGTAGCACGGGTGCTTCCACCACTTAAAAAATGCGTGGATCAGCATATTGAATTAGCCGTCAACATATTCAAAAAAATCTGGTCAGATGACACGCTTGATATTAATATACGGCTGTTTGTTGCTTATATCGTGGAAGAGAGAATGCGCACGTTTGGTGACCGTTGGATGGCAGAAGGAGAAATCGAAAATATAAGGCAGTGGGAGAGCAAAAACACACTTGATTCCACACTTTCAAATAACTATGGAAGCTGCCTTGAATTTTTTGTTCAAAATGAGCTTGTATATGCAAGCAGTTGGACAAGCTATGGAAATCCGCGAGAGTATACTTTATTCCCTTCTCTACAGGAGCTCCTTTTTAATTGTCCCCATAAGATTATGGAGGAATTACAAAAAGTCAAAGATGCCTATCATTTAGATTTTCCATTTTGAGTTTTAAGAAGCCCGGCATCGCGCCATTTGACGTGATGCCGGGCTTCCTGTTCAGTTCCATTCCTCCGCCAAGAGGAAATCGCGGATATTCCGGTGTTTGATCCCGTTTCGGCTCATGTCGAACTCATCGAGGGAAACAACGTACTTCGGGAAGTTGTCGCGGATGCTATCATACGCGCCGAACTCGCGGTTGACTGTTTCTTCCGATGCCAGAAGATAAGTGACCTGAACATACAGCTTTTCGCCGCGCTTGTCACATACAAAATCAATTTCCTTATCGCCCGTCCTGCCGACAGTCACCTCATAGCCCCGGCGCAGCAGCTCCAGATAGACGATGTTTTCCAAAATGAGGTTGATGTCCCGCATATTGCCGCCGAAGACCGCCTCGCGGATTCCGTGATCGGCAATATAATACTTCTCGTTGGAGGCAAGGATCTGTTTGCCCTGCAAGTCCTCCCGCTTCACCTGATAGAACAGGTACGCCTCGCAGCAGTATTTGATATAGTTCAGAATTGTTTCCGGGGCAACGGTGCGCTGCTCGTTTTTCAGGAACTTTGCAAGAGAGGTCGCCGAGAAGGTCGTTCCCACATTGGCGATCACATAGGCAATGATCCGTTCCAGCAGGTCAACGTCACGGATTTTATTTCGCTTCACGATGTCCTTGAGCTGGACAGAGTTGAACAGATCGTGAAGATATTGCTTGGACGGCGCATCCGCATAGCGGAGGTTTGCGAGATAGGGCATCCCTCCGGCAAGCAGGTACTTTTGGAAACACTGCTGAATGGACGCATCAGGACTGATCGAGCGGTACAGCTCCATGAACTCTCCGAATGAGAACGGATAGATCACAAACTCCACATACCGTCCGCCCAAATAGGTTGCAAGCTCACCAGACAGCAGCTTTGCATTGGAGCCGGTGATATAGATGTCGCAATCCAGCGAAACGCGGAAAGAATTGATGCACTTTTCCCAGTCCTTGACCTCCTGAATCTCATCAAAAAACAGATAGACCTTGCCGTCGATCTCCTTGGCGCGTTTGGTGATCTCATCATGCAGCGCCTGCGCGGTTTGCAGATGGGAGTAGCTCATATCCTCAAAGTTGATGGCGATAAACTGTGTTGGGCTGACGCCGGACTCCGTGAGTTCCTGCTGGATCAGCTCCAACATGACCGACTTTCCGCAGCGGCGGATACCGGTCATGACCTTGACTAGCTCCGTCCCGATAAACGGACGGATGCGGCTCATATACAGTTCGCGTTTGATCATAAAACTTCACTCTCCTTCCGTGGCCGACCACAGTATATCACACTTACGATTGAAACTCAATGGAGAAATTGCAAAACCAAAAGTTATAACTGATAAAATACTGAATTCGACAAAAGATTTCAGATAAGGCTCAACTATTTAAGCGAAGCCCTGCAAAGGGAGGGTTTCACCCTTTATTGGCACACAAGATGCCGTTACAGAAAAATGAAACAACCATCGGCATATCCGTTGGACGGTTACCCTGCTCAAGAAAGAGAGGGTACAGATTGAAATCGCTGACACGGTGGTGCTGTACGACCGCCTGCCAAAGAATCCCGAATAACGAACGACGCCCACCAGCTTATGGCGAAAACCATAGGTCGGTGGGCATCGTGTTCTTTATAGGGGCTTAATCTTCCAGTCTGCCATGGTCGCAACCAAGCGAGAGATAATGCTCCATCCCTCCACCCAGCACAAGCTGAGCGTACTCCAAGGGCTTATTATACAGCAGCCAGTCCAGCTCTGCCCGCTGTGCCGGAGTGTTGCCGTATTCGTCCTCGACGGCGATGCAGTCGATGGCAAGGGTGGTGCATGACGTTCGCAAACGTAGCAATGGCCAAACCCCTTTAGCATATAATATGATTGAGTGCTTTTAAATTTAAGCGCTTGAACTTACGTCCTTTTGTGGTATAATAAAGCTAGAGGATAGCGGCATTGACCAGCTATCGGTGGCGATGAAACAGTGGACTGGTTCGGTATCAGCCGATTGTGGAGCCAGACCGTGGGTTGAGCGATAACCACAAGCCGAATAGATTCGATGAATCGAAAGAAAACGCTTAATAGGAGCCTTGCCTTTCGGCAGGGCTTCTATTTTTTTGATGGAAGGTGAAAATGTGCAGGACGAACAGCAGGATATTTTGTATCAGGCAGCAGAAGTCTGGAAAGAACTGACTGAGTACCACTATGTTTTCACCTACGGCTATAAGGGTGAACTGCACGAGATCAAGCCGACATTTTCACCAGAGGACTTCCCTCACCTTGCTGGGTTCCACTACCTGAAAGATATTGCCCTTCCCCGGTATAGCCCGCGCAAAACAGTGGATATGATTCTATCTGGCAAGATCACCTACGACAAGGTAAAGAAGGGTACACTCTATCAGGAGTATGTGAAACCGCGCCTGCTGGCACTGGTGCGGTTGAAAGAAATATTGGAGCAGGAGTTCGATTTGTTCTCCTACCTCAGCATGATTTGTCAGGATTCCGGCAGACATAGCAGACAAGCCCAACGCAATAGGATGGAAACGGATGGACATATAGGGGGGTGGACAGATGCGAAAAAGCGCGCCCATCAAGGTGATTGTACACCATCCAACGACAGAGGTTGGAAAGCGGGAACTGGCCGGACGGGTTGCCGATGTCCACGCAGAGTTTGTGATCCATACTATCAGCAAGTTGGATTGCCCGCTCAAGCAGAAACTGGAACTTTTGCAGGTTGTGATTGACACAACGAAAAAAAGAATTCAGGCCAAAGACTCTGGGAACATCAAAGAAGACGGTGCGCAGTAAACCTGGCCCACCCGGGATTCCCTAGGTGCTTTTTGGGGAAAAGTATTTTTTGAGAGGGAAACCGTTGAGTTGTCTCACTGGAAAAAGCAAGCAATGGTTCAAGACTCCTTGCTTTCTTATAAAAATGCAGAACACCCAGCGGTTTGATTACTTTAATTGAGCATAATATAGAGCAAGGGCACCGAAACTCTCGTGAAAAAAAGAGAAATTCGGTGCCCTTGTTTGTATGAGGTAAACAAAAATGATGCAAATTCTGTCGAAAGGTTTATTGAGCAAAATCAATATGGTATACTCATTATAAGCACTTAAAGAAAAGGGACAGATTTGAGCTTAATACTGAATCTCGCGAATGGAGGAAAAAATATGAGGATTTTTTTGTCACATAGCAGTGAAGATAAAGCAAGATATTGTAATGCTTTGGCGAATAAGTTAATAGAACGTTTAGGAAAAGATTCGATTGTCTATGATGCGATTACGTTTGAGGCAGGCGAAAAATCTGTTGATGAAATAAATAGAACGTTGGGATACTCTGATTTATATGTAATTTTATTGTCTCAAAGTTCCGTAGAACGTCCATGGGTGAAATATGAATTGGCTTCTGCAAAAGAAAAGTTGACTGAACACACACTTAATAGAATTTATCCATTGATAATTGATGAAAACCTAAAATATTCAGATCCTAGAATTCCGGAGTGGTTAAGAGAGTACAACTTAAAGTATATAGCAAGACCTAATAAAGCTGCAAAGCTGATTGTGGAAAGAGCTCAAAATGTCAGATGGACACGGCATCCTGACTTTTGGGATAAGTCGCAGATATTTGTTGGTAGAAATAATTTGATTGACGAGTTTGAGGCGAGAATAGATGACTTCAGCAAACCTCCACTAAATACGATAATTGTAAGAGGTCTTCCTAATATTGGACGCCGAAGTTTAGCAAAACACTGCCTAGTAAAGGGAACTATCACTCCGCAATATTACGAATTTTTACAGGTGTCGTTGACTTACCAAGAAAGCATAGAAGACTTTATATATAAAATAAGCGATCTTGGTTTTTCAGATAAGGAAGTGAACATAAAAGAAGTTGCGCTTAAAACCATGGAAGAAAAAGAGCAACTTGCTGTGGAAATATCAGAGGAATTATCAAAAATAGCTGAAATCGTTTTAATAAAGGATGATGGATGTATTGTAGATTATCGAGGTCGGGTTGCAAAGTGGTACAAAGAAATTGTCAATGCGCGAGAACTTTCGGAAAAAATTGTATTTGTAGTTGTTACAAAATATAAAGTACAATATGAGTCTGTTAGAAATATTCCATCAATATTTGTGCTAAATGTGCCGGAGCTATCTTTGAGCGAAAGAAAGGGACTATTAAGAAGACTTTCTGAAGCTAATGGATTGAGCTTGAACCGAGAAATGCTGGAGTTTATCGGACAATATTTAACGGGTTATCCAGCTCAGGTGCATTATGCTATTGATATAGTTAAGAACGAAGGATACCCATATCTGAAAGCCAATAGTAAACTTTTACTTGATTTTAACGAGCAAGAGGTATCCTCTTTACTGGAAAAATATAAAGAAGATTCTAAAGTGCTTGAAATTTTGGCACTTGTAAGCAAGTATGACGCTGTTGGAATCGATATGCTTCATGAAATACTTTCCGTAACGCCGGAGTATGAAGCTGTATATGAAAATTTGTTCAATGAATCTTTTTTTGAGCTTGAAGGCGTTAATGGAGAATATGTCAGATTAAATGAAGTCATAAAGAATTATATTGCTCGTGCTGGAGTAAAGACCTTAACGGCACATGAGAAAAAAGCTCAAGAAATATTTGAGAGAATTTTTTCCGATGATGCATCTCCTTGGTATAACGCAACTGACAAACTTTTAGCAATCAGGGAAACTATAAAAGAAGGAAAACAGGTGGAGTTTGACTATGTTATTCCATCGGTATATTTGAAAAGCATGTCAGATTTATATGCAGATATGAAGTATGAAGATGTAGTCAGATTGGGTCAAAGAGTGCTGATGAACACAGAGAATATTGATGGAGGAATCATATATGAAACAAGATATTTAATGTGTTCTGCGCTTGCAAAATTGAAGAAGGCATCTTTTTTGGATGAAATTCAAAAATTGGAATACTATGATAAACTATTCCTTACGGCTTTTTATTACAGACAAGTTGGAAAGGCGGACAGGGCGCTTGAAAAATTAAATGAGCTTTTAAAATATCGTCCAGAAATGTCGAAAGCAAAAAGGGAAAAAATACTAGTATTAAAGAATTTGCAACAATATGAAGAAGCTACGATATTAGCTAAGGAAAACTATTATCAATATTCGGACAACCCGTATCATATCCAAGCTTACTTTGATTGTTTAATCAATGTATACAACAAAAATCCAGATGATGACCTGCTGTCAGAGCTTTTATCGAGGCTTGGCAAAATACAAAGTGAAAAAGCACGAAGTATGTATGGGCGTTGTCAGGCATTATATTTGGCTTATGTAGAGGGAGAACTGGATGCTGCGATTTCTAAAATACAAGAAACAATAAGAGATTATCCCAGAGATAAAAAATATGCACTTGTTGTAAAATTTGATATTGCGCAAAGATTTAATGACATAAGAGTTATGGAGGAGACAATTAAAGAATTAGAAATAGAGAATTCTGCACCCAATACTGTTGTTATTTGTAAAAGCAAATTGCTTGCATCAACGGGAAAAGTTGATGAAGCGGTAGTTTTTTTCAACAGATCTATAACCTTTTTCCCTGAGGAATCAAAAAAAGCCTTTGCTGAAAGTCTTAAATCTTATCACCTAAAAGGAGTTTAATATCGATAAGCTAACAACTAGTGAACTTTTTCTTTCAAGTGTTTTATTCTGAATGCATCATCATAAAGAAACCAAGTTGAGATTTTGAGAAGGTAACTGTAGGGAGCTGCTTTATTTGACCGCATAACATTTATGGTATAATAGGCAACGAAGCAGTGGACTGGTTCGGCATCAGCCTGTTGTGGAGCCAAACCGTGGGTTAAGCGAAAACCACAAGCCGAATAGATTCCCTCGAATCGAACGAAAACGCAAAATGCCCGCTCACCGTGGAGATTTGGCTCCATTGGTGGGCGGGTATCCTTTTTATTATTCAGGCAACACAAGATAGCAGTATTCATCGGGAAGGACGATCTTTTCCCATTCGACCTTCTTGGCGGTGAATACGATCTCCGAATACTGTTCTTCGCCACGGCTTTTGCGATATGTAGCAATGATTCGGTCTGCGGCCTTTACCTTGGTTCGGATATCACCTTCCAGCACCGTATTGGGCACGAATCGCCCCTCACCGCCATCCCGGACAAAGCCCATGCAGGCACTGAGGGAACCAGCGATCTTGTCGGTGTACAGCTTGGGCTGGCTCATGTTGTAGTCGCCCAGCATTTTTGCGGAGAGGTTCTTCTTCATCAGGCTGGGCAGAACACGCATTTTCATTTCGGTGGTTCCATCTGCGGAAAATTCAAAATCCGCTTCAGTCAGACGTTTGTCGTAGCACAGGTTGAAAAAATGTCTGGCATTGATGCCGGGTTTACACAGCTTGAAGCCTGTCATGTGCAGAAAGTTGCTGATATCGAACGTGACCTCCAGACAATGGACACTTTTATGCTTGTCGGTGGTGATAAACAGCAGGCTTTTATCCACCAGATTTTCTTTGTACAACGGCGCACAGGAAAAAACGATGGACAGTGCTTCTTTTTTCGTCATGGTTGATTCTGCGCTCCTTTGCGTTTTTACAAAATAAAAGGGACACCTACAACACCGTGGTGCTGTCCGATGTCCCTTGCGACTGATTTTATCGTTGTCCGCCAACCTCAGGCCCCTACGTCCTGCATCTCTTTCGGGTTTTATCGTTGCCCGCCAACCTCAGGCCCTTACGTCCTGCATCTGATCGGATTTTAGGTGTCAGCCACACCAGCGGAATGACGTCCGCTTTCCTATCTATATTATATTCGATTTTGGTTCAAATAGCAATGGACTTTGCAAAGATGATTCTTTAATTTTTTGCGAACGGCTGCCGAATCCTCAATCTTCCATTCTGCCGTGGTCACACCCCAGCAACAGATAATGCTCCATCCCTCCACCCAACACAAGTTGGGCGTACTCCAAGGGTTTGTTCCACAGCAGCCAGTCCAGCTCTGCCCGCTGCGCTGGGGTGTTGCCGTACTCGTCCTCCACGGCGATGCAGTCGATGGCAACGGTGGAGTCATCCTCGAACCGGGCTTCCACCCGGTTGGTGTCCATATTGAAGCAGCAGGAAAGCAGTTTATTCATAGTGAACCTCACTTCTATATCAAACGGTGTCTGTTCGGATGTCCTAAACCCTGCCATAAAACCGGTGGTTGATTTGTCCATTGGGCTTTGTTTTGCCCGTCTGCACATTTTTGCACACTTTTTGCACACCTGAATAGCTGGATAACAGTTGCAAAGCATTACACTGTATGCAAATAATGCGGTGCGTGCAAAGGCGTACTTTGCGATGATACGATAAAAATAGCGTTTCTTCGAACTTTTGAAATTTGACGAATGATGCACCTTGGATTCTTTTAATCAGAGGGCCAGGGATTCGAGTTCCCTCGAGCGCACCAAAGAAAAACCCACGATTAACCGTTGAAAACGCGGTGCAAATCGTGGGTTTTTCTGTTTTACAAGGGGTGCGAAACAGCCAGAATGTGCCTTATTTGTGCCTTACTCTTGAAAAAATGCCTTGCCGTGTGCCTTACGCTGTGCCTTGCTTCTGATGCCCGGCGGTGTGGGCGGGGCGGTTCAGGCTACGAGATTTGCGGGCGGTCTGGGGGTGGCCGCTACACGTGCCGGGCGGTGTCCACCGGGGGCCATAGCAGGGACGGGGGCAACGTGGGCCGGTCTGCCTGCTGGTGTGGGGCGGTCTGATCGTGTGCGTGGTTGCTGCTACTCCCGGCGGGGTCTGCGGTCGGCTTCCAGTGCGGGCCCGCTCTTGTTGGGTGCGGGGCTGTGGTCGTGCTGGTGGTTCTCTCCTTGCCTGATCTGTGGCTGATCTCCCCGGCGGAATATGGATGCAGCGGGCAATGCGGGCGGCGGTCTGGCTGTGTGGTTCTTCCCAATTGTTTCCGCCGGGCGGCGTCCGGCTCCATCATGCAAAAGAAAAAGCCTGTCCTGCTTGATAGTCGGGCGGGCTTTCGTGCTGTCTGGGGGCCTAATCGTGTGGGGCTGCGGGTGCTGCACAGCTTCCAGCGTGGGCGGCTGGGTGTCTGATCTGGGCTGTGTGGGTGTGTGCTGCGTGTGTCCGGGATGCCGCCGGGCGGTCTGATCGTAGGTGTGCGGGTGGTGCTGGGCGTTCTGTTGCCGGTGCTGCGGCGGGGTGTGGTGCTGCTGATCTGTGCATGATTTCCCCCGGCGGGGTACGTTGGCTGCGTGCATCAGAGTGCGGGCCGGGTGCGTGCTGCGGCGCTGCCAGAGCGGGGCGGCTATGTGGGTTTGGGATTCTTCCCAACAAGTTCTTGCAACGCAAGGGGCCGTGTATGTACAGGGCCATTGCTTGCAAGAGCAGCGTATTGTATATACGTCTGCCCTGCTTGCAAGCACTAGGCCCTCTGCAAGAGCACACGACTTTCCGTGAAAGTCTAGTGTGTTACACCTCGCCGCCGGGCGGGGTGTACGTTCTCGGTGTGCTCCCGGGTGTGTCCATCATCCAATTTGTCGGATGCCGTGGGCGGTCTGGCTTTGCTCTGCCGGGGCCGGGTCGCCCTGCTCAAAGTACCGGGCTAGGCTGTCCAGATTCACAAGCCAGCCGCGCCCGGCATTCACATACCGGACTTTGCCGGTCCTGCAAAGCCGCCGGATATAGTGGGGTGACAGTCCGTAAATTTCAGCGGCCTGCTTTACGGTTCCCATGTTCGGGTAGCGGATCGTATTGTTCAAGCAATGCACCTCTTTTTCTGCTGGTCGGTTTGTGTCGTTCTCTGTGTGCCTGCATTAAACCATGGGGCGGGCCATTTTGCAAGAGGGCCGAACGCGGGCGGCGGTGCAGCGGAATGTAGCATTGATGAACGGGAATCCTTACGCCTATTGGGAACAACGTGGAATCTCTTTGCATCTGATGCCATGGGGTGCCGTCCTGTGTCGTGGGGTGCCGTGGCTTGCATCAGGTTTTCCCGGCGGGCTATGGACAGATGGGGCGGCGTTCAGTCGGGCCGAATGTTTGATGAAATTAAATCGTTTTTGTAATGAAAGATTCTTGTGTGTAAAATGTGGAAAGTTTCAGCTTGCAATTGTTCAATATGTCAAATAAAAGTACGCGGAAATATTTTTCTTTGCATAGGTGCATTCAGCAGGCAGGGGGCGGGCTATGCGCGCGCAAATGAAACAGCTTCCGCAAGCCCGAAAAGTTCCATGGAAAAACAACTTGCGAATAGATCAGGGCAAAAGAATGTCACAGGCAAAAGGACAAGGCACACAGCCAGAAAACAGGACGGCGCATACTGTACCCGACATGATTACAAAACACCCGGCGGCAAGCAAGGGACAAAGCGTCATTACATAGTGACAATGCAGAGTATAGGCGGCTCTATTCAGCGGACTATACACACCACCCGGCGGAACAGATAAACAGGGGCAGCACATTCCAATTGGGGCGATATGCACAGCGGCGGCGGATGATTGCCACAGCCTGCCCGATCATATCCAGCGGCTAGGGGTCAACGGCTACAATGTGCGCATGAAAACCATTTCCGCAAGTGTTGAAACCCCGCCAGAAAAACAAACTTGCGAATACAGCAGAGCAAGGACGCAGTACAAGCAAAAAAGCAAGGCGGGAAGCGAGAAAACAGGCGGGGCCTATCGCGCAAGAATGATAACAAAACCATGCAGAACCGGACGTTTGAGCGTAGCTATAGTGTAACGATGTGAGCGTATTGTGCTATTTGATATCATTTTGTTGATTTTCTGCTCAGCATGGCGGTTGCACTATGGGATGATCTTCCCCAAGGCGTTAAGGTACTGGGGCGCTCTTTTGAAAACTATGCGGGTCCAGAAGCGCGAAATAATTTTAGACGGCAGGGATTTTTTTCACTTCCGCAAAAAATGGCCGTGAAAAATCTGCCGGGGGTCAAAAAAGCCGCCTGCCCTCTATAGCTCAGAGGGGCGGCGGCTTTAGATGTCAATTACTTGAACAGCGGCCCAAGGTCATAAGGGCTATAATCAGCAAGAACGTTGAAAGCATCAGAAAATCCACAAGTCTGATTTGCATAGTCCCCATGGTATGCCTTCCAAGGGCTAGTTGCTGTAATTAACAGGGAGTTGGGCGAAACATCCAGCCCGGCGGCAATGCGATTCAGGGTATCAAGATGGATTTTCCCGGCGGCGCGTAATGGCTTAATTTCCGCTGGGTCAAAGCCTGTACGCTGTTGCAGTTCGGATAGTGTACAATCCTGCTCACAAAGCTGCTGCAACAGGTTGAACGGGTCAACACGCAAGCGGGAACGCTGGTGGCCTTTTTTCTTTTTCATAGGATTCCTTTCTGGATGTTGTGAAAACCTATGCTTTGCCCTCTCTCCCCGATTGTGGTATACTATTGGGGGAAGATAGACACGCAAGTTATTTTCCTTTGTTCCTACGGATGGGACTTTCAAAGTAGCATGAGAGAAGCGGGGCAGCTTGTACCATGCGAAACGAAAGCCCTTTTTATTTTTGCGGGTGATTCATTCGCCAGTTGTTGGCGGCGCGGGTAATGACCAAACGCCGGAAGAAAATGATGTGTCCAGCGCTTGCATATTCCTTTTCAATCATATCGTAGTATTCTGCTACAGAGTGCCGCGTGTCCTCTTTTTCTCTGCGGCTTGATGCTGTGCCGGTTCCGGCTCCCGTTGTCATGCTTTCTTCTCCTTTTCGGCGTTCTCCATCATCTTTGCAAGTATTGCGTCAACTTCCGGCGGGATTGTGACCTGTCGGCCTTTCTGTGTCCGTGCCGGGGCAAGATGAATGGTGTTCCGGCGTTCCTGATCGTAATAGTCGCATTCTTCCAGAACGACAGACAAACGGTTGGTGATGCTTTCGCAAAGATGCTGACAGGACTTCAACTGCATTTCCAGTGTAACGCAATTTTCATTCAGCCATTCGCCGGACTCAAGTTCGGCAAGGGTCTTTCTGTGGAAAGGGATATTCAAGATAGATTCGGTATACTGAATCCGGCGCATAGCGTATTCCGTTATTTCGCCCTTTTTCATGAAAAGCTGGTAAGTTGCTTCCGCCCAACGCTCGGCGGCTTTCGCTTCCTCGAGAACAGACTTCAAAAAGTCCGCGTCAACTGTACAGCGTGGCATGATTCTTCACCACTCCTTTTCAAAAATGATTGATGGTAAGTTGCTCTTTGTGGTTACAGCGCGGCAAGTTCGGCTTTCAGGCGTTCCAATTCTTCCCGCTGATCTGCAAGAATGGCGGTGCGGATTCGGGTTTCCTGCTCTGTGCTGGGCTTCCAGTCAAACCCACGCACCTTTACTTCCTCAATGCTGTTCTTCTCGAAGATGGTCAAAAGCTGCTCGATCTTCTGGATTGTGGTGTAAAGGTCAGTTGCGTGTAAAAGTGTTTCTTTTGTCATAATGGTTCTTTCCTTTGGTTTTGTTTGTGCATAGACACACAGAATGATATTTTCATCAGGTGATTTATGTGCATCCAGCAGGCCGGGGCAAAATGCACTTTTATGCGGCCTGCCAGAGTTTGACCATGCTGCCGTCTGCGTTCAGCAACACCCGGCGGGCTTCATCGGTATCAAGGCGGCGGCACTCTACCACACAGGACACCCGGCGGACAGCGGCATAGGCTCGGGCGGTGCGCATGGCCTGCTCAAGCAAGGGCGTTTGGCCTAAAGTCTCGCCGGTGAGTGTATAGAGGGTGTAAATAAACATGGGGCATACTCCTTTCTTTTGGCTGTGAGGTCTGGCCGCTTGCTCTATCGGCGGAGAATCAGCCCGGCGGGGGCTGGGCATATTCCGCCGGGGTGGGCTGTTCTTCCGTTGCTCTGTCCTGTCGAAACGCCTTTTTCAATTCGGCGGTCTCTGTGTCCTCTTGTTGTGTCTGCGGCTGGGCGGCTATTTGCTCTGCTGCCTTTTCAATCTTTGGTATCTGCCGCTTTTTCAACTCTTCCGTTCCAGCGTAGCCGATTCTATTTGTGCCGCTAGGCAGGCTTGAAAAGACTGCCGTTTGCGGCTTTTTCTCATTCCGCGCTTGGCGCGTTCTCCTTTCTCCTTTACCTTCTCTTTTATCTTTCTCCTTTTCTTTATCCTCAGATATATTCTTGAGGGAATCGGAACCAGTGGTTATATCATCATCAAAACCAGTGGTTTTTTGTGGTCTGCCGCCTTTTGACCCATCTGCGTACTTTTTGTTATTGGAATCAATCAAAGGCTTTGCAAACTCCCAACATATTGCGGCATTATGGGGCAAGGAAGTTTCTTGACCGGTGAACGCATACTGCGCAAGTGCGTCATAAAATGCAAGCCTTTCACGAGGTTTTAGCTTACTTCCTCCACTCCAAAACGACCGATAGAACAAAAAACTTTTACGTTCTTCCATGTGTTCCCCCTCAATTCATCAGGGGCACACCCGGCGGACGCTGGGAGCTGCGGGGGTCAGCTCCACCGGGGCAGGGTCGCCCTGCTCGAAGTACCGGGCAAGGCTGTCCAGATTTACAAGCCAGCCGCGCCCGGCATTTACGAACCGAATCTTACCGGCTTTGCACAGGCGGCGGATGTAATAGGGCGATAGGCCGTAAAGCTGGGCGGCTTGTTTGACCGGGGCCATGTTGGGCAAACGGGGATAGCTAATGCACTCGCCCATGGTCAATGCTCCTTTCCATCTTCCAACAGGCTTTCCACAGTCACGCCCAAAGCGGAAGCAACACGGCGAACGGAGTTTGCGTTACAACTTTTTCCGCCACGCAATGCCGTTATAGTGGCGCGGGAAACAGTGGCCCTTTGGGACAGGTCTGCAACGCCCACATCCTGCCGGGCCATTTCAGCGATCAGTTTTACACGGTCGATTCTCATACAATCAAGCTTCCTTTCATATTCATTTGCTTCATTTTAACATAAGCGTTTGAATAAATCAAGCCGAAAGATTATTCTTTTGCTTTTTTTCTTGTGAGAACTGTGTTATACTAAAAAAGAAAGGTGGTGCGGCTGGTGTCAATAGGCGATAACATCCGGACTGTGAGAAAACTTCAAGGGCTGACACAAAAAGAACTTGCAAGGCGATTAGGAATTTCCCCGGTTGGTGTTGCACAATGGGAAAACGGCTTAAGAAACCCAAAACACGAAACCATAAAGCGAATTGCAAGTGCTCTAGGGGTAAGTGTGACAGTATTATACGGACTTCCTGCAAAGGAAACAGCAGATCAACAAGAAGCATTGGAAAAGTTTTTGGATGAATCTGTTGATAATCAAGGTAATATCGACCCGAATAGATTTGCAGATGCAAAATACGGTGATCTCGGAAAGCTGGCGAATATGACAGATGAATTATATCTTAGTAGTCTAAAAGGCTGGACGGATTTTGATTTGCTGAATGTAATAGCCGGGAGCTTTAATGCACTAAATCGGGTTGGAAAAATTGAAGCAGTAAAACGCATTGCAGATTTAGAAACCAATCCACGATACTATAAAATACCGCCATATGATTCGGAAAACTCGCAGGATGCCGCCGGGGACACTCCCAAAGATACACCTCCCAAGAACGACTAAAGCCGTCCATCGGGGCTTATGTGCCGCTGTGAGTGCGGATATAGCCCCATAGAGCGCACACAACGATTGTGACAGGTGAGAACATGGAAGAACTTTATAATCAGCTTGCGACACTGGCCCGGCGGTATGGCGCAAAGCGGCTTGTGCTGTTTGGCTCCCGTGCCCGGGGCGACAACCGGCCCAACAGTGACATTGATTTGGCTGTGTACGGGATGCCAGAGGATAACCGGGCGGAGTTCTGGATGCACTGCGAGGAACTGCCCACGCTGCTGAAATTTGATATTGTGCACATTCAGGACGGCATGGAGCCGGTATTTCTTGCGAACATCGAAAGGGATGGTGTTGAACTGATGGACAAGCTGCATGAAAAATACGACCGCTTTACCGCTGCGGTGGCCCGGCTGCGGGAAGCGCTGGACGATTACAAGAAGTTCCCATTGGATTCTGTACGGGATGGAACCATTCAGCGGTTTGAGTTCTGCACGGAACTGGCATGGAAAACCATGCGGGAATACCTGCTTGACCAAGGCTATACCAACATCAACAGCCCGAAAGAGGTTATCAAACAGGCGTTTGCCTTTGGCATGATAGACGATCAAAAGGCATGGGTGGAGCTGCTGAACGACCGCAATTTGACTTCCCACGTTTACGATGAAGCCACAGCGGCGGCTATCTTTGCACGGATAGAGGGCCAGTATCTGCCCCTGTTCGACAGCGTGACCGCCTACATGAAGGACGAATGAAGCCCGGCGGGATAGCAGAAAGCGGGGTGGACGGATGGCAAAGATAACAAAGCGGATGAAGAAAGACGGCACTTGCTCCTACTGCATCCGGGTCTCCAATGGCTACGACCGGCGGGGCCGTCAAGTGATGGTGAACCGGACGTTTACCCCGCCGCCGGGCATGACCGGGAAGAAGCTGGAAAAGGAATTGCAGCGGCAGGCGGATGCCTTTGAACAGGAAGTGCATGCCGGTGTGCTGCTGGATGCGTCCATGAAGGTGGACGACCTGATAGAACGATGGTTCACCGAGTACGCAGAAAAGAAGCTCAAGCCCAAGACGGTTTACAACTACCGGCGTTTGGTGCCGCGTATTTCCGCCGGGCTGGGGCAACTGAAAGTGTGCCAAGTGAAACCGGCGCACCTGATGGCTTTTTACTCGAACCTAGAGGAACAGGGTGTGCGGGAAGATAGTACCTATACCGCAACGCCTGCCCTGCTGGAACGTCTGCCCCATGGCAAGCGGGGCCAGATCGCCAAGGCAGCAGGCATTGGGGACGATACCATGCGGAACATGTATCGGGGCGCAAACGTAAGCCAGAGCACAGCCGAAAAGGTTGTCCGGGTGGTGGGGCTTCCCCTCTCCAAGGCGTTCACAGAGCACGTCAAGGACGGCGGAAGGCTCAACGGGAATACGGTGCAGCACTATCACCGGATGCTGTCCAGCGTATTCACAAAGGCTGTGCAGTGGGGTCTTGTACCGGAAAACCCTTGCAAGCGGGCAGAAGCACCCAAGGCCGAAGAGATAGACGTGCAGGCGCTGGAAGAAAAGGACGTTGCCCGGCTGCTGGAAGCCTTACAGGATGCACCGGCGCAGTTCAGTGTTATCACACAGCTTGCCTTGTTCACCGGTGCCCGGCGGAGTGAGATTTGCGGGCTGCGCTGGTGTGATGTGGATTTGGACGCGGGTACACTGTCCATTGAGCGGAACGTGCAGTACATCCCGGGCAAGGGCACTGTATTCACCACGCCCAAAACAAAACGCTCCCGGCGGTGCATCAAGATAGGCCCGGAGTGTGTGCAGCTGCTGCGGGAATACCGCCAGCACCAACGGGCGGAACGGCTCAGGATGGGCACGGCATGGGTTCGGCGTGTGGAGATCGCCGGGAAAATGGTGGAGAATGATTTGCTATTCACCAAATGGAACGGTGCACCCATTGACCCCAAGACGGTAACAACGTGGTTCCCGGGCTTCCTCGCTGCCCATGATCTCCCGCCGGTACACTTCCACAGCCTGCGGCACACCAACGCAAGCTTGCTGATAGCCGCCCATGTTCCTGTTACGGCGGTGTCGGGCCGTCTGGGTCACGCCAAGACCAGCACCACAACAGATATCTATGCCGGGTTCATCCGGTCGGCGGACGCTGCTGCATCGGATGCCCTGACAGATGTGTTTACCCGGATTCGGGACGAAAACCACGCATAAAAACAGAGCAGCCCACAGGGGGCGGGGATGATTCCGCCGGGCCTGTGGGCTGCTTTCTCTATGATGGGCTGTGTGTTGTCCTGTTTATCGGATGCAAGGCGCACCGGAATGTGCCTTATTTGTGCCTTATCTGTCGCAAACAATTGGAAATGAATACGCACGAACGCGAATAAAAATGACGATGATTCTATATAAAACGGAACAAACGCAAACGGTCGTTTCCCAATTGGCTCATTCTTTTAATCAGAGGGCCAGGGATTCGAGTTCCCTCGAGCGCACCAAAGAAAAAGCCATGATTCATCGTTCAAAAGACGGTTTGAATCGTGGCTTTTCTTTTTGCTTTATTGAACTTTTCTGGCCGGATTTTGCGACATTTTTGCGACAGATACAAAAATGTGAGAGCAAGAGCCGTGGACAATGAACGAACCATCAAATAAAATCAGGCCGGTGAAAAGTGAAATTTGGAACAAAAATTGTGATGGAACACGGTGGCCTTATGGTGGTCAGTGCTCCTTTTTTTGGTAGTCTGGGATTTTAGACAGTTCATTAGCATGACGGAGGACTGCAGTTTGACCTGTAGCGTTCATCTTTTTCAAAATATGACCAATCTCTTGTACGATTTTTTCTTGCTGAGACCAGTCTTCTTTGTCATTAAAATCTATACGGTTGTTATCTAGTCCAAGTTCCGCACGTAATTGCTCTTTAGAAACATGGTTTTTGGGAGCGATTTCATCCAAAGCGTCCAAAGTCCATTTCCTTTTACATGTGGATGTTACAAATCCACCGCAGAACTCAGCATCTTCTTTCTTGACCTGTAAAATTTCCAGTAGCTCCTGTATGGCATTTTGTATCCTATTTGCTGTAGACCCAAACTGTTCGATATAGGACAGTCTCTCGTTTCCATCCATTAAATCGAGAGGGTCTATGTCCAGGGCCTCGGCTATCCGTTCAAGGGTCTCTGTTTTTGGATTTCTTGTGCCATTTTCCCACTGCGCAACATTGACGTGGGTGATTCCAAGAGCCTTCGCAAGATCTCCCTGGGTCCAGTTCTTTCTCTTTCTTGCTTGCCGGATTAACTCCCCATTACTCATCGTTGTTTCTCCCTCTGAAGATAAAACTAAATGTAAAACGGTATGATTCTGATATTTGCTTACATTTTTAAGGCCAAAACCATACCGGAAAATCTTTTTTAATTTAATGAAATTGAAACTTGACGACAAAACAGGCCTGTGCTACAATGATATCGAAGGAAGCAATCTGGTCGGACAGCTGCGGTCTCAATCACCGCTGTTCGGCTCCCGATGCATACCTTTAATAAAACGGGAGGTTCAAAACCATGACGAACACAATCGAGTACCCCATCCACTACCCCACCATGGCTACGGTGAAAGAAGCCGCAGCTCGGTTTGGGGTTTCACCCGCTTACGTCCGCAAACTTTGCCGGATGGGTAAAATTCGCTATACCATTATATCATCGCGCAAGTGGCTGGTCAACGTGGACACGCTGGCAGAGTACTTTACGCAGGGTGATCCGGTCGAACAGGAACCGCAGGTCGTCAACGGGGTCCGCCGCATCATTTCTTAATAAGGAAGGAGGGTGATTCTCGTGGCTCAGGTTACGAGACGAGAGAAGAAGGATGGGACAGTTTCCTATACCATCCGGGTGTACAGTGGCCGAACTCAGTCAGACAAGGTCATCACCCGGTGCAAGACCGTAACGCCGCCCGCCGGGATGGGCAAGAAGAAAGCCGAGAAGTGGGTGCAGGAGCAGGCGATGCTGTTTGAACAGCAAGTCACGAACGGCATGGCACTGGACTCGGATATGCTGCTGGACGATCTCATTGACCGGTGGTTTGAGGAGTACGCCAACAAGCATCTCAAGCCCAAGACCTTGTACGATTATAAAAGGATGAGACCAAGGATCACCGCCGGTCTGGGGCACCTGAAGGTGTCCAAAATAAAACCAGCGCACCTGATGGCGTTCTACGATAATCTCGAAGAGAAGGGCATCCGGCAGGACAGTTCTTTTACGGCGACCGCTGCTCTGCTCAAGTTGCTGCCGCATGGAACACGTGGAGCACTGGCAAAAGAAGCCGGAGTGGGTCAGGATACAATGAGGATGGTCTATGCGGGCAAGGGTGTCAGCAAACGAACTGCCGAAAAGGTATCTGCCGCAGTGGGACTGGCTGTTTCCAGAGCTTTCAACGAGCACCCGAAAAAAGGTGGAAAACTGAACAGCAACAGCGTCCTGCACTATCACGCCATGCTGTCCAGTGTATTCCGGAAAGGGGTTCAGTGGGGGCTGATCAACGAAAATCCCTGCGCACGAGCAGAACGTCCGAAAGCTTCAGAAATTGATGTGGAGACGCTGGACGAAGAGGACATCGCCAGGCTTTTGGAGGCGCTTGCTGGTGCACCGGTACATTTTAGTGTGATCACACAGCTGGCCTTGCTGACGGGTGCCAGAAGAGGCGAAATCTGCGGATTGCGCTGGTCGGACATCGATTTCGAAAAGGGGACATTGTCCATTAAACGGACGGTGCAGTTCATCCCCGCAGAAGGAATCGTATTCACATCACCCAAGACCAAGCGTTCCCGGCGGTACATCCGCATCGGCGCAGACTGCCTGGAACTTCTGAAGGAGTACCGACAGCACCAAATTCAGGAGAGGCTTCGAATCGGGTCCAAGTGGGCACGGAAAGTGACGATTGAAAATGGCAAGGTCGTAGACAATGACATGCTCTTTACCAGATGGAATGGGGAACCGCTGGACCCGGAAACGGTCTCAACATGGTTTCCGCGTTTTTTGGAAGAGCACGGTCTCCCCGCAGTCCACTTCCACAGCCTGCGTCATACCAACGCCAGCTTGCTGATTGCGGCTCATGTACCAATCACAACGGTTTCGGGTCGGTTGGGCCATGCACAAACATCCACGACCTTGAACTTCTATGCGTCAGCCATCCAAAGTGCTGATGCAGCTGCTGCCGATGCGCTGGAAGGTGTCATCAAGATTCGGGAAAAAGCTCATGCATGAGGTCTTTAAAGTTTACCACTTGAAATTAGTTAAAACTAACTGCTGGGGTTATATTCAGGAGGATATTGTAGGATGAGTGGAATGTAGGGTAAAGGACGTGCTCCGCCGGGAGTATAGCTGACTTTGAAAATATCGCCCTTGTGGGGCAACGAAATGATAAAGGAGTACGATTATGTTAGATGTGTATTTTGGCAATATGGACGGTGTGGAGGTTCATGCTGAAACTCCCGAGGAGGAGCAGGAGGTGGCATTCATTCTGAATAGCGCTCTGTCCGGAAAGACAACATTCTTAGGTGGGTGCCTCTGTCCCAGCGAAGCGGATTCTACGGTGAGCAAGGGCTTCCGGCTGATGCTGAGCGAAGGGACGGATTTGTATGTTACACCGGCGCTGGATGTGGACGGTACACCCGCGCTGGAAATTTGCTGCACTACAGCGAATGAGGAACAGCAAGAAGCGGATGAACCGGCGTATACGATGGAACTTGGAATTGAACCAGCCAAGGAGCACTATACGCTGCGTGACTATATCGCCGTAATGTACCGATTTATCTGGAACCTGACAGACAACGAGTTGATGTTGATGGGGCACAATAAAAAAGAAGGCAAGAATCGGCTTGGTTTGGGAATCGAAATGATCGATATGCTGGCAGATTACAGTGAGGAAGCGGCAGAAGAAGAATTCTGGGACTTTATGGATACCAATTTTCCGGGAGTGAAACTTCCCCTTGAAGCTGAACACCGTAAGCCGTCCAGATGGAACCTGTTATGGAGCAAGTGATGATAGAAAAGGCAATTGTAAAGGAGAGTTACTATGGAATACAACTATAATAATACGATGACTATCAGCACATCTGGCCCTAAGAATGAAATGAATGCTCGGTGGGCGCTGCAAAATACGTTGGAAGGAAAAGCTTTGGTGTATAACGAGTGCATCAAACCCCTTGTTGGCAACAGGCCGCTTTGTGAAGGTGTGACCTTGCGGTTGGGTGATAAACCAAAGCAAGAGGCAGATACGGAAGTGTTCCTTGTACCAGGAATAAATGACGACGGCGAAGCCGTGCTTCTGATTAGATGCAGATCATGCGATGAAGAGATGCCTTTGTGTGAAAATGAGTCCCTGGATGAAGAACCGGAACGGTCTAGGGTTCCTGCATACACGAGAATCGTAAAAGGGTATATCGAGCAGATGGGTCAAGAAGAACTGGAGGCAATCGGACTGGACGAGGATAGCGGACGAGATCATTTGTTGGCGGCACTTGATACGATTGATAGGCTGTCCACGTACAATGATGAAGAGGCATGGGATTCGTACTGTGATTTCATGGGCAGGAACTTTTCGGGAATATGGTTTTGCCCACATGAAGATCTGGATTTGGAGGAGATGGATGATAAGGATAAGCTGGAGTGGGTTTATGAATCCGACGATATGGAAGATGAGTGGCCCTTTTGACCCCAAAATAAAAGCCGCTTTGCCTGATTGCGACAGGCAGAGCGGCGATAGAAGTGGGATAATGTTGTCCAGACAGTTTCCTACCTCTATTTTAACAGATACAGGGATATTTATCAAGAAATGATTGTACCCCGCACATGGTCTGGCAGAGCGGCTGGGCTATGTGCTTTTTTATTATATAGAGGAGGCACTACAATATGAAGACAAGAATGCCATTTGGAGGCTTTTTCCTGAAGCTTTTGGATGAACAGAATGGAACTTGCGAATATGAGGAATATCAGCGTAAATGCGAGGAAGAGCCACTGACTGAAGAAGAGCAGAAGGAGCAGGCGGAACAAGTTAAGGCCGTGAATAAAGAACTGGAGCGGCGGAACGCGGAGTCCGAACAGAACAAGCCGGAGGTCGTTCCAAAACAGCAGTTGGAATTGATCCCGGCGGAAACTATGCGATGGTCATATGCATCTGAGCTGATCGGTAATGAATTTCGGCATTGGGGGAACGGAAGGGTTATACTGGATATGGGAACGGGCTGTGGCAAGAGCGAGTTTATTATCCGGAAGATGGCTGGCTGGGCAGTGGAACAGATGCTGCATGGGGACAACAGCAATCGCATTCTGTACCTCTGCTCGCTGACGATTCTAAAAGAGGAGCTAAGAAGTCGGCGCAAAGAGGAAGCCTTAGCTGTTTTTGGACCAGAGATGGTGGATGACTGGGATCTGTACAAGGATGTCCTGACGATCGAAACTTACCAGCATATGGAAAAGCTCTGCCGGGGCAATGAAAAGAATCAAAAAGAATTGGCAGAACTACTGGCGCATCACAGGATCATTGTGGCGGATGAGTGTCACTACTGGTCTGAGTTTTCCTCGTTTAACATCAACACCCACTATTCACTGGAAGCGATTCTGGAAGCAGAAAAAGACCATACTGTCGTCTATATGAGCGCAACTGGGCAGGATACATGGAAGCTTATAGAGGAACAAGGCGGTCCAACTTCACCTGAACATATTTACAGGCTGCCCCAGAGCTATGAACATGTCAAGGCAGCCTATTTCTACGCTCGTTATAATCTGGTGGCGATCCTGAAGAACCTCCCGGCGGGTGAAAAGGCTATTGTGTTCGTGGAAATGGGCGATGATCTGGTGGAGATGGAGAAAATCTTCGGGGATGCCGCCGGGTATTACTGTTCACCTTACAACGAAAGATATCAGAAGAAATACAGTGATTTATCATGTTGTGTAAAAGATGGTCGGCAGCTGAAAGATATTCTGTTCACGACAAAGGCTATGGGGGTGGGTATCGGCATCAAAGACCGTACGGTGAAGCACATTTTTATTGATCAGTGGCATCCTCTCGAAATAACTCAGTCCCTTGGACGCAAGAGAACTTTGGATGCGGACGATACCTGCACTGTTTACTTTCGGGACTATGGCCTTGACTGGTACTGGGGCACAAACAGCGGCCTGAAAAAGTTTCGAAATATGCTGCTGACAAAATATCAACCGGCACAGGCGTATATAGCAGGCGAAGAAGAATTTGAGAAGTATCTGCACAGTGACACCCCGGAAGTAATCCAGAAGCGCATCGATAAGAGCAAAATACTGGAACATAATGTGGTGACAGGATACCATCTGAACCCGCTTGGTGTCAGGCAGGTGAAGAATGATCTCGAGATGCTGTATGACATTATGGGGATGAAAAGCTACCCGGAGGCTTTTATGAAGTATGCGATGTTCGACCTGCACCAGCCAATCAAAGCGTATCGGTTTAAGGATCTGGAAGAGTGGCTCTATGCGCATTTGAATCAACCGATGAATCCAGAAGAAATGACAGCAGAAATTATAAAGTTTGGATATATTGAACGCTATTACGATAGAATGCCAGGACAAGTAAAATTGAATGACTGGCTTCAAGGGTATGGAGTCAAAATTGTGAGTGACAGAGATAGAAGGCGCGGCGAAAATTATCAGACAATGTATTGGAAATTGATTGAGATGCGTCAGAATTTGTAATATAAATAATATAATACACGACAAAAAGTGACGCAAAAAATCGTTTTTTTCGTCTTGTATGTAGAACGCGAAATGTGATATAATGTCTTATATAATAGACAACACGAGCGGAGGGAGGAACTGCTATGAACCACGATCTGCTGAAGAATATTATCTACGATCAGCACGAACTGATCCAAAATGCTGACATTGTAGCCCGTCCATCGTATAGCTTTGAACCGAATGCCAACTATGTTCTGGTTGGACTGCGCCGGGCTGGAAAGTCCACATTGCTGTTCAAAATTGTACAGGACCTGGTTGCAAAGGGAGTTACGTGGGAACAGATTATTTACATCAACTTTGAGGATGAGCGGCTCTCTGAGTTCCAGAAAGAGGATTTTAATGACATTCTCTCTGTGCAAAGCGAACTGAGCGCAGAACGGGGTTACTTCTTTTTCGATGAGATTCAGATCGTTCCGGGATGGGAAAAGTTCTGCCGTCGGATGGCAGATGCCAAGGAGCACGTCTATGTGACGGGAAGTAATGCCAGCATGTTAAGCCGAGAAATCTCTACAACACTGGGCGGACGCTACCTGACGAAATACGTTACTCCGTATGACTTTGACGAATACCTGACTGCACAGAATGTTCCCCATGATACCAGAGCACTGCTCCAAACCAAGGCAAATGGACGCATCCGGAGTTATTGCGCGGAATATTTGCAGTATGGAGGCTTTCCGGAGGCGATTCAGTACACGGCAAAGCGTGAATACATTTCCAGCGTCTATCAGAAGATTCTTCTCGGTGACATCATTACACGGAATGGTATTCGGAATGACTATGCCATCAAAATTCTGATGAAGAAGCTGGCAGAATCTGTTAAGAGCGAAATCTCCTACACAAAGCTGCATGGTATTTTGAAATCCATCGGTATTTCAGTGGGAAAGGAAAGCATCATCGACTACATTCAGTATGCAAAGGATGCTTACCTGATCTTCAGCGTTCAGAATTATTACGCCAGATTTGCAGAGAAGGAAAGCAACCCGAAGTACTATTTCAGTGATAATGGTTTGCTGAACCTGTTTTTGGATGATAAGAAGCCGTCACTGTTGGAGAATGCGGTTGCGGTTTATCTGACGCAGAACCATCCGCAAGACGTATTTTATCTGAAATCTCCCAAGACTGGAATCGACATTGATTTTTATGTTCCGTCGGCAAGGCAGGTCGTTCAGGTGGCGTATTCCATTCAGGGGGATGCCTATGAGCGCGAAGTCGGAAATCTGAAAAAATTTGCAGCCACCACGACAGAAACGCACCGTTATGTGATCGTGACGTATGAAGAAGAAAAAATCATCAATGACTCTGACGTTAAGATCGAGGTTGTGCCTTTGATGAAGTTCTTGTTGAAGTGCTGATGGCGGATAAGGAATGCAGTCTCTTGCATTTCCATTTATTCGGGTCTTATGGTGACAGGTGACCGGGGGGAGTTAAAAATCTGGAAGGCCGTGCGCATTCTGTGAAATCGGAAAGTTGAGTATTCTCCCCAGACTATGAAAAAATCGGACCTCTGCCTTTGCGTAGGCAGGGGTCTTTTAGCATAAAATAAAGCAGTTGTGTACCCTTCTGCAAAAAAAGAGGAATACTAAAAAGCGGTATCTTCCATTTGAGTAATGGAGAAATTAGAGTGATTTCCTTTGATGCTTTTCCGGTAGCAGCGGGGTTTGGTGGGCTTGGACTCGCTGCCGGAAAGGAACCATGCAGCATTTCCGGCGCTTCCGCACAGCTTTTTGGCATAATAAGCAGCTGCTTTGGGAGTGGAATTTCCCGGCGGGAGGTGCGGTTTTTTGGGTGTCTGGATGACCACCTTTGTATGGCCGTTTCCACAGGAAATTCTGCAGACCGTCCGGTTGATCTTCAGCGTGCCAAGTTTCAGGTCAAAATCGCCCCATTGCAGGCCGCAGATCTCACCAATTCGAAGCC
>OJRX01000327.1_pt1 | contig 63325 bp, 67 predicted proteins | sample 1599301 | NCBI WGS metagenome assembly OJRX01 (sample SAMN04168656, study PRJEB22393) | human gut metagenome | biome: human gut microbiome; feature: stool | host: Homo sapiens | collected 2014-03-17 | reverse complement strand
GGTTTGGGGAGGGGGAAGGGCCCCTTTTCCAAAAGGGGCCCTTCCCCCTCCCCAAGTCAACTTACGCCTTCGCCAAAGCCTGTTCCAGATCGGCGAGGATGTCCTTGATATTCTCGATGCCGACGGAGAGCCGCACCATGCCGGGGGTGATCCCGGCGCTGACAAGCTGCTCGTCGGTGAGCTGGCGGTGCGTGGAGCTGGCGGGATGCAGCACGCAGGTACGGATGTCCGCCACATGCACGAGCAGGGAGGCCATCTTGAGGCTGTCGATGAACCGGGCCCCGGCTTCGCGCCCGCCCTTGAGCGAGAAGGAAATCACGCCGCTGCACCCGTTGGGCAGGTATTTGGCGGCCCGCTCCTTGTAAGGGTTACCCTCCAGCGTGGGGTAGCTTACGGACTCGATCTTGTCGTGCTTCTCGAGCCAGTGGGCGACGGCATCGGCATTCTGGCTATGGCGCTCAATGCGCAGGGGCAGGGTTTCAAGCCCCTGATTGATCAGAAAGGCCCCGAACGGCGTCTGACAGGCACCCATATCCCGCATGATCTGCGTACGCGCCTTGACAATATAGGCAGCCTTGCCGAATGCCTGCGTATAGATGGTCCCGTGATAGGAGTCGTCGGGCTCGGTGAATTCCGGGAACTTGCCGTTCGTCCAGTCGAAGGTGCCGCCGTCCACAATCACCCCGCCCATTTGCAGGGCGTGCCCGTCCATGTATTTGGTGGTCGAATGCACCACGATGTCCGCCCCAAATTCAATGGGGCGGCACAGAACCGGCGTGGCGAACGTGTTGTCCACGATCAGCGGCACGCCGTTCCTATGGGCGATGCGGGCGAACTTTTCGATATCCAGCACTTCAATGCTCGGATTGGCGATGGTCTCGCCGAACAGCGCCTTGGTGTTGGGGCGGAACGCGGCCTGAATCTCGTCTTCGGAGGCTTCCGGCGACACGAAAGTCACTTCAATGCCAAGCCTCTTGAGCGTCACGGCGAACAGGTTCAGCGAGCCGCCGTAGATGGCGGAGGAACTGACGATATGATCCCCGGCGGCGGCAAGGGTCAGGATGGAAAACGTGGTCGCGGCCTGCCCGGAAGCGGTGCACAACGCCCCTACCCCGCCTTCCAGCGTGGCGATCTTCTGCTCGACGGCGTCCACGGTGGGATTGCCGAGACGGGTATAGAAGAACCCGGCTTCCTCAAGGTCGAACAGCTTGCTGACCTGCTCGGTGGACTCGTATTTGAACGTCGTGCTCTGACAGATGGGCAAGGTCTGCGGCTCGCCGTTTTTCGGGGAATACCCGGCATACAGGCATTGCGTTTCGATTTCCATTGTTCTCTCCGTTCAAGATGTTTCCCTCCGCAACCTGCGGACGGGGGCGCTTCGCATTCCCGGCGGCGTTTCCCGTGGGCATCCGTCCTTTCCGGACGGCGGGGCATCTCCGCCAAGGGGCCGTAAATGAAGCGTGTTGCCGCGTGAAGTGGAGGCTATATCACTATACCTTGATATGTCAATTTTAAAACCGCCTCTTCCGCCCGGATTCGACAATGCGGGCCGGGCGGAGTATGCTCTGCTCGCTTTTTGTGCGGGATTTCCTTCTGTTGCGCCCCCCTTCCCCGCACAGCCCAAAGAGATCGGAGAAAGACGTGGATCAGAAACGAAACCGCAAGACGCCAAGCTGGTGCGGAAGCCGCAAACGTAAGGCCGCACGCACGCCATACGACGCCCGGATCACCGAATACGCCCATCAGGGGCACCTTGTCCCGCCCAGAAGCATCCTCAAAACGCCCGAACAAATCGTGGGCATCCGCGAAAGCGGCAAGATCAACATCGCCGTGCTTGACCATGTGGCGGCGCACATCAAGGCGGGCATGACCACCGCCGAAATCGACAGGCTGGTTTTTGAAAAGACCAAGGAGCTTGGCGGCGTCCCCGCCCCGCTCGGCTACCGCGGGTTCCCCAAAAGCACCTGCACCTCCATCAATGAGGAAGTCTGCCACGGCATCCCCGCCGACGATGTGGCGCTCAAGGACGGCGACATCGTCAATGTGGACGTTTCGACCATCTACAACAGCTACTTTTCCGACTCCTCGCGGATGTTCTGCATCGGCGCGGTCAGCAAGGAAAAGCGCCGGCTCGTGGACGTGGCCCGCGAATGCGTGGAGCTGGGATTGCAGGAAGTGAAGCCGTGGGGCTTCCTCGGCGACATGGGGCAGGCCGTGCACGACAACGCGAAAAAGCACGGCTACAGCGTGGTCCGCGAAGTGGGCGGGCACGGCGTGGGCATCCGGTTCCATGAGGAGCCCTTCGTCAGCTACGTCACCAAGCGCGGCACGGACATGCTGCTGGTTCCGGGCATGATCTTTACCATCGAGCCGATGATCAACATGGGCAAGGATGCCATTGTCCTGGACAAGGCGAACGGCTGGACGATCCGCACGGCGGACGGCGCGCCCTCCGCGCAGTGGGAAATCATGGTGCTGGTCACGGAAGACGGGCACGAAGTGCTGGCGTACTGAACTTTCATGGAGGCCGCCTTCCCGCTCCGGGCGAAGGCTGCCGTCCCCAGCATCTCTTGCACCGTATCCGATACCGGCAGGCCCCCGCCTTTCATTGAGAAGGACAGGGAGTCCTTGCCGTACCACTGCCGCTCTGATACTGAGAGGCATACTGTCTTATGAAAGAGAGCCTGTTATGGAAACATCTGCCACCACGATTGTTGTCCCCCCGACGGCTGAGGAGCAACGCATCGCATCCATCGCCGATTCGATAAACCTCGCCGATCCCTCCCTGACCGTCACGTATGGGACGGAGGCCATGCAGGGCATCTCCCGGTTCGCGGACGATCTCCTTTCCCGCGTGCAGGCCAAGGATTCCGGGGAACTCGGCGAATCGCTCACCAACCTTATGCTCAAAGTGAAGGATGTGAACGTCTCGGAAGTCATGGGCTCGCCGGGGTTCCTCCAGTCGCTGCCGCTTGTGGGCTCGCTGTTCTCTTCCGCCAAGCGCACGGTGGCGAAGTTCAACACCCTTTCGGAACAGATCGAAATCATCGTCGACAAGCTGGACGAGGCCATGATCGGCCTGCTCCGCGACATCGAGACGCTTGAGATGCTCTATGAGCACAATGCGCGGTTCCACGCGGAATTGACGGCGTACATTGAAGCGGGCAAGCGCAAATTGGAAGAGGCGCGTACTGTGGAACTGCCGCGCCTCAAGGCGCAGGCGGATGCGTCCGGCGATCTCATGGAAGCGCAGCAAGTCCGCGACCTTTCGGAGCAGATCAACCGTTTCGAGCGGCGGTTGCACGATTTGCAGCTTTCGCGGACCATCACGGTGCAGACCGCGCCGCAGATACGCATCATCCAGAGCAACAACAGGACGCTGGCGGAAAAAATCCAGACCAGCATACTCGCCACCATCCCCATCTGGAAAAGCCAGATGGTCCTCGCCCTTTCCCTGCACGGTCAGAAGAACGCGGCGGCGCTTCAGAAGACCGTCTCCGACACGACCAACGACATGTTGCGCAGCAACGCGGAACTGCTCGAACAGGCCGCCGTCGATACGGCCCGCGAGGTGGAGCGTTCCGTGGTGGATATTGAAACGTTGCGCGAGGTGCATGAAAAGCTCATCGGCACCATAGAGGAAACCCTGCGTATCGCGCAGGAAGGCCGGGAACGGCGGGCGGCGGCTGAAAAAGAGCTGGCCGTCATGGAAACGGAACTCAAGGACAGGCTTACCTCGTTGGCCGCACGCAAAAGCCGGGAAGAAATCGCCGCCGCATCCGGAACGGAAACGCGGCAGAGCGCCCCCGGACAGGGCGGCACCGGCTCCGGGGTGTAATCCATGCACGAAGGCGAAAAGGAACATATGGTGGTCGGACCGAACGCCGAGGAACCGAAGGGTTCGTTTTGGGATGCGATACGTCGGTTCTTCAAGCGTATCCTCTTTCATATCAGCGCGTTCATCATTGGGGCGATTCTGTCTACCCATGTTCCGCAAATACATCCGGGCGAGGCCGCTCTTGGCGTCTACCTTGGCCTTATCTGCATCGTCGCGCGCGGCGCATCCCGGAAACCGTCGTGGCTCGTCCCCGCCGTATCCGGCGCGGGGCTGGCCGTCTTGCTGATCCTTTTCGGTATGCCGTTCCCGTATGCGCTGTTCTGGGGAGGCTTGCAGTCATGGGTACAGCGCCTTCTGGTGAAATCCTTTCGCATGGGCACGGAATGGGTTCCGTTTTCTCTGTTGCTCATCATGGCCTTCTCAGTGAGGCAAACCCTTTCCCTGCCTCTTGCCATGCTGTTTTGCGCCCTCCTCGCCGGGGGACAGGGCATCCTCTGGGCCTTGGCCCGCAAGCGTGCGGCGGAACTGGCACCCAAGCCCAAACCGGAACCGAAGCCAGAACCAGCCCCCTCCCCGGATGAACCGGCGTCCATGAAGGCATCCCGTACTTCCCTCGCGGAACTTGAATGCAAGCTGCCCGGCCTCCCTGCGGAGACGCAAGCCTCCGTGCGCGCCATCATGCAATCCGCCAACAACATTCTGGGCTGCATGGCTACTGATCCGCGAGATGTGGATCACGGCGCGCGTTTCCTCAAGCGCTACCTCGCCGCCACCCACGGCATCGTGGATACGCACCTGCGTTTCGCCCACGACAAAGACATATCCCCGGATGTCGCCAGCGCCCTTGCCCGGAGCAACGACATGCTCGCCCGGTTGAAGGTCGCCTTTGCCAAGGAGCACGCCCTGCTCCTGCAAAACGACGTCACCGATTTCTCCGCCGACCTCAAGACGCTCGACACGCTGCTCAAAATGGACGGCAACTAGAAGACTAACCGGAATATCCGCTGCAAACGGAACAAAACGAAGCGGGCCGATGAGAATATTCATCGGCCCGCTTTATTTTGCACGGAACGGCACCACGGAAAAGGCTCTCACTCCTGCGGGGAGACATGATTTGATAAGGCTTGTTCTGTCCGCAACAAAAGTGTGGAGGCGGGAACCCCATACATTTCACCCAACAAAATGAGCACGTTTATTGAGGGAAGAATGATGCCCCTCTCCATGCGAGATACGTAGGATCGCTCTGTCCCAAGAGCTATGGCTACTTGCTCTTGAGAAAGCTTGAGAATGGATTTCCGGGCTTTCTTCAGTTGCTCACCAAGAGCGGCTTTGAGGTAGGGAACTTTTTTCACTGTGCTGTCGATTTTCCAAAGCTATTCAGTCAAGGCTGCTCCCTACCCCCCTCAGGCTCTTCTATCACGGGGATGGAGGGCATCAGCTCAACTGTTTTACGGAATAATATACAAGGATCTATCTCAAGAGCATGGGCGATCACCACAATTGTGGAAAGTACAGGCTCGTTTTCACCTTTTTCCAGCTTGGCCAACTGCTGTGGGGTGCGCCCGATCAATTTTGCCAAACGATACCGTGAAACACCTTGCTCTATCCGGGCAGCAAGAACAACTTCTCCAAAAGGGCATGGCGTTCTTTCAGTTTTCTCACTCAACAGGCACCATCGGCTCTTGTTGGGCACTCATGGCTTTTGCCGCCTCATTCACCAAAGTTCCCGGCTCCATGCCCAGCGCGTGGGCGAGCAAAATCAGCGCTGAAAGTTTGGGTTCCCTTTCACCGCGTTCAATTTGGCTGATCTGCTGAATGGAACGCCCTGCCAGCCGTGCAAGCCGGTATTGCGTGATACCACGCTCTTCACGGGCGGTTACGAGAATTTTTCCAAACGGGCATGGAGAAGATTTCTTACTCATCTTCTTCCAAGCGCATCAGCCGATCCATTTCGTTCAGCAAGTCACCGGGAGAAACGCCAAGCCCCGTCCAAGACGAATGATCATCCGGGCTTTGGGCTCTCGCTTGGAGTTTTCAAGCTTATTCAGGTATTCCTCAGCGATACCTGTTCTTTTGGCAAGCTGGTATTGCGATATCTGGAGAGACTCCCGGATATTGACAAGTGCCGCTCCGAACAGACATTGCTTTACAGTTCCTGCTCTCATATTCTTTTTTTTACTTTTATTGTCTTCAGCTTCTCACTAAAAATATCAAAAAAAACTCCAGCATCAACACCTGTAGCCATAACCAACTTTACAGCGTTGATAATACCAGGCAATTGCGTTCCTTTTTCCACCTTCTGGAGACTTCTATGATCATACTTTGCTATGGAAGAAATATAATTTTGGGAAAGTTTTGTAACAGATCTACATTGCGAAAGAAGCATTCCAAAAATTTCCGCTTCTTCGAGTGGTGTCAGAACGGAATTCAACTGCTCCTGAAATTCTTTTTGGGATAGCGATGGAATTTTTGATACATCGATACAATGAGATAAAAGAGAGGCTAGCTCCATAAAGAAGCTTTGTATGTCGACATTTACGGCAAGAAGCATTTTTACGGCAAGAATAACGTTAGGCTCTTGATTTCCCGCTTCTACTTGATTCACATTACTGAGATGTGTCCCTGCTCTGACGGAAATCTCCCACTGCGAAAGAGCGGTTTGAGAACGAGCCTCCTGAAAAAGGCTACCGAATATGCATACTTTCTTAGTCATGCCATAGCAGATGCCTCAAAATTTTAAATCATACCAGATGGCTAAAATCATACTTGGTATTCACCCAATTCGAGACAAAAAAAACCATAACTGCTCAAAAAACTGTCCCGGCGGTACATCGATCGCAGCAACCAATTTCACCGCAGTCGTTACCAGAGGCTCTTGTTCTCCCTTCTCAACACGTTGCAGGCTTCTTAAATCATAATGGATATTCTTTGCTATGCGCTTTTGAGACACTCCTCTCTGTAATCGACAGTACCGCAGCAACTCCCCATAACCGGAAACCTCATGAGGTTCGGGAGTGCGGGAAAACATGTCCTCCTTTAGAGCTTCGAAAAGGTACGGGGCTATTCGCTCAGAAGATGTGCACAGCTTCATTTCTTCAGTTAATTTCGAAAAAAAAGAGTTTAAATCTACATCACATGCGGCAACAAGCCGTACCGCCACATGGACGCGTGGCTCTTGATGGCCTGCTTCAATTTGGTTGACATTGCTCAGATGAGTTCCGGCTTTAACAGAGACAATCCACTGTGAAAGTCCACTGTTCATCCGAACATCTCGAAATAACTTACTAAAAATATACGCTTTTTTACTCATTAAAAATAATTGCCAGAAAATATCGAATCAGGCTAGACGGTCTAAACCACGCTTTGAATTAACCCAACAACATTATATTTTCTGAACTAAGGATGATTTATTTAACCTCTTTTTATCAACGGAGAGAGCAAGTTGAATCTTCTTTATGAAGAGACGATGGCTCGGATTAAAACCGTGTCGCGCACCCAGACACAGACCGAACTAGCCAAGTTACTTGAAGTCAGCCAATCCAGCGTAGCCGAAGCCAAGAGACGGCAATCCATCCCGGCGGACTGGTACCTGAAATTGTTTGAAAAACTGGGAGTGAATCCCGATTGGCTCAAGAAAGGCAACGGCCCGGTATACCTGCGCACAGAGGCCGGATACGTCCCGAGCGACGGGGACGGGCCGCCCATAGATCCCGGCTTGTTGGGATCGCCTCTGGCGCAATCGGCGCTTGCCCCGGTGTACGCCATGTGCGGCGACAGCACGAAAACCGGCTCACCAGCGGCGGCGCTTCAACCGATAGGAAAGATCGCCCTCCCCAAGCCATACGCCCGAGAAGGGATCATCGTTCTGGAAATGGACAACGAATCAGCCGCCCCCACAGCGCGCTGCGGCGCTTATGTCGGCATCGACACAGCCGCAAGCAGTCCCGCAAGCGGAGAACTGTTTGCGGTACTGCTTCCCTATGAAGGGATCATCTTGAGAAGGCTGGCTTGGGATCGGAAGGAAAAATGCTTTGTGCTGCGGGCGGAAAACCCCGCTTACCCGGAAATTCGGATTCAGGAAGACCTGACGGGCCGGATTCTTGGACGGCTGGCGTGGGTCATGCAGAAAGTCTAGGCGGGGACTTGCTGAAGTCAGGGCTTATCCGAAAAGCATGGGGGACAGGATACGTGCAGCCTTTATATACTGCGTCTGACACCTAGTCCTCATCAAACAAGTCCTTGATGTTGGCATCCAAGACCTTAGCCAATGCGTCAAGCGTGGACAGTTTGCATTCATAAATCAAGGTTCCCCGAGCCCTGTTTATCGTCTCCCCCGCGACGCCGGAAAGCTCCGCAAGACGCCGATACGTCAGTTTTTTCTCTTTCATCAGTTTGGCAAGATTGCTTTTCACCATCCCTGTATCCCCCTGCGCGAGCGGCTTGCCGTGTTTTTCGAGTGCTCTTGGCAATAAAAAAATCCATAACCGCTTTATTTCAAGCTGTTATGGACTACTTTGAAAAATATGGAAAGAGTTTTGGCGGAAGGGGAGGGATTTGAACCCCCGGACGCCTCACGACGTCAACGGTTTTCAAGACCGCCGCATTAAGCCGCTCTGCCACCCTTCCGCTCATGCCGCTCGTCAAGCGAACGACAAGTACTGAACGTCATAAAGCGGAGCGGCCCGTGGGTCAAGTGGAAACAGAGGCACCTCCCCGCCGCCGAACCGCCTTGTTTTTCCCTTCCTTCCCTTGCTGTTCCCGTGGAAGCTTTCGATTTCATAAAAATCTCATACCGTTTTTTTACATTTTTTTAGCCTTTCCAACACGGGTGATATATTGTACGGTATGACGATTTTGACAGAATTCGCATACTTCGAGAAAAAAAGCACATTTCGGACCCACCCAGAATCTCCTGAAAAAGGAATGCGTTCCGCAAGAACGCTTTTCAGGAACCACATGCTTTTTTGATCGGACGTTTTTTGTCAGGACGGCATGTTCGGCCGGCGGCGGCCGACCGGGGCCACATGTTGCCAAGCGCTTGCCATGCCTTGCGTCTTGACACGTGTTTGCCCGGTCGCCTACACCATGATGACGGTGAAAAAGCGCGTCCGTTCCCCTGTGGGAAGAGGCGCCAAGGACGGTTTTCCTGTCGCATGACGTGTCGCGGCCAAGAGGCGAATGGTTTTCAGCAACACAACCATTTCAAGAGGCGAAGGGTATGGAGGATAGGCAGAACAACGCGCCTTCCCACGAGAAGGCCCGCAGTCTGGCAAAACGACTTGAATTCGGTCCCGCACCGTTCATCGTCGGTCTTGTCGTTGCGCTCGTGTTTGGCTGGTGGATTTTCCCGGAACTTTTGTTCAGCAGACAGGATCAACCCGTGCAGTTCAGCCATGAGACGCATCTCAAGGATGCTTCTCTGGACTGCTCGGTCTGTCACCATCTCCGTGCGGACGGGACGTTCGACGCCCTGCCCTCTACAAAGGACTGTGCTGTCTGCCATTCGCAGATGCTCGGCAAAAGCGAGGCCGAACGGGTCTTCTTCAACGAATACGTCAAGAAGGGCAAGGAAGTGGACTGGAAAGTCTACCAGAAGCAGCCTGACAACGTGTTCTTCAGCCATGCCGTGCACTCGCTGGCAACCTGTAACAACTGTCATGAGTTCTCCGAGCGGGAGCTTTGCTCCACGTGCCATCTCGACATGGCTTCCAGCAAAAAGCCGCCCGTGTTCCGCGAGAACAGGATCTCCGGCTACAGCCAGAACACCATGAAGATGTGGCAGTGCGAAGCATGTCATGCCAATCCCAATCACCTTGGCAGCACCAATGCCAGCAACGCATGCTTTGTCTGCCACAAGTAAGGAGACGCCAATGCTTGACAGACGAGGCTTTCTGAAATTCATCGGCGGGGCCGCCGTGGGTACGCTGGCGACTCCTGTGGTCTGGAAGGGTTTGGACGACATCTCCATCTGGTCGCAAAACTGGCCGTGGATCCCTTCCCTGCAATACGGCAATCACGAAAACACCTATGTCCGCACGGTCAGCAAGCTCTGTCCCGCCGCCGGAGCCACCAAAATCCGTCTCGTGGGCGGACGTCCCGTGCGCGTCCTCAGCGATCCCGAGAGCCCGCTTGGCGGCGGCGTCTCCGCGCTGGCCGTCACCGAAGTCCAGATGCGCTACAGCCCGGCCCGCCTCAAACGGCCCCTGCTCCGCAACTCGGACGGCGGCTACAGGGAAATCACCTGGGAAGAGGCTGAAAAGCTGCTGCTCGAAAAACTCGCCGCAGCCAAGAAACAGACCGAGCACGACAGCGTGGTCTGCATTTCCGGCGACGAAAACGGCACCATGAATGAACTGCTCGCGGGCTTCGCCGCCCAGACCGGTTCGGGCCGCTTCTTTGCCATGCCCAGTGACGCACAGGCCACCGCGCAGGCGTGGAAGCTCATGGGCGGACGTGGGCGCGTCGGCTTCGACATCCCCAACAGCGACTACGTGTTCGCCGTCGGCGCGAACGTGCTGGAAACGTGGGGCTCGGTGGTCGTCAACCGCCATGCGTGGGGACAGGCCCGTCCCGCGGGCGCCGAACCCGCCATGCGTCTGGCCTATGCCGGGCCCGTGCAGAACAACACGGCCGCGGGCGCCGATCTCTGGCTGCCCATCAAGCCCGGCACGGAGCTGTTCCTGCTCCTCGGCGTCGCCCGCCAGCTCATCAAGGACGGCGTGGCCGCCCCCGCCGGAGGGCTGGATGACTTCGCGGCGCTGGTCGCCAAGTGGACCCCGGAAAAAGTCTGCGAAATCACGGGCCTCATGCCCGAACGTTTCACCGCCGTCGTCGACGGGCTCAAAAAGGCCAAGAAGCCTCTCGTGGTCGTCGGTTCCGACATGGATCAGGGCGGCGGCACCGGCCCTGTCCGCATCGGCATGGCGATCAACATGCTCCTCGACCGCGTGAATAAGGAAGGCGGGATGCGCATGATCCCGCTGGCCCCCCCGGCGGTCAACGGCGCGGCGTCCTACGATGTGCTCATGCAGGGCGATCTCGTCCGCTACGCCGCCGACATGGCGCAGGGGAACATGCCCGAAGTGGGCGTGCTCATGGTCTACGAGGCCAACCCCGTCTATGCCCTGCCCGGCAAGGACATTGAAGCCGTCTTCAAGAAAAGCGACTTCTCGGTGGCCTTCACCTGCTTCTTCGACGAAACCGCCCGCCGCTGCGATCTCGTGCTGCCCAACGCCCTCGGCCTCGAACGCTACGACGACGTGGCCGAGCCCTTCAGCTACGGCAAGTTCGTGTACGCGCTGGTCCGCCCCGTGGCCGAGCCGCTCTATCAGGCCCGCCCCGCCGGCGACGTGGTCATCGACATGGCCTACAAGCTCGGCATCAACCTCGGCGTTTCCGACGTCGTGACCATGCTCAAGGCCAAAGCCTTCAACATCGGCGCCGACTGGGGGTCCCTGAGCGACGGCAACGTCTACGTCAGCGACATTGTGGTCCCCAACAAGACGTTGGCCTACCGCTTCAGTCCCGACGACCTCGCTCTCGTCGAGAAGGCCGAAGCCGCCGCTGCCTCCTCCGGCAAGGAGCTGGCCGTGGCCTTCGTGAGCAAGCTTGGCCTCGGTACGCCCGAAACCGCCATTCCGCCCTTCAACACCAAGCTCATCACTGACGATGAGCTGGACAAGAACATGCTCGTCGCCGCCGTCAACGGGGCCACGCTCAAGAAGCTCGGCCTGTACGAGGGCAACCGCATCGTCCTGACCAGCAAGGCCGGGAAGGTTATGGCGAAGATCCGCGTCTTCGAAGGCGTGACCAACGATACCGTAGCTTTGACCATGGGCTTCGGGCATACGGCTTTCGGAGAGTTCAACGACGGCAAGGGCATGGATGTTATGGCCCTCGTCACGCCCTCTTCCGAACCCGGCTCCGGCCTCTCCGTCTGGAACGATACCCGCGTGAACGTCGCCCAAGCATAAGGATTCGTAATCATGTCCGAAGTGAAAGAATTCGACATCAAATGGACGATGGTCGTCGATCTTGACAAGTGCACGGGCTGCGGCGCCTGCATGGTGGCCTGTCAGGCCGAAAACAATGTCGCCCCCAACCCCGACGGCACGAACAAGGTCCGCTCCATCAACTGGATGAAGGTGTATCGCCTCTCCAACCACAAACCGTTCCCGGAACACGACACGGCCTACCTGCCCCGCCCCTGTATGCAGTGCGGGAAGCCCTCCTGCGTGTCCGTCTGCCCCGTCGTCGCCACCGACAAGAACGAGGACGGCGGCATCGTCAGCCAGATCTATCCCCGCTGCATCGGCTGCCGGTACTGCATGGCCTCATGCCCTTACCATGCCCGTTATTTCAACTGGTACGATCCGATCTGGCCGGAAGGCATGGAAAAAACCCTCACCCCGGACGTTTCCGTGCGTCCCCGCGGCGTGGTGGAAAAATGCACCTTCTGCCATCACCGTTGGATGAAGGCCAAGGACAAGGCCATCGCCGAGGGACGCAACCCCTATGAGCTGGCCGACGGGGAGTATGTGACTTCCTGCACCGAGGTATGCCCCAACGGCGCGATCTCCTTCGGCGATTCCAAGAATCCCGAACACAAGGTGTACGAGCTGATCCGAAGCCCCCACGCCTTCCGCCTTCTGGAGCGCCTGGGGACCGACCCGCAGGTGTACTACCTGAGCAAGCGCGAATGGGTGCGCCGTCAGGGCGACAACTACCTGGAAAACGAAAAGACCAAGGGGTAGGTCAATGGAAGTGAAAAACTACAACCAGCCCGTCGACGCCTCCCTCTTCCCTGAAGGGTGCCCGCGTTGTTCGCTGCTGAAATTCCTGCTGCATCTTGTTCCCGTGGCCGCGGTCGGCCTGTGGGGCGCTTATGCCGCCTTCCGCGTCCTGGCCCACGGCCTCGGCGAGACCGGCCTTGACGACTACTTCGGGTTCGGCCTCTGGATCACCTTCGACCTCGCCGTCATCGCCCTCGGCGCGGGCGCGTTCTTCACCGGCGCGCTGCGTTACCTGCTGAACATCGACGCCTTGAAGAACATCATCAACCTGACGGTCGTGGTGGGCTTCCTGTGCTACTCCGGCGCTATGCTGGTGCTCGTTCTCGATATCGGCCAGCCGCTCCGCGCATGGTTCGGCTACTGGCATCCGAACGTCCACTCCATGCTGACCGAAGTCATCTTCTGCATCACCTGCTACTGCACCGTACTCATCATCGAGTACGTGCCTCTGGCACTGGAAAACCGGCAGCTGGCGAAGAACAAGCTCGCCCACGCCATCGCCCACAACTTCCACCTGATCATGCCCCTGTTCGCGGGCATCGGCGCCTTCCTGTCCACGTTCCACCAGGGCTCCCTCGGCGGCATGTACGGCGTGCTTTTCGGCCGTCCCTACATCCTGCGCGACGGGTTCTTCATCTGGCCGTGGACGTTCTTCCTGTACATCCTCTCCGCCGTGGGTTCCGGCCCCATGTTCACCGTGCTCGTCTGCACGTTCATGGAAAAGCTCACCGGCCGTAGGCTCGTCTCCTGGGACGTGAAGCAGCTCATGGGCAAAATCGCCGGGACGATGTTCACCATCTACATGGTGTTCAAGCTGGCCGACACCGCCGGTTGGGTCATGGACATCCTGCCCCGCTCCGGCATGACCTTCGATCAGATGTTCCACGGCTGGATCTACGGCAAGTGGCTTCTCTTCGCCGAGCTCGTGGTCTGCGGCGTCCTGCCCGCATACCTCCTCTTCTCGAAGAAGTGCCGCTCCAACCCGGCGCTGTTCTACCTTGGCGGCATCCTCGCCTGCGTCGGCGTGACCATCAACCGTTACGTCATGACCGTTCAGGCCCTCGCCATCCCGGTCATGCCCTTCGACACGTGGGAATTCTACAATCCCAACTGGGCCGAATGGGGCGCGTCCTTCATGGTCATCGCCTACTCGTGGCTTTGCCTTGCCATCTCTTACCGCTATCTTCCCATGTTCCCGCAGGAACGTGAGCTGAACAAGTAGCAAAACTGGGGAGGGGAGAGGGAACCCTTCTGAAGAAGGGCTGCGCTGCTGTCGATGCCCGTAAGGCTCGAAGACTCGCCTAACGGTCACGGCCCCTCAGGGGCCGCCCGTTGGGTCGCCCCCTCTCCCCTCCCAGACCCCACCCCTCTCCCTCCTAAGACTTTCGTGTTTTGGATCGGGGAGGCTCAAAGCGTATTCCGCATGATGACGCTGTGATCCGCCGGATTGCAGCGTTTGCCGTACCTGCCCCTAAGCGGGAAGACCCTCAACCCCTTTTTTCTATGACGCTTCCTTACGACCTGAATATACTGGATGTCGTGCTGCTTTCGGTCATCGCCCTGTTTACCCTGCGCGGCGCGTTGCGCGGCTTTCTTGATGAAGTGGCGGGGCTTGTGGGCATCCTCGGCGGCGTCTGGCTCGCCGGGCGCTATTATGGCGAGCTGGGCCGCATCTTTTCCCAGTACACGACGTCCCAATGGGTCTATATCGTCGCCTATGTGCTGATCCTCTGCATGGTGATGTTCGTCATCAGCATGATCTCCCGCGCCCTCCATTCGTTTCTCAAGATGGCCTATGCCGACTGGATCAACCACCTCGCCGGGGCGGCCGTGGGCGGGCTCAAGGGGTTCCTCATCTGCGCCGTCATGGTCACCCTGCTCACCTACTTCATCAACGATGCCGATTTCATTAAAAAATCCCGTATGATCCAACCGATCAAAGAAACAATCGTCGTCTTCAAGCAGTTCCTCCCCGAGCAATATCGGAAATAAGAAAGAGTTCCACGAAACAGATAAACCTGAGTAAGAGAGTTAGCCATCTCTTTGAGAGGGTTTTCTTCTTTCCGTCGGAACGAACTCCCTCCGCGCAGCCTCCCCACCAGTCGAAAATCTTTGGAGGATGAGAGGAGGGGGTGTGGGGGAGGGGAGAAGGAACCTTTCTTGAGAAAGGTTCCTTCTCCCCTCCCCCACATGCTTTCCCCTTCCAGCTTGAACTCCCCGTTCTTCCGGGATATGTCTGTTGACGGCCCACATTTTCCAACTGCGAACCGAAAAGGGAAACCTCATGTCCGATACCACCACCGCGCCCGCCGCTGCCGACGCCGCCACGCAAGCCGCGCTCGAACGCCTCAATACCGTCATCGACCGCCTCATCGCACCGGACGGCTGTCCGTGGGACAGCACGCAGACGCCGGAATCGCTGACCGAATACGTCATTGAAGAGTGCCACGAACTCGTGGACGCCATCCGCTCCGGCAAGACCGCCGATATGGTCGAAGAACTGGGCGACGTGGCCTTCCTGATCCTGCTGATCGGCAAGCTCATGGCCCGCGCGGGCGGCCCGTCCCTCGCCGACGCGCTTGAAGTCGAAGCAGCCAAGATGGTACGCCGCCATCCCCATGTTTTCAGCGACACGACCTATGAAAGCCAGTCCGAACAGCTCAAGGACTGGGACCGCATCAAACGCGAGGAAAAGGCCGCTGCGGACGCCGAAGGCCCCAAGGGGACCTATGACAGCCTGCCGCGCGGCCTGCCGCCTCTGACAAAGGCCTACCGCATCCACTCCAAGGCCGACCGCGTGGGCTTCACGTGGCCCGAAAATGAAGACGTCGAAAAGCAGGTCGAGGCCGAATGGCTGGAACTGCTCGATGCAATGGCGTCCGATGACGCCGAGGCCATCGAACACGAATTCGGAGACCACATGTTCACCCTCGTCGAGCTTGGCCGCCGCAAGGGCATCAAGGCGGCCCCCGCCCTGAACGCCGCCACCGAACGCTTCCTTACCCGCTTTGAGCGCATGGAAGCCCTCGCCCGCGAACGCAACCTCGATTTCGTCAGCCTTTCCCTCGACGACAAGGACGACCTCTGGAACGAAGTCAAAGCCGCCGAGAAGCCCGGTACGGAAAAAACGGAAGACTAAAATTGAAGGGGACGGGAAAACTTTCTGAAGAAGGTTTCCCCGCCCCCTCCAAACCTCCCCACCCTTTCAAAGACTTTCGACGTTATCGAATCCCTTTCCACAGCATTCCCTGCGGTCATCCACCTCCATCCCTACAATGCTCCTCCCTTTCAAGAAATGAAAAAGCCGGAACGGATTCACGAATCCATTCCGGCCTTTTTGAAGCAAAAAAGAACTCCCGCCGCGCAGCCTCCCCACCAGTCGAAAGTCTTGGGAGGGAGAGAGGAGGGGGTTTGGGGGAGGGGAGAGGGAACCTTTCTCCAGAAAGGTTCCCTCTCCCCTCCCCCAATTTTCAGCTATCCAACCTTAATCCATATTGATGACGGCAACCTTGCCGGATTCGGCGTGCAGCACGTGCACGGCACAACCCAGTCACGGGTCAAAGGCGCGGATAAGCCGCGCTATGTTGACGGGATTCTCAATGTCGGGCACGGGCACGCCGATGAGGGCTTCCTCAAGAGCGCCGCGCATACCGGTGTCGTTGCGGGGAGCGCAGTTCCAAAGGGTCGCGGACACGATCTGATAGTTGTCGATCTTGCCGTTGCGGACCTTGGTGAAATGCATCAGCGAACCGCGAGGCGCCTCGGTGAAGCCGAACCCTTCGGAATCCTTCATCACCGGCATGGAGAACGTCTCCTCGTCGGGACGCACTTCCTTAAGGAAGCGCTCGACGACGTCCAGCATGAGGTAGGATTCCTCGGCGCGGGCCACGTGACGGCCAAGCAGCGAGAAGGCGAGGTCTTCGCCCATGTCGCGGAAGTTCTTCACGTCGAGGCCGAAATATTCCTTGAACAGCTTCTGGCCGATGGACGAAATGGGCTTGTTGTTCACCCACATACGCGCCAGCGGGCCGACTTCCATGGGCTTCCCGTTGTACAGGGGGGCCTTCACGAAGCTGTACGCGCCCTTCTTGTCCACTTCGAGGACATTCTCGCCCTTGGTAAAGGGCTTGCCCGAGGTGGAGTCGGCGAACCACGAGAACTTGACGTCCTCGGTCACCCGCTTCACGTCGAAGGGCATGTCCTTGCCGTCCTGATAGGCTCCGGCCTTGAACACGAATTCCTTGCCCTCGTCGTCCAGCGGGAACACGCCCACGCACAGAGCGTTGCGGTAGCCCTGCCCGAACGCTCCGAGATCCTTGTACTGGCTGCCGACGAGATACACCACGGGGAGGTACTTTTCTTCGACGAACTTGCGGACCTTCTTGAAACGGGCCGCGTATTCGACGAGCTTTTCCTTCGTGGGGATCTCAGCGGCGCCGCCGGCAAGGATGCCGTGCACGTGAGGCATACGGCCGCCGAAAAGCGCGACCATCTCATGGCACACGGCGCGCACTTCCAGCGCCTCGACGTACTGGTCGACGCCCACGGCGTTGATGGCCGGGGGAAGGCGCAGATCGGGCTTGGCGTAGCGCGGCATGAACGGGGCGGTGTCCGGCCCCTGGATGAAATCCTGGCCCGCCAGATGGTAAAAATGCAGGATGTGCGACTGGAGGTAGTTCGCACCGAGGATCAGGTTACGGGTGGCGCGGCCGTTGCTCGGAACCGCGGTGCCGCTGGCTTTTTCCAGCGCGATGCTGGCGGCGGTGGCATGGGCGGTGGGGCACACGCCGCAGATGCGCTGCACGATCTGGGCGGCGTCGCGCGGATGACGCCCGCGCAGGATGGATTCGAAACCACGGTACATGCCGCCGGTCAGTTTCGCATCGACGACTTTGCCGTTTTCAACCACGACCTCGGCCTTGAGATGGCCTTCGATACGGGTCACCGGATCGATGGCGATCGTGGTTTTCGTCTGGGTAGCTTCTGCCATAAAGTGGCTCCTCAAAAGCGACTGGAACGGGAAACCCCGTTCAGAGTGTCAGATAAGCGCAACCCCGGAGGATTGCCGCCTCCCGGCCGGAAAACGGCCTAGTTGACGTAGAAGGGGGACTGCCCGTCGGGGAAGGTCGGGGAGGTGCAGCCGATGCACGTGGCGTTGTTGACGCACCAGTTGACCCCGTTGTTCCATTTGCGCTCGAAGGAGTCGCAGGCGCTCCGGGGGCCCTTGCAGCCCATGCTGAAACGGCAGCCGTCCTTGTCGCTCATGGTCTTGACCATGTGCCCGGCTTCAAATGCGCTCAGGTGGGGACAGTTCATGTGCACGTTCTTGTAGAACGCCTTCGGGCGGCCGTTGGCGTCGAGCCCCTGCTTGACCAGCAGGCCGAGCGTGTTGGTGGCGAGAGCCTGAAGGCCGAGGCCGATGGTGCCCACGATCCAGTCGGGATGCGGAGGGCAACCGGGGATGTTGATGACGGGGGCGGGGATGCCTTCCTTTTTGAGGAACGCGGAAACGCCCATGGCGCCGGTCTCGTTGCCCTTCCCGGCGGGAATGCCGCCGTAGGCCGCGCAGGTGCCCACGGCGAGCACGGCGGCGGCGTTGGCGGCCAGCACCTTGGTCACTTCGGTCATGGTCACTTCATGGTGGTCGGCTTCCGCCACCACGCAGCACTTGCCGTCATGCGCCACGGGCACGGCACCCTCAACGGCGAAGATGAACTTGCCCTTGAACTTTTCGGCGACGCGCATCATATGCTCATACGCGCCCTCGCCTTCAGCGGCCATGACGGTGGGATGGAATTCAAGGCTGATGATTTTGAGCAGCACGTCGGCGATGCTCGGGTGCGTGCTGTTCAGCAGCGTGACCGAACAGCCCGTGCACCCCTGCCCCTGAACCCAGAAAACGGGAGGACGTTCGCCGGTGAGCGTTTGGGCAAAGGCCTCGTGGATGGCGGGGTGAAACATTTGGGAAACCCCGAACCCGGCCACCGTGCCCGAACACAGTTTGACGAAATCTCGTCTGGAAAGAGCCATTCCTGCCTCCTTGATAAAGGCATGTTGATACGATGGATAGCGAGGGATGCTGCACAACGCGCGCTCTGAGGACGGACAGAATGCGGCCTACAGCAAAAGATTATAATCGTATTATACAGAGGCCGGAATTGTGTCAATCAAAACGGGGCAAAACGTGCCACTTATCTTTTTTCCGTAACACGATTAAGACTGCAACCATGCAACATCACCAACAATGTGCGTTTTGGAACAAGCTTATCAGACCGCATGGCATAAGAAACCACGGGCTGCCGCGCCACTGCGGCAACCCCGTGTTCCACTGCGTTCCTCCCGCACAATCCGCCGCTACAGATTTTTTCCGCCCCGTGCCGCCCGCTCCGGGCCGTGGTGCGCCTTACGATCGGCAAAATGTTTCCGGCTGGCCGCAAAGATCAGGCTCGCCACGACCAGCGTGCACATTTCCGCCAACGGTATGGCTACGTAAATCCCCACATTGCCGAACAGTTGCGGCAACAGCCACAGGAAGCCCACCGGGAAAAGCAAGCTGCGCATGAGAGCCACCGCAGCGGACGCCGCAGCCATATGCAGCGCCGTGAAGAAACTCGCCAGAGCCATGTTCAGGCCGCTGAACAAAAAAGCCAGCTTGAACCAGTCGATGAACTCCAGCGTCACCGCCACCACTTTCTCCTCACCGGGCAGGAAGATTTTCAACAGCATTTCCGGATACAGCGCGAACAGACCATACAGCATGAGCCCGATGCCGAAGACCATGCCCAAGGCAAGCCCGAGGAATTGGCGGGCGCGGGCGAAGTTCCTGGCCCCGAAATTGGCGCTTACCAGAGGAGACAGGGAGTCACTGATGGCGTAGGACACGGAGGCCCCAAACCATGCGGCATAGTTGATGATAGTAAACGCAGCCACACCGTATGAGCCGATCCGGGCAAGCAAAATCCAGTTGATGAACAAGATCACCAGTCCGATCGACGTCTCGTTGATCAATTCGGAAACGCCGTTCCAGCAAGCCTGCCCGACCTCCTTCCACGCGCCAATCGCACGGGTAAAACGGCACTTCGCCTCAGGAGTGAAAAAGTGCAGGCACAAAACCCCCGTCGTGATGGTATAGGCAATGCCGGTAGCATAGGCCGCACCCTCGACGCCCATGCCAAACACGGGGATAAAGACGGCGTCCAGAACAATGTTGATGAGCGCGCTCAGCATGAGCCCCACGGAAGCCAGAGCGGGTTTCCCGTTCACGCGGACGAAATACGAGAGCGCCAGGCCGCAAGGGATCATCGGCCCGAAAAACATCAAGCCGCGCAAATAGGCTTCGGCGGGCCCCCTCAGCTCTTCGTCCGCCCCGAGAAAGCGCACCAGTTCGCCGCTGAACAGCAGCATCCCCGCCGACGCGGCTAGACCGACAAGCAGCAGGGAGAGCATCGTTTTGGTGAAAATCGCGGAAGCCGCTTCCGGCCTCTTCTCGCCAAGATATTTCCCGGCCCGGACTGCCCCACCCGACGCAAGCATGACGCCCACCCCGAAAAACAAGGAAAACATCGGCATGACAAGGTTGAGGGCCGCCAAAGACATCGCCCCGACATAGCGGCCGACGAAGAAGCCGTCCACTATGGCCGCCGAAGACTGGAGCAGCATGGCCAGCGTCCACGGGATGCAGTAACGCAAAAAGGTCCGCACCAAAGGGCCGTGGAGCATGAGATCCAATCCGTGCATAAACTTCCTTCAAAGAGAAAAAGATTGCGGCATGTCGAATTCCGGAAAGAGGAGCCCCTTCAGGAAAGGATGCCCTCCCCCTCCAAAACGTTCCGACGCCGGAGACACCGTACAGCAAGAAGCCCGTTCCGCTATGAGGCAGCTTATCCGGCTCCCCACTGCCCCCATGAAGGGAACAAAGGAGTTATCCGAGGCTGTCCCTCCGCGGCGATATGTGCCTTGCAAAGGCTCAAGCTATTTTCCGAATACGCCATTTTTTACGGGGCAGAAACCGTGCCATGCCCTGAGAGCGACATGGCACGCTTCATTAGTACGTACAAGGATTATCCTTACACGGACTAATTGGCAAGAAAAATTTCTCTGCGCCAAGATAAAAGATGCCAGCCCATAAAAAAGCCTCCGGTGTACACACGGAGGCCCTCTCTCAAAACATGCCCGTCCCGGCACAGCGTCAGGCTATGCCGTAACGCACCATATACCAAAGCGTCTTGACGTATTCCGAAAAAATATACCCCATCTCATAGATGCGGAACCGTGCCGTGAATGTCGCCCCCGCATAGACCGGGTGCACCCCGAACGCCACTTCGGGCCAGACGTCCCGGAACACCGCAAGCGCCCGCCTGCTGTGGAACCAGCTCGTCACCAGCATGACGGAACGGGGATGCGAGGCTTCCAGCGCCTTTTTGGTCAGAACGGCGTTTTCATACGTGCTGCGGGATTGGCTCTCACAGGCCGCATCCGGCACTCCCGCCATGCCGAGCCGCCGGACGATAAGCCCACCGTCGCCGGAGCCCGTCACAAAGACTTTCGGGGCAACGCCCTGATGATACAGCTCCGCCGCACCGATCACGCGCTGCCCGGATTCACCTCCGAGCACTACAATGACATCCGCATGTTCCAACGGCATGTCAACATGCAGCCACGCTTCCGCCCGCCAGATCAGCACAGCCCCGATCAGCAAAGCGGCGATCGCCAGCTTGCCGATCGCCCCATACCATCCCTGCCCCATCCCCCGCTCTCCGCCGAGCTCCGGATATGCCTTTCCTTTCCCAAACATGCTCCCCCACAAAAAACAGCCCCCATCCAGCCCATACCGCTCCCCTTGAACAGGGGATCGATAACGACAAACGTCTTTGGAGGAGAGGGGGAAGGTTGAGGGGAGAGGCCCCCTTCCGGAAAAAGGTTCCCCTCCCAATGCAATCTTCATCAGCCCGGCCGCAATCAGTCTCCGGCCTTGAGCTGTTCCCAATACTTTTCGTACAGTTCGCGGGCTTTGCCCACGTTGACGGTCACTTCACCCTTGGCGAGCTCTTCCGGATCCAGCACAATGACCTTGCTCTCGGCGTATTCGGGCTCAAGGATCTTCTCGGCGGCCTTGTTCGGCGTGGAGTAGTTGAACTCTTCCACGCACAGCTTGGCGACCTCGGGACGCATCAGGTAACTGATGAACTTGTAGGCGTTTTCCTTGTGCTCGGCCCCGGCGGGGATGGCGAAGTTGTCGAGCCAGATCAGCATCCCCTCTTCGGGCACGATGAATTCGAGGTCGGGGTTTTCCTGCATGGCGATGAAGGCGTCGCCGTTCCACGCCAGCCCGGCCACCACTTCCTCGCTGATGAAGGCCTGCTTGGTGGCGGTCACGTCGAACACGCGCACGGACGGCTTGAGGGCCTTCAGCCACTCGTAGGCGGCCTTGATTTCGTCGGGGTTGGTGCTGTTGATGGAGTAGCCGCACGCCTTCAAGCCCACGCCGAACGTATCGCGCAGGTCATCGGAAAGCAGCACCCTGCCCTTGAATTCGGGCCGGGCGAGATCCTTCCAGCTCTTGATGGTGGAGACGTCCACGGCCTTCTTGTTCACGAGCAGCCCCACCATGCCCCACATATAGGGGATGGTCAGGGCATTGCCCCTGTCGAAAGGCTGATTCAGCGAGGCGGGATCAAGGTTGCCGAGGCCCTTGATCTTGCTCTTGTCCAGCTTGGCGAGCAGGTTGTCCTGCGCCATCACTTCCACGAAGTACCCGGAAGGGACGACCAGATCATACCCTTTGGCCCCGAGCAGTTTGAGCTTCGCGTACATGGCCTCGTTGGATTCATAGGTGGAAAGCACCACCTTGATGCCTGTCTCTTTCGTGAAGCCATTGACGACTTCCTGCGGAATGTATTCCGACCAGCTGAACACGTTCAGTTCCTTCGCCTCTTCCGCAAAAGCCGGAGAAGCGGCGATCAGCAGCGCGACAAGCGCAACGAGGAGTTTTTTCACGCGAGTTCCTTATAAAGTTGAAGGTAATTAGGAATGTGGGGGAGGGGAGAGGGAACCTTTCTGAAGAAAGGCTTCCTCTCCCCTCCCCCACGCCCCACCTCTCTCCCTCCCAAGACTTTCGTCTTTTTGGGACGGGGCGGCGAGGAGGCCATGCCTGAAAGGATAAGCATCTTCCCGAGAAAAGAAAACAGGCCGCGCAACGGAACTCCCGCCGCACGGCCCGCATGTCCGCCGTATTTTTCGAACAGGGATTCAATAAACACAAAAGTCTTTGGAAAGGGAGGGATGGGGTTTGGGGAAGGGAGGGAAAGCTTTTCTTCAGAAAAGTTTTCCCTCCCTTCCCCAATGCGTTTCATCAACCCTGCTTCCTCAAACTTTTTCTGGGCCGCGAGAGGCAGAAGGCCAGCACGACGAGGGCGATGGTCACGCAGAACATGATGGCGGAAAGCGCGTTGATGTCCGGCTTCACGCCGAGCCGCACCATTGAGTAGATGCGCAGGGGCAGCACCTCAAACGTCGGCCCGGCCACAAAAAAGCTGATCAGCACGTCGTCCATCGACAGCGTGAACGCCAAGAGCCACCCCGCGACCACGGCGGGCATGATCACCGGCAGGATCACATAGCGGAACGCCTGCGCCTCGGTAGCCCCGAGATCGCGGGCGGCCTCCACCAGATGCTCGTCGAATTCGGCCAGGCGCGCCAAAACGGTCAGGGCCACGAAGGGCAGGCCGAGCGTCGTGTGCGCGATGAGCATGGACACGAACCCGAGCGGCAGCTTGACGCTGATGAAAAAGATGAGCAGCGAAATCCCCATGACCATCTCCGGCGAGACGGTCAGGACGTACAGGGAGGCGTGCAGGAGCTGGCGTCCGGGGAATTCCGTGCGCTTGAGGCACAGCGCGGCGAGCACCCCGAGCAGCGTCGCCAGCGAGGCCGCCAGCGCCGCCACGGAAAGCGTGTTCACCACCGCGTCGATCAGCGCCGCATTGCCGAAAAGCTGGCTGTACCACTTGAGCGTGAACCCTTTCCACGCCGACGTGTACTTGGCGGCGTTGAAGGAATACGCGATCACCACAAAGATGGGCAGAAACAGGAACGCATACACGATCCAGAGCCACAGTTTGCCGAGTTTCCGCATCATCACGCCACCTCGTCCATGCGGTCGCGCGAGGCGACCTTGCGGTTGGCCATCCGGTACACCGCGATGAGCAGGGCCAGCAGCAGCGTCAGAATGGTGCTCGCCGCCGCGCCGAGCGGCCAGTCGCGGGCCACCATGAACTGGTTCTTGATGAAGTTGCCGATGAGCATACTTTTGGCCCCGCCGAGGATTTCAGGGATATAGAACGCCCCGAGCGAAGGCAGGAAAACGAGCATCGAGCCCGCGATGATGCCGGGCAGGGTCAGCGGGAACGTGACGTGCCAGAACGACTGGAAGCCGCTGGCCCCGAGATCCCGGGCCGCGTCGAGCAGGCGGCTGTCCAGCTTTTCGATGGATGCGTACAGCGGCAAAACCATGAACGGCAGGAACGTGTACAGGATGCCCATGAACACCGCGAAATCGCCGTACATGAAGGACACGGGCTGTTCCGTAACCCCGAGCCACACCAGCAGCGTGCTGATGAGCCCGTTGGCCTTGAGGATCAGGATGAGCGCATAGGTACGGATAAGCGAGTTCGTCCAGAACGGGATGATGACCAGCAGGAGCAGCCACGGCTTCATCTTGGCGCTGGCCCGGGCGATCCGGTAGGCGAACGGATAGCCCACCAGCAGGCACGCCAGCGTGCTCATGAAGGCCAGCCACAGGGATTCCCACAGGATTTTCAGGAACGTGGGATCGAGCAGGCGCAGGTAGTTGTCCAGCGTGAACTGCGGCAATACGAAATCCTGCTCGCCGCGCGTCAGCACCGTCACCACCAGAAGGCCGATATTCGGCAGCAAAGCGAACAACAGCAGCCACAAAGCCGTGACGCCGATGGAAAAGCGGTTGAAAAAGGCCCTAGTCTGCTTCATACGGCAACACCACTTCCCAACCGTCAACCCAAGTCACGGCAACGCGCTCCCCGCGGTTGTAGCTGATTTCCGCGTCGTCCTCGTTGAAGAACTCGGCAACGGAAAGGGTCTCGCCGCTGTCGAGGGCGATGGAAATATCCACGGTCGCCCCCTTATAGACGGTTTCCTCAATGCGCCCGGTGAGGTACGGCCCTTCGGGGCGCTCGTCGTCATGCGCATAGACGCGGATGTCCTCGGGCCGCAAAAGCACGTTCACCCGATCCCCCGCCGCGAACGGGCGCGACGTGCGCAGGGTGAAGCGGCGGCCGCTGATGTCCGCGATATAGATGCCCTCGCCGGGCACGGACATGATCCGCGCGGGCAGGATGTTGATCTCGCCGACGAAACGGGCGACGTACAGGTTGGACGGCTCCTCGTAGATTTCCTGAGGCGTGCCGATCTGTTCGATGCGGCCCTGATTCATGACCACAACGCGATCGGACATGGCAAAAGCCTCTTCCTGATCGTGGGTCACGAACACGAAGGTGATGCCGAGGCGTCGCTGGAGGCGTTTGATCTCAAGCTGCATGGCGCGCCGCAGCTTGTAGTCGAGGGCGCTGAACGGCTCGTCGAGGAGCAGCACCAGCGGCTTGTTGACCACGGCGCGGGCGATGGCCACGCGCTGCTGCTGGCCGCCGGAAAGCTGATGCGGGCGACGGTCCGCGTACTGTTCGAGATGCACCATGCGCAGGGCTTCCAGCACCCTGCCCTCGATCTCGCCTTTCGGACAGGACTGCATCCGAAGCCCGAAAGCCACGTTGTCGCGCACGGTCATATGCGGGAACAGCGCGTAATTCTGAAACACGGTATTGACCTGACGGCGCTCCGGCGGGACGTCGTTCATCCGCTGCCCGCCGATGGATACGTCTCCCTGATCCGGGGTCTCGAAGCCCGAAAGGATTCGCAGGATGGTCGTCTTGCCGCAACCGGAAGGCCCAAGGAGGGTCAGAAACTCGCCGTTGCTGATACTCAGATCAATGCCCTCAAGCGCGCGAGTGTCCTCGAAAGATTTGTCCACACCCCTCAATTCGATGATATTGTCCTGTCCGGTCATTCTTCCCGACTGCCTCCGTATCCTTGTATGGAAGGGCGCGCGTCCCCGAACGGGATCGCCACACATCGGCCATCCACGGCTCCGCTCGTCCTTCAGTGCAGATTCTTGCGAAAAAGCCTTCAGCGGCTTGTCCGGGCGGCCCGTCAGGACTCCCGAAGGCTGTCTCAGGACCTTCTCTTTCACGCATCCTCTACATGAGGCGGGTCAAAGGGTCAAGAAAAGCCCCATCCATGATTTTACAGCTAACCTTTTGTTTCTAAAGATTTTGTCCAAACAGGCCCTTTCCTTTTTTCCACAGGTGCCAAAAAAACGCTTGTCTTTCATTTTGGTTCGGGCTAAGAAGGGCTTCTTCACGGGATGTGGCTCAGTCTGGTAGAGCGCTGCGTTCGGGACGCAGAGACCGCGCGTTCAAATCGCGCCATCCCGACCACTTGGGTCTTAAGGGTTTGCTTCACGGCAAACCCTTTTTTCGTGCCCAATGCACGGCGCAAAAAAAGGAATCCTTCCGTATGAAGAATTCCCTCTTCGACGCGGGGGAAAACCTACCGCACGCCTACGTCCTCAGATTGCGTCGGCAACCACCGACTGCGGGGTCAGCAGATCCGCATGTATGGCCAGCCAGATGCACGGGGAGCTGGTGTAAACCACCCGATGCTTCCTGCGCTTCGGCAGAAACAGAGAATCCCCTTTCTTCAGACCCACTTCCTCGCCGTCCATGTAGTGCAGGCGGGCTTCGCCCTCAAGCACCACAACCCACTCGTCCAGATCCTGATCGTACCATTCCCCTTCGGGAGTGACCTGCCCGTTGGATACGATGCGCTCCACGCGGATGCTCCCCGCACCCGTCGCAAGCGTATCGAAAAGTTCCGGCTCTTCAAGAGAGGGGTACGCGTCTTTATCTACAAAAAGGATATTACGTTTTCCGTTCATAGTTATACCTCCATCCTCAACTATAGGCTCCGCGATACTTTCTGTCCATGCCGCTATTTATCATTTTCAATCCTCCGCCGGCGGGTATACGCCTTGAAAAAAGAATGCGGCCCAATCTCTACGGATGGAGGAAAAAAACATGCGATTCGGTTATACGCTGCTCTTGGCGGGAGCCCTCTCCCTCGGTATCGGCATCCAAGCTCAAGCCGACGATTTTATTCCCCAGAAAGCGGGAAATGTCACCATCAGCCTCCCTTCCGGCTGGGAAGTCCTCCCCAAGGGAGTCCTGAAACAGTTCTCCCAAGAGAATGGCCCTGAAATCCTGCTTCTGGCACAAGGCCCTGCGGACGACTTCCTCAAACTGAGCATCATCAGAAATCCCGATCCCGGCACGCAAGAGGCGTTTCTCAAACAAGATGCCGCACAAACGGAAAAAAACTGCAAGAAGCTCATCGGCGAACTGGAAAGCCAGCTTGGCACAGGCAAAGCTGAAGCCACATGCGGCAAGGTCGAGAACAACGGCGTCGCCGCCCTCGCTACCCAACTGGCCATCCCCGCTCAGGATAACCGCCCGGAACTCATCAATATGACGTGGGTCTACCCTAATGGGGACAAGGGAGTGATCGCAAACGCCATGTTCCTGAAGAAGGACGCCGGGAAGTACGAAGCCGACGTCAAGAAGGCCCTCCAGTCCATCAAGTTCGACAAGTAAAGGGCAACGGCAACCCCTGCCGGACTTTGGGAATTCCGGCGCGGCCTTTTCGCCAGCAGAGGCCGCACCTCGGGCACTTTAGACAAAAAACGCTTCACTATCCGGTTCACACGGACACTGAAGCGTTTTTCTTTTTCCGGAACACGGGGCCGTGCCCATCTTCACGCCACGGCATACATCCTTTTCCCCCAAAACAGAGAAATCCCCATCCTCCGCCGGAACGAACTCCCTCCGCACCGCCTCCCCACCAGCCAAAAGTCTTTGGGAGGGAGAGAGGAGAGGTTGGGGAGGGGAGAGGGAACCTTTCTGAGGAAGGTTCCCTCTCCCCTCCCCAATATCATCCCATCATCTCCGCCTAGAACTCCAACGAGCCCGGCGTACGGGGGAACGGGAGCGCGTCGCGGATATTGGAAATGCCGGTGAGCATCATGACGAGGCGCTCGAAGCCCATGCCAAACCCGGAATGCGGAACCGAGCCGAAACGGCGCAGATCCAAGTACCACCAATAGTTTGCGGGATCCTGATTCATCTCGCGGATACGGCTTTCGAGGACGTCGAGGCGCTCCTCGCGCTGGCTCCCGCCGATGAGTTCGCCGATGCGGGGAACCAGTACGTCCATCGCGGCCACGGTCTCACGATCGTCGTTCTGGCGCATATAGAACGCCTTGATCTCTTTGGGATAGTCATACACCGCCACCGGGCGCTTGAAATGTTCCTCGGCGAGGAAGCGCTCGTGCTCGGTCTGCAAATCAAGGCCAAACTTGGCGGGGTACTCGAAATTCTTTCCGCTCGCTTTCAAAATGTCGATGGCCTCGCGGTAGGAACAGCGCGCAAAGGGCTGCGCCACCATACCCTTGAGGCGATCCACCAGCCCCTTGTCCACAAAGCGATCGAACAAATCCATATCGTCGGCGCGGCGTTCGAGGACACGGTTGATCACAAAGCAGGTCAGGTTCTCGGCCAGATCCATATTGTCGTTGATATCCGTGAAGGCCACTTCCGGCTCGATCATCCAGAATTCCGCAGCGTGACGCGGGGTATTGGAATTTTCGGCGCGGAAGGTCGGGCCGAACGTGTAGACTTTGCCGAGCCCGAGGGCCAGCGCTTCGGCCTCAAGCTGGCCGGAAACAGTCAGGCTGCACTCCTTGCCGAAAAAATCCTGCGCATAGGGGTTTTCGCCGGGCTTCGCGGGCGTGTTCAGGGGCAGGGTCGTCACCCGGAACATTTCACCCGCGCCTTCGCAGTCGGACCCCGTCAGGATGGGCGTATGCACATAGTAAAACCCGTTCTGATAGAAAAAGTCGTGCACGGCGTGCGCGGCTTCGGCACGGATGCGGAAGGCCGCCCCGTACTTGTTGGTACGGGAGCGCAAGTGCGCAATGGTACGCAGGAATTCATCGGAATGGCGCTTCTTTTGGAGCGGGAAGGTTTCAGGATCGGCAAGGCCGAACACGGTCATATCCTTGGCCCGCACTTCCCATTTCTGGCCTTTGCCGGGCGACTCGACAAGTTCGCCCGTAACGGCGACGCACGCGCCCGTGTTGACGCCTTCCAGTTTATCCCATGCGGCAGTCCCCTCATCAACAATACACTGGATGTTGCCGAGGCAGGAACCGTCGTTGAGTTCGAGGAACGAAAAACCCTTGGCGTCGCGGCGGGTCCGGACCCATCCGCCGATACGGATTTCAGACGCGGCGGATGCCGCACCGAGCGCTTCAGCTACAGGAGTACGCAGCATAGAGCCTCCTCAGATTATATGTTATTTCTTGATTTTTGCCCGTATGAACTCGATAACCACCGGCAGGACCGAAACGATGATGATGCCGTAAATGACGACACTGAAATTGTTCTTTACGATCGGGATGTTGCCGAGGAAATACCCGGCGGAAACCAGCCCCGCCACCCAGAGGATGGCCCCGGTGATGTTGAAAGACAGGAACTTGACCGGGGACATGAGCGCAATCCCAGCCACAAACGGCGCAAAGGTACGCACGATGGGAATGAACCGGGCCAAGATAATGGCCTTGCCGCCATGCCGTTCGTAAAACGCATGGGCCTTGAGCAAGTGCTCCTTGTTCAGAAACCGTGTCTCCCGGCTGAATATGCTCGGCCCCACGTGCCGCCCGATCTCATAGTTTACGGCATCCCCCAAAATCGCCGCCCCCAGCAGGACAAGCATACACACGGGATAACTGAGATGCCCGGCTCCGGCCACGGTCCCCGCCGCAAACAGCAGCGAGTCGCCCGGCAGGAAAGGCGTCACCACCAGACCGGTTTCGCAGAACACGACGATAAACAGAAAAAGATACAGCAGCGCCCCATATTCCGCGACAAGTGCGAAAAGATGCTGATCGATATGCAGGACAAACGAAATCGCCTGTTCAAAAAAAGAAAGGTCCGTCATGAAAAAGTCCTGAGCACGCAAATACAGGTTTGAAACGGTTTGGAAAACAGCGCACAGGATACGGACAGACCTGTGGAGAATCAAGTCCTGATCGCCCCTTCAAATGTCCGTAATCCATTTGTCACAATCTCCCTTTACGGCCCGCCCGCGCCCCTGACGCCGTAAGTGCCGCAAGCCGTCCCCAACACCTTTTATTCCTCCAAAAGGAAAATGGCTTGACTTTAAACCGGGGACAAGCTATTGATTCCCCCTGTATTGACCCTCGGTCAATGCGCCAGCATAGCTCAGCTGGTAGAGCAACTGATTCGTAATCAGTAGGTCCACGGTTCAAATCCGCGTGCTGGCTCCAGAGATTACAAGGGGTTACATCCAAAAGATGTAACCCCTTTTTCCGTACTGTCCGCAAATTGTACGCAAACTGTCCGCACGACTACAGGCAACATATTTATTTAATTAAATAAACACTGTACGCAAACTGTCCGCATCACCCTTTTTCAGGGTGTCCGCAAAAAATCAGTAGATGCCTCCGCTTCCCTCCCCGCTTGTTTGAAAAAAACGTTCTTCCCGTTCAGAGTCAGTAGGTTACGCCGTCCCACCTTGTGCCAAGGCGAAAAGCACGGATGGCGTCCCCATACATTTTTCGGCAATCCGTGTGGGATCTACTGTTTCCCCCTTCTTAGCTCCACGCCTCGCTTTCCGCCTGTCATGGCACCCCGTGGGCATGGCATTGTTCAGACACTCAAAAAGCCCGGGGGCGGGGTGGATGAGTGCTTTTTCTTGGGTTATGCTCTGTCTATAAAAAAATGTAGATTGCTTTATATTCCTCAACATTTTACAATCATGCTCATCACTCAATGAGTTTTTCTATATTTTTATAATACAAATTTGATATGGAAAATTAGTTTTAATATGAAAAAAAAGCCTATTAGATCATCTAATAAACACATTGACCGTAACACTATTAATATAAAAAAGCGCAGTATTTTTTTTACTAACTTTCCATATAGTATATACATATCTATTCTTTCAATTATCATTTCATCAATAGCAGCATTTTATACATATAAATCATACGATATTAACTATAAACAATATAAAGATGATCAATTAATAGTTCTAAATGGTAAATTTGAAAATGATACAACATTATATGTTTCATCTATAGATGAGAAAAAGTTTATAAAAGGAAAATTATTTTTTCCATCATCAATTACAAATGAAAGTGTAGAAATAAATAACGATGGATTTGTAAGAGGAATGGGTAGTTTTTTATTAAAATTAAAAAATATCATATCAAAAAAATATAAATATAAAAAAGATTATATTTCAATATCTGATATACGCATACCTATTGTAATTTATTCATATTATGCTTCAAATGGTAATTCATACACTGACTTTTCATTATATACAATTGAAGCAATGTTTTCTATTTCAGACGAAGGATTAAATGGTATACATATATATTATCAAGGATTAGTATTTTTAGGAAGATATCATGGATCATTAAAAAACATTCCTGAACAACTTGATATAATTATGGACAAAAAATATATTGATATACCACTACAAGAACCTTAATCCTTTGATTGTTATCTCAACATTTTAATTTATCCTCCCAATATCGTATTACTTGGCAAATATCATCCAACGTACTAATATTAATACTATCAAGTCGTTCCTCATGTCGTAATCTGTCCCAGTTTCTCCCGATGGTTTCCGGCGACGGCCCGATGTCCCGAGACGCTGCCGCCCTGGTTGATGGTTCCCGCGTCGGGGTGGTCATGGGCGGCGAGGACATCCAGCGCCGCCAGCACCTCGTCACAGAAACCGAGAAATTCCCTGAATACGGACGTCCCGCCGCCGTCCCCGCCTCCCGCGTTGAAGCCGATGGTCGACTCGGAATTGAAGGTCATTTGCGCCGCCGTGACCGTTTTCGCGCCGCCTACCTTCTCCGTGCTCGCCCCGGAGACGGTTGTGGTTTCGTCGCCGCCGATCTTCCGGTTCCTTGCGCCGGCTACTTCATCCCCGGCGTTGCCCGCAACCTTCGCCGTGCGGTTCCCGCCCACATCCTCGGCGAAGTCGCCGCCCGTGGTGTCCGTGCGGGCCTTGCCCGTTGTGATGGTCGAATGCGCGCCCGCGGTCATGTTGACGTTGCCGAGCGAGCCGAGATCCGCCCGCAGCCCGCCCACAAGCGACAAGGTTGTGGCCTCGATCTGTTTGATGCCGCCCACGCTTTCCTTGGAGTGCTCCCGGATGGTCCGCGTTTCCGTGCCGAGTTCGTCCGCGGACGTCTGGGCCCGGACCACGCGCTCCCGGCTGGCGTCCTCGATCTTCGCCTCCGTCGCCCGCGTCCAGTTGCCGCCAGCGTCCGCCCGCTGGTAGACGGCGGGCGTGCTCTGCCAGAGCTGTTCACCCTGCGCCACCTCCGGAAGCGACACGCCGAGGGGATAGGTTTGCCGGATGATCGGATGATCCGGCCTTCCGTAGGCGAACCCGACCACGACCTGCGCGCCCGGTTCCGGGAAGCTGAAAAAGCCTTTCTCCTGCCCCGCCCCGGTCGGCACGGGAAGGGGGACCGCCGTATAGGTCGGGAAGGCCGGATCGGGCTCCCCGTCCGCCGTGAGGATCTGGATGTCCACGGCATAGCGCGGGCGGAAGCGTTCCGAGGCCGCCCCCTGCCCCGGCGCATCGGCCACGGCCAGCACCCGCGCATAGCGGTCAAGGTGCAGCCCTGCGCCGAGTTCCGGGAAAAGCCCTTTGACGGCCCGCCTGATTGCCTCCCTCATGCCTCCGCCTCCATGCCGAGCGTCATTTCATGCCCGGAAAAACGTACCGTCCGCACCCTGTCCCCGTTGACGACGCACCCGGGACGCATGGACGGGATCAATGTCATGACCTTGCCCCCGGAGGCCAAAGCCCGGGAAAATACCGCCTGCGGGATTTCGACCGGGCGTTCCGGCCAGCGCGAGTCCTGCCAGCTCCCCACAAAGATTTTTCCATCCCCCTGCGTCTGCCAGACGTAATCGGGGATCTGAAAGGCGCGGCCGATGTTGGCCAGCCCGTCAAGGCCAGTCCCGAACGTGTCAAAGGCCGGGATTCTTGTGTCGGCGTAGGGCCGCTCCGGGAGGATGAAACGCAAGCCCGTCTTGTCCGCATAGGCCGCCAGCACTTCCCGCAGCGTCGGGTGGCGCATAGCGAGCGGGATCGGGGTGTCGAGCTCCGCGGCGATCTCGCGGCACATGAGCCTTTGCTGGCTCCCGTCCATCGTCGTGCAGCGTTCGACATACCCGGCGAAGACAAGGGCGTCCCGGCCGTTCACGGCATAGCCCATAGCGAACGCGACGAACCCTGAAACGGGCTCTTTGCTCACCACCTGAAACACGGCCCGCCCCGGCGCGGAAAGCTCCAGCCGCACATCCTCATAAACGAGGGGCAGATCACCGGAGGGGGTGGCAAGGCGTTTTCTGATCTTCATGGATACCTTCCTTGACTCTTCCGGGCCGTCCCGGTAATACTCATTTCACTATCTCGTTGGCAGTGTCCGCGCCGCTGTTTTAAACTATGCGCGCTCTGCCCGGCATCCGCTGGGTTTCTTTTTGGGCAGTATTGCCCTTTCTTCGCAGCATTTTTGCCGGGCCGATAGCTCCCAATACAACACCCGCAAGGGGAATAAGAGCAGCCGTCCAACGCGGTAGTTGAGACCCGGCATTTCTCATATCCAATGCCTCACTACTAAATCGTTGGAGTTTCCCATGTCACACACGCTTTCAGCCCCTCTGCTGTCCCGCCTCTCGTCCCTGTCCGCCGAACTTTCCGAACTGTGCGGCCTGTGCGATCTGCTGGCCGACCCCATGCCCCGGAACTTCATTCAGGCTTCGCTCCGCACACTCAGCGACATGGCGGAGGACGCATCCGAGACGTTGGGGCAATTCGCCGATGCAACGCGGGGTTCCAAGCGGCGCATCCTGCCCGCCCTGCTGGACGGCTATACCCGCGATCTCGCCCTTGTGCCGCCCGTGATGAACGCCCTTGCCGCCGCCAGCGACGCGGAACAGCGGCTTGCCCTCGAATGGCTCGGCCACCTCACGGACAAGTGCGTCTCCACCGCCGGAAGGCTGGCTTGCGAGATCGTGAAGGAACTTGAAGCGCAGCCCCTTGAAGTCCTCGCGTAACCTCCCCTAAAAAAGCCCACCAGACGCCCCGCGCCCTACCGACGCGGGGCGTTTTATTTGGGGTCCGCCGTTTCGGAATCGGAAGAGGAGTCATACGCTCCGATAAAATTATCCCTTCCCTTGAGCCACGCCCAAAAACCGCCGAGTTCCTCCATTCCAGCATCCCCGGATGCAGCCGCCACCGCCGCCCCATTGTTCTGCCCGGCGCTGGCGGGCTTGGCCTTTTCGCGGGCCTCGGCGCGCTCCGGTACTGACTTATATTCCGCCAGCGTGAACTGGACGTTCCAGCACTTCCGGCCCTCCTGCTCATCCCATGACACCCGATCCGAAAAGACCACCTGCCGGATGCCCGCGGCGTTGGCCGTGGTGTTGGCGATGGTGTAGACCTTGGCCCCGCTGCCGCCCTTGGCTTCCGAGACGCGGATCAGCTCGCGCAGATCCGATTCATCCTTATAGCGGATCTGCGTCGTGACCGTGAGCGTCTTCGCCTTGATGCCCTTCTCGGCCTTGGCGGTCGAACTGGTGTCGCCGCTGGCGTCCTGCTTTTTGAGCGTGAACGAACCGGACACCCGCAAGCCGAATCCCGGGACTTTATAGTCGTCTAGGCGCATCGTGATCATGGGTAAGAACGTCTCCTGAAAATACGCGAGTTGAGGGGCGCTCCCGACGAACAGCAAGGCCGCCGTGAGCTTGTGCGCGGCGTTGGCCGGGGGCGCGATGAGCGACAAGTCCCGCGAAAGCTCGCCCAGATCGCCGGACAGGTACGCCCCGAACCAGCTTGCGTTCGTGCCCTGCATGGCCTGCTTGAGGGCGTCGATCTTCTTCACGGCCGCGCCGAGTTGCGTCTGCAGACGTTCCCCGGCCTGTTTGAGGGCATCCAGCGGAGCCGTTGCCGCGGCCTTGGCCGCCTCCATCCGGGCCAGCACCGTTCCCGTCACCTGCTCGAAAGCCGCCCCCGTGGACGGCGTGCCCGGGGTGAGCCATTCCCACGGCGGGAAGCATGGGGCTTTCGGGATGACGAACTTGTCCAGCTCCAGCGTCGCAAGGGCCGCGGCCCGGCGTCCGGCCTGCTCCAGCTCACGGAGCGGAAAAACGCTGTTGAACGCGCCGAGCGCATCCATAAACGTGGAAAGATCAGGAGCGGTCACGACGAGCACCAGCGCGGCGCCCCCCTGCGGCGCGTCCCCCGTCAGGCAGGCCGGGACGCACCTGGCGGAAAGGGAGGCAAGGGCGTTCTCCGGGGTGAGCCACGCATAGTCGCCTTTCCTGTCCCCGACGCCCTGCTGCCACGGATGGACGCACAAAACGGACACGCTGCCAGTCATAAGCCCGGCGAGCCGCCCGCGCAGCTCGTCGGCCATGCCCGCCAGCGCGGATACGTCCGGGACGGCGTTCGGGACTTTCTCAGCAAGCTCCGTCAGCTTCCCCGCCCCGGCCTGTACGTCAGAGACAAGCCCCTCAACGGCGGGCATCAGGGAATCCCCGATCCCGCTCAGGGTATCGGAAGGGGAAAAATCAACGGCGTTCCATGCGTCAAACATCTTCATGCCCTAAAGTTTTTGGATGAAGCACAGCGCATAGTACGGGGGCACCGTGCCGATCGCCTTTGCCGTGACCGTATGGCTGTGCCCGCCGTCCGTGAGCGCGTGGTTATGGGCCTCGGTCGCCACCGCGTGGGCGTGCCCGGGATCGGATACCCCATGCGCGTGCTCGCTTGAGCCGACTGTGTGGGCGTGCCCGGGGTCTGATACGCCGTGGGCGTGGCCCCATGAATTGCCTGTAGCATTAGTCCAGTTGGTTTGGGTACGTTGCGTATCACCAGGCCCCATCGGATAGTTCGTGCTACTGCCATTGTCCGCGCATGTCGTAATTGAGTGGTTGTGGTTCGGGAGTGTATTCCCGTCCAGCGTCGTCCCCTGGATGCCGATCCCCGTCCCGACCGCCCCGGTCCAGATATTGAGGGCGGCGTTCTGGATGCCGATCCCGGTTCCCGAGTTCCCCGCCGTGCCTCCCGGCGCGGCATCGGCAAGCCTGATCCCCGTCTTGGCCGTCCCTGTGCTCACGTCCGGCGTTGCCGATTCCGCCCCGCCCCTGGCGTCCAGCGCATACTTCCCGCCCGCGCCGATGATGAAGCTGTCACGCAGATCGGGGGTGCCCTGCGTGCCGTCGCAGATCGCCCAGCCTTCCGGCACGGCGGAGGCCTCGCCGTACCACATTTTGACGACGCCCCGCGGCTCGATGTCCGGGACGATTTCCGGCCTGAGCTTTCCGCCCTTGCCTCCACCGGAAAACAGCTTTTGCAGGATACCGGGGAACCCCATTATTTCACCCTCACGTGTATGTCGTAGTCTGTCGGGATTTCGTCGTGCCACTGGATGGCCGTCGACATGCTGCCGGGCTGCCCGACTTCCCGGAACTGATCCTTTGCCGGATCGTCCCCCGGAAAGCAGGGGACGCCAGCGAGGAACACCTGCAGCTTTTTCGAGCCGACCTCATACCGGGGCACGGCCCAATCCGTGTTTGCGGGGATAGCCGCCGTCCGTGTGCCCGCATGGGAGACGAGCTCCCCGCTCGGCGCGGTCAAGCCCGTGAGCGTCCCGCCGTTTTTGACGGGATCGCCAAAGGCGGGCGGGCGGAGGTCGATCACTTCACCCTGCGCGTTGATTGAGGCAATCCGCGCCCGGTAGTGCATGAGCCCCGTTTCGTCGGCGGCGGAAAACGGGACTTCCGTATCCGGCTCAACAACCATCGGCGCGGCCGTGGCCACGCGATCCGAGCCTTGCGGTTTCAGGCAGACGTCAAGCCAGACGTCCGCGGGCGTAAACGTGGCCACCACGGGCATGGGTTCGGCAAGCCCGGCGCGTATGCCGCCGACATAGCCGAACCCCGGCGCGCAGGCATACTGCCCGCCCTGCCTCGCCAGCTTCCAGCCGTCCCCGGAAAACCACCCCGCGCCGTACAGGTCGAAATTCGAGAGGCGTTCCCGCTCATCCATGCCGAGCAGCCGGATCGTGAAGTCGAGCTGCCACACGTCGGCGCTGATCGTGATCCCCGTGAGCTCCTTTGCTCCGGAGAACTCCAACAGGAAATTGCGGGTTAGGTTGTTGCCGGCCGCGCCCGTCGCCCCCGAGTATTTCCGCTTCTCCAGCGTCGGGAAGGTGGCCGCGGCGATCAGGGTGTCGTACTCGGAACAGACCAGCCCCTGCCAGTTGAAGGACCAGTCGCCCACGTCCGAACCCAAAAGGGCGCTGTACACGACCTGGTTCGGGTTCACGTAAGCCCGGTACTCATCCGGGATCGGATAGGTGTACACCACCTGTTCCGTGGGAACCGTGATCCCGGGGGTAAGCTGTTCCGTGGGATCAAGGTTGGGGATATGGGCAAAGACAAAGGTGTCGATCACCAGCGGTTTGCCCTCGGCCTGCAGCCGGGCCTTGAGCGCTTCTCCGGCCGCGGTCATGATGACGCTCATGCGTGAGCCTCCAGTGTGGTTTGCGTGCTGTCAAAAACGGCGATCCCGCTTCCGGCCCGCGTCTTCAAAATCTCGTCGCTCCTGGCGCAGATCGTAGCGTGATGGTCATCAAAGGGGACGAACCGCACTGCGACCCTTTGCGGAATCCGGGAAATGAAATGGTATCTCCGGCACGTCCGCCCGTAGTCGGCGACGATGAGCTCCAGCACGTTCTGGTAATTCGGAAAGGAACCGTCATCCATCATGATGCCGATGACATCCCAATCCTGCCCCGCCTTGCGTTCCTCCAAGGCGATGTCCCCGAGCTCCAGCCGCTTGAAAATCCGCTTCCAACCCGCGATCTGCCCAGAGTCCCGCGCGTTCGCATAGGCATGGGCGACGCGCAGCCGATACAGCCGCTCGGCCTCGCCCGCGGCCCGCGTGACGCCGCGCTGCCATGCGATCAGATCGAGCATCCTTTCCGAGCATGTCATGGGATCGGTCTGTCTGAGCGGAAACGCCGCCCATTCCCCCAAGCGCCCGAACCAAACGCGGGACGCCCCGGCCAGCGTCCGGACGTGAGGGCCGTTCATCCAAAAAGGAATCTTGATCTCCGGAAAATCGCTCATACGCCCTCGCCAAGCCGCACGGTGAGCGTCCGCAGTACGGGCAACGACAGTTCGGACACGATGTCCGGCAAGCTGAACTCGACCGAGCGCAGATCCGGCAAGGCGTCGTGCAGCTCCCGATCAAGCCGGGAAAAGCTGAACCGCGATTGTGGAAGCGTGCGCGTGACCTCCACATCCTGATTTTCCCGGAACGCCGCCCGGATCATGTCTTCCGCCGCCGTCCGGAGCGCTTCCCGGCGTTCCTCGCCGCAGGAAAGCAGCGGATAGACCGTCGCTTCCAGATCCACGGAGACGGCGGGCATGGGGAAAAAGAGGATGTCGTCACCGTGCCCGTGGTTGCCGGACTCCCGGATATGCGCGTTGATACTTTGGATCAGATCGTCCGGCGGGATGCCCGAATCGATCATGATGTAGCCGTTTGCCGTCCCCGGCCCGCGCGGGCCGTCCTTCTCGAAAAAGATGTAGTCCGTCCGGACGCCCGCGAACGCCGTCACCACGGCGCGGTATCCGGCGTCATGGTGGTACTGCCCCACGGCCTGAAACTGATTGCGGGCGCGCAGCCGCAGGGACTCGTCGTCCTCTTCGTCGGCTCCCGGCGACGTCAGCCATGCGTCGCGGTTGGTCACGGAGGTGATGCCCGGCACGGGTTCGGGAAGCACGGAATAATAGCCCGGCCCGAGGTTGGCGGCGGTTCCGGCCTCTTCCGCCCGGACGGGGACTTCAAGCCCGAGCTGCCCGTCCGGAATAACGGCGTCCGCCTTGGTGAGCACGCGATGCACCACCCCGTTGATGGCGGGGCTTTCAACGGCCGTGCCCCGGGGGATGGTCAGGCTCCCGGACGCCGACGCCCGCGTGAAGAGCACCACGCCCTCGGCATGGGCGGCGGGCTTCCGCTCCAGCTCGACGCCCCAGGCGTACACGTCCAGATAGCTCCCGGACGCGAATTTCAAAAACACGTTGGGCAAGGCGTCACGGATGAGGAGCCGGACCAGCCACAAGGCCGGGGCGGTCACGATGGCGGAAATGAGCCGCCAGAAAGGGGACCACGCCGAGTTATTCGTAATCTGCGAACCTTCCGCCGCGTTGATGGCGTCCCACTCCGCTTTCATGGCGGCTTCCGTGGTCGGTACGCCCGCTTCCTTCAGCATCGTCTCGAAAAGCTGATCGGGTTTCTCCGCCATGCCTACGCCTCCAAAGTCATGGACAGCGGGCCGTAGTCGACCGTTTCCGCCGTCAAAAGGTATGTCCCGAGGCTCGTCTCGGTGATTTCCGCCGTGCCGGGAACAATCCGCTCGTCATCATCCACGGCCAGCGTGACCTTGATCATGTTGAGCCGCCGCGCTCCCGCGTCGCGGTTCGCCAGCATTTCCGTCAACAGCCCGGACTCACGGATCATATGCACCAAGTCCTGAGCGATGGACGCCCGGTCCGCTATCTTCTCGGGGATGCCCCCGGCGTCCGGCGTCAGGTCGTCATTGCTGATCAAGAGGTCGATGTACTTCATCACATTATGCCCAGTTCTATATATTCGCGGAGCTTCTCGTCTTTGATCTCGCCTTCGATGGTAAAGTTCTGGCTGCCGATGTTGACGGTCTGATTCTGGTTGTTGGTATTGCTGTTGGTCGTGTTGGTGATGCTCCGCATGATGCCCCCGCGCGGCACGTCCAGCGTGCGCGGGGCATTCAATGAAGCGATGGCAGGAGACGGGGCCGGAGTCTGCCCTTGCCTGTTGAGTACGCCCGCGGTCGCAGTCAGCCCGCTCCCATACTGCATCCCTTGGAAAGTGGGGACCAGTTTTTGCGGAATCCCCCTATCCGGAGACAGGGCGGCGGAACCCGAGGGTACCCCCATCGTGTAGTCAGGGGTTTGCATCCGGAACCAAGAATGAGTCCCTCCCGTGGTCTTGGGCTTCTCCGGAGGGGTGTATCCTTGGGGAAGTAGGGAATAGGTTCCCGGCATCCCCGAAAGATAATCAGGCGTCTGCATTTCCAAGCCGCCAGCGACCTTGCCCACAGTCTCAAACGCCTTCTCATCCAGCGGCTTCGTCATACCGTAAAAGCTGGAATCCTTGTCGATGAGCCCGACCTTTTCCAGCGCCCACCCGACCAGCTCCAGGAACTTCCGCAAAGGCGCTGTCACGGCGTTGATGATCTCAATGAAGATTTTCGACCAGCTTCCTTCCGAAAAGGCATTCGTCAGGCGATCCCACCATGCACAAACGTCCTGCACCATCTGGATTACTGCGGAACCGAACGCCGTATCCCCAAAATTCTTTTTGAAGTCCTCCCAATTGATGGCCAACGCCGCAATGACAGCGATGAGCCCAATAAGTATCCACCCGACAGGGGTTCCAAGTATGGCTGAGTTGAACAGCAACCAAGCCTTTTTGAGTGCTCCGAATATATTCACAAGGCCTCCCACGCCTCCAGCGGCACCCGTGCCAGCGGCCTTTGTTCCAAAGAGGAAGCCAATAAGTTTACTGAATGGATTGAACAGCCCGAGAACGCCGAGCTTGGCGAGTCCGGCAACCACATTGAACAGCCCGAACGCCACGGCGGAAAGGGAAACCGTAAGCGCGATATACCCAAGCTGGCGCGTGATGTTCGGGAAGGTGTCGATGAACCACAGCACCTTGCCCATGAAGCGGTTGAAAACCTCGACCGCATCGTTCACGGGCGGGAGGAGCTTCTGCCACCATGCCGCCGACACCGTGTTGAGCGCGGCGTTCAGCTTGTGGAAGGGATCAACCATCTTCCGGGCCATAGCCTCCGCCTTCCCCATGCCCTTGATGTCTTCCAGCGCCTTGATGTTGTCGGCCAGCCCGCCCGTGTCCTGTATGAGCAGCTTGAGCATGGATACGGCCTCGTCCGATCCGAACGCCTTCTTGATGAGGTCGGAGTCGGCGAGGACGTCGAGCGCCCCGTATTTCTTCTTGAGCTTGTCGAGTATCTGCAAAACGGGAAGCATCCGGCCCTGCCCGTCCGTGAACTTCAGCCCGAGCTCCTTCTGGGCTTGCCCCACGCCCGCAAGGAACGCCTTGTACTTCGTCCCGGCCTCCGAGCCGCTCATGGTGGCTTGCAGCTTGCCGAGGATGGCCATCTGCTCCTCAAGCTTGATCCCCGAGCTCGTCGCGTTGGCGCCAAGCGCCGTGAACGCCGCCGACATTTCCGTGCCGCTGGTCTTGAAAATCTGGATGGCGTAGGCGGACTTCCCGGCCACGTCCTCAATCCACGAGGACTTGCCCTGCGCGTCGGCCTGTTGCTTGAAAATGCCGTACATGGTCCCGGCGTAGTTGGTCATGGTGGCCGCGTCCGCTTTCGTGGCCTTGGCCAGCACGTTTGAGGCGCGGGTAAAGTCCGCAAGCTGTGAGGCGTCCAGCCCCGCGATGCCCGACTGGATCGCGTATGAAGAGGCGACGAACTCCGCCGCCGTCCCGCCGTAGCTCATGGCGTACTGCTTGGCCGTGGCGTCCAGCAGCTTGAGCCCCTTTGCGTCCACGTCCAAAGACGACACGTCGGCAAGGGCGCGGTTCAGGTCGAGCGCCGGGGAGACCATGCCTTCCAGCGCAAGCCCCGCCCCCGCCGCGGTCATGGCCCCGCCCGCGAGCTGACCCCATGCCTGTTTCGACATGCGGGAGGTCGAGCGCAGCGCCTTCTGGAGCTTGCCTACGGGACCGGAAGCGTCATCCTTGACGCCAATCCGGAACATGAGCTTTTCGAGCTTGGTAGCCACTACGCCCCCCTAAAGGCTTTCGCTATGCCGTTCGCCACGGCGATCTGCATCTTTTCCCAATAGTCCGTTTCCAGAAAAACGGCCTCGGCCATGCTGTCCAGATCAACGGCGCGGGACGGAAACCACTTGTGGGAAAGCGCAAGGCACATGCCCAGGCCGTTCTCACGCAGCTTTTCCGCCCGCTCCGCTACTTTCCCAATTCGATGGACAGATCCGGCATGAACTCGTCGACCAACGCCCCCGCGATCTGGATGGCCGCGCCGGGAAGCTCCAGAAGGCTTTTCAGGTCTTCCCGCGAGCCGTCCGCCACGCACCGCATGGCGAAGTTATGGGCCGGGGCCACCTTGTTGTTGGGCATCATTTCGTTGACGTACTTGTTGTACAGTTCCGTGGTCACGTCGAAAGCAAGGTCGGTTCCATTGATGGAGAGCCTGATCGTTTTCTGCATTACTGCCCCTTTTTGATGATGAGCTGTTTGACGTCTTCAATCCGCGTATCGAAGTGTTGCTGCAGGTTGTTGAACAAGTTTTTCAGCTCTTCCTTGTTGTTGTAGTTCTTGGCCACGTACACCCTGAGATCGGACAGTTCGCGCTCGTTGCGCCTGCCCATCCGGTGCAGGTAGAGGAACGCCCCCACCAGCAACGGCCAGACATAGGAGCCGAACACCTCGAGCAGTTGTTCCAACCTCACGGGCTCACCTCTTCGATCCACAGCGCCAGCGTCCCCGCGTCCCGCTCATCCATCCACACGCCGGGAACGCCGTTCACCGTCGCCCGGGTCAGGCTCGGCAGGACGGGACGCGCCGCCCTTTCCCCCAAGCTGCCCGATGAGCACGCCGACAGGATCGTCAGCAACACGAGCACGGAAAAGACGGCGGCGAACCACGGCCAGACCTTCCCGCAGCCATGCCGCCCACCTGAGCAGCGCGGCGAGCAGTTCAGCCCCGGCCACATCATTTCCCCGTATTGCCGGGAACGGCGTTCCTGGCCTTCCCGAAGTTCCCGCCGAATTTTGCGGTCACGGCGTAGATGATCTTGTAGGTGGCGGAACTGGATTCAGTCGGCGGGGCCATGAGCGTCTGCGCCAGAGCACACACGGCGATGCAGGCCGCTACGATAAACCCCGCCCAATTTTCACCCACAAACTGGGCAAGCGCGTTGAAAAATTGGGTTTCCATCAAACAGCCTCCGGGTCATAGGTTCGGGTAAGCCAGCCGTCGAGGAAGCAGCGCTGCGTCTCGTTTCCGGCCGCAAGGTTGATGTAGTGCATGGCCTGCGCCCCGTTCAGGGCGTGGATCAGCACGGCCTGCGTGGTGCGCTTTTCGATGAGCACGCGCAGGGCGGCGCGGGTGAGCGTCCCGAGCGCGCCGTCCTCTTTCAGGTCATGGAACAGGCGCGTCCCCGTCTTCCGGTTGTAGTTAAAGGCGTTGCAGATCCGTTGCAGGTAGCGCGTGTGTCCCCCCTGCCCCAGATTGACGACCTGCTCATAGATTTCGTTCGCCAGGTCTTGCGGCATGTCGTCCGAGTCCAACCCGAGCGAGTGGAACAGCCCGCGGTAGAACGCCGTCACCTGTTCGAGGAGGCCGGGGATCTGGCGCAGGTGCCGGGTAAAGGCGGCGCTGCCCTGACGGAACGAGGGGTGATCCTTTTCGGCGTCAACCAGCTTCCAGAGCGCGAGATCGGGGTGGCACCCGCGGGCGATGCCGCACAGGGTTTCCCCGCCGCGATCAGCCGGATGGTTGCCGTAGCCGCCTTCCCATACCGCCACCGGAGCGTGCGCCGTGGAGAAATCAGCCATTGGCGTTCCTCCCCTGAGCCGCCCCGAATGAAGGCGAATGTATGGCATGGGTATGCGGGGGCATCTCAGAAAGGGAAAGCGTGGGGATCGCATGGGTATGCGCCTGCGTTCCGTCCGGAGACGGCGATGGGCCGACCTGCGGGGCTTCCTGCTCGCCTTCGGGCCCTTCATGATCAAACAGTTCCGCCGCCGTCTTCAAATGCCAGGCGACCATCCGCAGCATAGCGGCCGCGCCGGGGCGATCCTCTTCAAGCCCCGCAGCCACGTCTTTAATCGCAAGGGCTCCGTCATAGACGGCCATAACCGGATCAAAGGGCTCGCTTGTGGTCAGCATGTCCTGTTCCATTACAGTTCCTCCGTTTCTTCGGGCTTGAGGTAGGGGGTTCCGTTGATGCGCACAAAATCCGGGCTCGTCACGATGTAGGGGATGGTGGTGATATGCTTTTCCCCGCCCTTGCCGTCGACGTCGAGGAGCTTCGAGACTTTCAGCTTGCAGCCGAACGCCTCCACCTTCATCTCCGCGCCGTCCCCGGTGGAGCCGTAAAACAGGAGGTCGAACTCCGGGAGGCCGCGGAAGGAGCCCGCGTTGCGCGCGGCCTCCGAAAGGATCTTCACGTTCTCGCCGTCCAGCTCGATCTCGCCGCTGGCGGAAACCTCGCCGTCGACCCATCCGTTGGGGACGCCGCCCGTCTTGGCCACTTCCGATCCGTCTTCGATGTCGAGGGAGGCTTTCTCAATGTGGAGCTTGAGGTCGCCGAGCGTGACGTCGAAACTTTTGCCGCTGAGTCTCTGCATGGTTCACCTATGCCGCGTAGTTGTTGAGATCGAGGAAAAGATTGCAGGTGATCTTTTTCGGGCAGTTGTAGGGCCGGACCGCCATGTACAGCTCGACGCTGGTACGGGAGGGCCAGCTCACCGTTATGTCGCCGTCTTCTGGCGGATAGATCTCACCGGGGAAGGTCTGCCCGAGGATGGTCACGGAACGGGACATTTCCCGCAGGGGCCGCATGAAATACGTTTTGTTCTGCGCAATGCTGGCGGGCGTGGAATTGAAGCGGCGATCCGCGATGCGGGCCACGGCCAGCGGATAGACGCGCCTCATGGCCTTCATGATCACACGCACGTTTTCGATGACCTGAAAATCCCCGCCGTTCACGTCCAGCACGTTGCCGTCCGCCCAATACATGCCCTCATAGTCGGGGTACCACTGAGGCACTGAGAACCGCGCCTTGTCGAGGCCTTCAAGGACGCTCATGTCGAGCCGCCGCCCGGACTTGTCGACCGGGCGTTCCGTCCAGGAGCCCACAAGAGCCCCGGTTGCAACGCGCATCGGGGAATCCGCAACGGTCACGGCGGCATTGCACAGGCGGCCCATGAGCGTCCCGAGCTCCGGCCCCCAGATCGTCGGCGTGACGAGGCAGGCGTCCGCGGCCACATCCGCGGTCAGAGGCTTGATCGCCGTGGCGTACTCCTCCCAACTCTGGGAATCGGCGTCGAACGCCGGGGCACGCCCGGCGAACCACACGGGCCGCATGTATTTGGCCATGATCCGCTCGCTCTTGGCTTGCATGGCTTCAATGTCGGAAACGGAGGAAAGGGGGTCCGCCAGGACGACGCCCTCAACCTTGGCCAGCTCCATAGCCTCGTCCACGGCGTCGGACCACGAGGCGACCCCGCCGCCCTCGGCGTCGTACAGCATGACGGACGCCGACCAGTTCTGGCCCCCGTTGTCCCGGGCCGCCGTCACCTGAGCCAGCAAGCCGTCAGCCCCGGCAAGGACGCCGGACAGGTCGCTGTCCGTGTTCACCGTGAGGAGCTTCCCCACCTTGTCGCCCTTCCCCGATCCGACAAACAGAAGGTGGTTTTCCACCGCCGTGATCTCTCCCTGCGAAAGGTTGAGATTGTTGATCTGCACTTTGCCGATGCTCATAATTTGCCCCGTTCTATTTTTTTCAACGCTTGCTTGGCCACTTGAACCATGATCTTGTCAGCCTCTTTATCTGTTAACCCGAGTGCAACACGTTTAGGCGGAGCGTCACTCCATGAGCTTTTTCTCACTCCCCCGCTTTCAAGTGCCCGAATGATCAATCCTGCTTGGGCCATTGTCAGACGGCGTTCTATTTGAAGAACGGTCACTTTCCGCCACCCATGCTTCTTCCCCCCTTCCCTGAAGCCAAGCCGGACAAGAGCTTTTGCCTGTGCTCGAGTCGCCATGCCTTCCGCAGTGATCTGGTATGCCTTCGCTGCTTTTTCCGCTGTCCAACGTTCCCCGGTTCCCGTCTGTTGCTGATAGGCGAAATGCGCCCATTTTCCGTTAAAGGTAACGGCCACACCGTCCAGATTGGCCCTGATTACGATTCGCTCATAAATACTTTCAAGAAGATTACGCTTGTTTCTCTTGTCTTTGCGTGGGGCAAAGGGGCTTCCGTCAAGGTTCTTCTGCCTCTTGATGCGCCGACGAGCGGCGGAGATCACCCTCTTGCCCGCCATAAACGACAAGGCGTGACGCTCCTGTGCATTGGTAGCGATAGCGCCGATCTGCGAGACCAGCTTCTCCGTACCCTGAACAGTGACCTTTATGTCCATAGGCGGATGCCCCCGCTCATGCCGTCCACGCGCTCGGCCACGTCGACCGGGACAGGAGCCACGCGCCAGCGCTTCCCGGCGAACGTGATCGGCCCGGCGTCATCCGGGATGATTTCGATCCGCTCCTGAAATTCCACCGCGATCTGGACGTCCGTTGTGGAAAGGTCATTGACCGCGGCGTTCACCTCCGGATCTTCGAGGCCGTCCCGGTCGGGGTCGTGGCTCTGGAGCCAGCCCGACACCAGCGCCAGCAACGCGATCCCGTCATAGTCCGAGCGCTCGATATCGATCACGCCGTCATATTTGAGGACGCACACCTCAACGCCGTGCCCGAGGTTCCGCCCGGTGAGCATGACCGCGCCCTGATCAAGGAACGCGGCTACGTTCTCGCGGGAAATCCCGGTCTCAGTCAGGATATGCCGGACAAGGGCCTGAAGCTTCCGCATGGTTCCCCCTCCTCAAATCAACGTGATGTCCACGCGGCCAGCGCCGAGCAGGTCGGCCAGCGCATCGTGGGCAAAGGCGAAAAAGACGTCCGCCGTCTCGCGGCCTTCCTTGGCGTCGTTGTTGGCCGCCTCCCGGCGCTCGACCGTGCGGAACTGCGCCAGCAGCATTCCCTTGGCCTGGCAAAAAACGGCCCGCTGATAGACGACGAGCGACGCCCCGGGGACGCCGTGCAGCGGCACGTCGCCAAGGGTTGAGCAGCCCTCCCCCTTCCGCTCCGCTTTCCACGCCTCAAGCTGGCGGTTTGCCCAGACCACGGCCAGCGAAAGGTGATCGGCCACCAGATCCGCGGCGTATTCGCCGGGCAAACGGTAGAGGTCAAGGAACGTGCGCAAGGACAGTTCCGGGAAAAAGCCGTCATTGGCGATGACGCGATCCGGCTTTTCCTGTGTGGTCATGGCATTGAACGACATGGCGATCCTTATGGCCCCCGGCCTTTCCCTGAGCGTGACGAGGCCACGGCCTGAAAGCCCGGGAAAGGCGGGGGCGGGGGGTGGTGGACTTACGCGCCGGACTTCTTTTTCAGCTTGTCCAGCGCGGTTTTGACTTTCGCGCCCCTGGCAAGGGCCTTTTCCAGTTCGGCCACGGCCCCGGGGACGTCCCCGGCCCGTTCGAGCATGAGCCCGCGCAGCCGGAGGAATTGGGCGGCCACATCGTCGTGGACGTCCCACGCCAGCGCCGGATCGGGATCGAACAGGCGGGCATAGACTTGCGAAAAGAACGGCTCGGGGCTCGCGCCCTCGTCGAACGCCTGCTGCGACCAGTCGAGGATCTGCCGGGCGACGAACGCGGGAAGCGATGCCTTGAAGCGCTCGGGAAGCCCCTGCCCGTGCTCGGCGCACCAGCCCGCAAGATCAAGGGCCCGCTCGATGAGCCCGCAGTCGAACAGCCAGACGAGGAAGTAGCCGACCAGCTCATGGGGCCGCCCCTCTTCCCGGAGCCGCGCCACATATCCGGCGTACTTCGGGATCAGGGTGTCCCGCTTGATGGCGATCTTCCGGTCGATGGACACGACGCCGTGCAGGGCTTCCAGATCCTCGGCAAGCCCGGAAGCGACCAGCGCGTCCCGCTGGCGTTCCGCGAGGAGCGACTTGCCCGCGGCGGGGGAGGGAACGGCGGAAAACTCCGCCTCACGCCCCGCCGCCCGCGCAGCCCGGATCGCCTTCTGGTAGGAAAGCATCAGGCTCATGCCGCGGCCTTCCAGGTCTTCTCGCCGTAAAAAACGACGTTCCCGAACTCAAGGGCCGCGAACTTTTCCGGTGTTTCGACCACATAGCCCTCGTTGCGGCTGTTGTAGTCCTCCACCCTGTCCTTTTCCGGGGCGTCCTTGATGTTCCGGCGCCAGCTCCCGTCCTGCATGTAGATCGAAAGGTTGTCGTAGCTCGTCACCACAAGGCCGCGGGCCGGGAAGTTCGAGGGCGTTTCCCAGGTGAGGCCGCCGAACGTGGTCAGGCTGCCGTTGAGCGCCGCCTTTTCCGTGGGCGTGCCGGACATGGCCGCATAGAGCGCGGACTTTTCGCGGGCGATCAGCTCCGCGCCGATGAGCGCGACGAGGCCGGAACGCATATACTCGGGGATGCCGAGGACAAGGTCGTTGACCGCCACGTCAAGGTTGGCGTAGTCCGCCCCGGCTTCCGGGCCGATACGGATTTCCCCGCTGGCCGCGCCCTCGGCGAGGATGGCTTCCGGGCGGTTCGCCCGGACGTACTGCAACCAGCCGATGTTGACGTCCTGCAACAGCGTGTTGGCTTCAAGATCGGTATCAGCCGCCGCGCTCGTGCCGTACCAGCCGATCAGCTCGCGGTCGTTGGCAATGCGGGCCTGTACGTAACGGGCGTAGCGTTCGGGCATGTCCGGGAACTTCGCCCAGGCGTCCATCGTCGCGTAGCGCATGAAGACGTCGCTGTTGGTCTGGTAAAGCTGGTACTTGTAGGACGCCAGCCCCAACACGTCGCGGGGCGTGCGTTCATTGCCGTCCTTGCTGGTGTCCGTGCGTCCGGAGACGGGGCCGGAAGCACTGCCGAGGATGTTTTCCCCGGAAAGCTCGTCAACGGTGATGACGTTGATCTTGGGGAGGAATGTGGACTGCTCGACGATCTTGTCCTGCAGCCGCTGTTGGATCGTGGGCTCAATCGTGAACTGCCGGGAGACGTCCTCAACGCCGTACCCCTTGGCGAGGCCGTGCAGAAGCGCGTTGAACCGCTGTCTCGTATGTGTCTTCATGGCGCCTCTACAGGATGGCCGCGTCGTCCGCGGGCGTGGTGGTGTCGGGGATGGCTGTTCCGGGCCTGGCGGCTTCAAGGCGCGAAGCGAGCGCGGAGAAGCCCGCGGCCAGCTCGTCAACCTTGCCCATCAGGGCGGCGAAGTGATCGGGGGCGGCCGCCTCCGGAGAAGCCTTTGCGGGTTCCTCTCCCTGCGGTTCGGGCCCGGCGGCGAACGTGCCCACCGCCTCCTCCAGCTTGCCGAGCCGTTCCATAAGGGCGGCGTATTGTTCCTTGTCCATCGGTTCTTCCTTGGTTTCGGGTTTCGGTTCGGTTTTGAAGTGAGCAAGGAACCTGCGGAAGAAACCGACCTCTTCGGGCGTCAACGCCCCGCCACACGCGAACAGCTCAACGCCGGGGAACACGGAGCAATCCCCGGACTCGGCGGAAAACTGCATTTTGCTTGTGCCGAGGCTGGCGGGCTGATCGGTGATGCCGAGCCCGACGAGGTACGCCTTGCCCGTCCTCGCGAAGTCTTCCGCAACTTCAATGCTGAAAAAAAGTTTCTGGCGCTGTTCGTTGACGTAGGCGTAGCGTTCGTTCGGGTTGAGCCGGGCGAACAGGCTCACCACCCCGCCCTCCTCTTCGGCGCGCAGCTCCGTCACCGTCCCGAAGTTCCCTTGCCAGCGCTGGTGGTCGGGCCAGATCAGCGCCGTGTAAGTGCCCGGGCTGTACGTCTCGGCCATGTCCAGAAGCCATTGGCCTTTGATCTCCCGCCCGTCCACGCACGCGCCCGATTGGGCGATCTTCACAAATTCGGTTTGCAGCTTGCTCATGGGGCAAGCATAGCCGAGGCCAGCCGACGCGCAAGAAAAGCCCGTCCTATTTCGGCCTTTTAGGATTTCCCGTGCATGGCGGAACGGCGGCGGGCGTGTATCTTGGCGGGCATGGGTAACAAGAACTGGCCGGATGAAATCAGGACGGCGGCGCGCTCGCTCTACCTGCGGCGCTATGCCGTGAGCGAGATCGCGGACATGCTGTCCGTCCCCGTGCGGACGCTCTACAATTGGGCGGATTCGGGGCGTTGGGATGACCTGCTGTCGCATGAAGGCGCGGAGGAAGCCGCCTCCCGCCGTCTCGCGCTCTTGCTTGAGCGGGAAGACAAGAGCCCCCGCGACCTCAAGGAAGTGGACACGCTGGTGGGCACGCTTGAGCGGCTGCAAAGGCTCAGGCTCAGGGAGAAAGAGGCGAAGGAGGGAAGGAGCGCGGAAGGTTCCCCGCCCGGCGCGTCCGGAGAGAAGGAACGGAAGGGGAAGAAAAAAGCCGCCGTGAAAAACGACGTGTCCCGGCTCACCGAGGACGACTTTGCCGAGGCGTTCCACAAGCGTTTTTTCCCGTACCAGCGCGAGCTGTTGGAAACGAAACGGCACCGGAACCGCTTTTTCCTCAAGAGCCGTCAGATCGGCTTCACCTGGTTTTTCGCGCAAGAGGCGTTCGAGGATGCCTGCCTCACGGGCGACAACCAGATCTTCCTGTCGGCTACGCGGGCACAGGCGGAGGTGTTCCGCTCATACATCGTCGCGCTGGCGAAAGAGAAGTTCAACATAGAGCTGAAGGGCAACCCGCTGGTGCTCAATACGGCGAAGGGGCAGGCTACCCTGTACTTCCTGAGCAACAACAGCAAGAGCGCGCAGAGCTACAGCGGGCATGTCTACATTGACGAGTGCTTCTGGATTCAGGGTTTCAACGAGCTGTACAAAGTCGCGTCCGGCATGGCCTCCCACAAGAAATGGCGGCGGACCCTCTTCTCCACCCCGTCCGCCGTGGCGCACCAAGCCTATGACCTCTGGACGGGCGAACGCTTCCAGAAACGCTTCAAGGCGAAACGGGCCGCGTTCCCTTCATCCAAGGAACTGCGGAAAGGCGCACTCTGCCCGGACACATTCTACCGGAAGGTCATCACGCTTGAGGACGCGATCGCGGGCGGGTGCGACCTCTTCGATCTGGAAAGCCTCAAGCTCGAATACAGCGCCGACGAGTTCCGGAACCTGTTCCTGTGCGAGTTCGTGGACGACACGCAGTCCGTGTTCAGGCTGGCGGATCTGGAAACCTGCTACGCGGATACGGACGCATGGCCGGACTTCAACCCCACGGCGGACCGCCCGCTCGGGAACCTCCCCGTGTGGGGCGGCTATGACCCCTCGCGCAGCCGGGACGACGCCTCTTTCGTCATCGTGGCCCCGCCGCTCAAAGAGGGCGGCGAGCACCGCGTGGTCGCCCGCTACAAGTGGCTCGACAAATCCTACATCTGGCAAGCCGAGCGCATCCGGGAATTGGTCGGGCGCTACAACTTCCGGCACATCGGGGTCGACGTCACCGGGCCGGGCATCGGCGTGTTCGAGCAGATCCGCGCCTTCTTCCCGCTGGCGACGCCGATCAACTACTCCGTGCAGCTCAAGACCCAACTCGTGCTGAAGGCAAAGGAACTCATAGAGGCGCACCGCCTCAAGTGGGACGCGGGGCAGAACGACATTGCCCACGCCTTCCTCACCATCCGGCAGGGCGTCACGGACAGCGGGCAGATCTCCTACTCGGCCTCCCGCACCAGCGCCACGGGGCACGCCGATGTCGCCTGGGCAATCATGCACGCGCTGGCGGCGGAGCCCATCGGCAAGCCGAAGGGCGGCTGCGTCGTCTTCATCCAATAAGGGGAAAACATGGGAAAAAAGAAACCTGCGCCGCTGGCGTTCTGCTTCGGCGATCCGGAGCCCGTCCTGAGCGGGGCCGTGTATGAGTATCTGGGCGTCTGGCTCCTCGACAACGGGCGGTACTATGCAACGCCCGTCCCGTGGTCGGGGCTGGCGCGGCTTTTGCGGGCGAACGCCTACCACGGGCCGATCCTTGAGTTCAAAACGAACATGGCCATGCGCGGGTTCCGGGCGTCCGCAGCCCTCACACGCCGGGACATGCACGCCGTGGCCACGGACTATATGGTCTTTGCCAACGCCTATCTGCTCCTCTCGCGTAACTGGCTCGGGGAAACTGTGAAGATGCGGCACCTGCCCGCAATCAACATGCGCCGGATGAAGGAGCCGGACAGATACGGGCTCCTGCTCCCTTCCGGGCAGTTCCACGAGTTCGGGCCGGGGGAGGTGCTGCATCTGAAAAACTATGACGTGAGCCAGACAATCTACGGGCTGCCCGGCTACCTCGGCGCGATCCAGTCCATGCTGCTCAACGAAGACGCTACCCTTTTCCGGCGGCGTTACTACAAGAACGGCGCGCATGTCGGGTATATCTTCTACTCTTCGAGCGCGCAGCTCGAACAGGCGCAACAGGACGCGATCAAGAACGCCATACAGAACGCCCGGGGCGTGGGCAACTTCAGGAACATGTTCCTGCATATCCCGAACGGCCGGGAAAAGGACGTGCAGATCGTCCCCGTGGGGGACTTCTCCACCAAGGACGAACTCGAACGGATCAAGAGCATCAGCCGCGACGACATCATAGCCGCGCACCGCATCCCGCCCGCGATGGCCTCGATCATCCCGCAAAACATGACGGGGTTCGGCGACATCACCAAGATCGACGCCGTGTATTTCCGCAACGAGGTCATGCCGATCCGGGAAGTCCTGCTCGAGATCAACGAGGCGCTGCCGCCCGCCCTGCATATCGGGTTTACGGATACGCAAGGGGAAGAAAATCAGTAGCGAGTTAGGCAGAATCCCCCTATACTTACCAACGATTCAGGGGGAAATCATGAGAGTTTACTGTCCGGCATGTGGGCACATCTGCACCATTTCATCCCGCACGGAAATTTCAAATATCCTTTCACGGCTGTACTGCGTCTGCCTCAATCCGGAATGCGCGCACAGCTTCGTTTCAACGCTGGCCTACAGCCACACGCTGTCGCCCTCGGCCTTTGACCTCCCGAAACCGATCCGGGAGAAGCTGAGGAAAACGAACTCACGAAAACAGGTACAGCTCCTCTTTGAGGGCATGGCGTAGGAGACGGCCCCGCAGGACGCGGGGCCGTTTTTCGTCAGCAAGGCGCGACGGGGCGTAGGGCCTCAAACCTTTTTATGCTGTTTCCTCCATAGGTTTCTCTTCGCATTCCAGCTTCCCCGCGCACCGGGTCACGTTGTCGGCAATCAGGAGGAGAAGGGAAGACAAGCCGCCCCGCTCATCCCGGTACATCTCCGCCAGCTCGCGCAGCGATCCCGCGCTTTCGTACAATCCCGCGATCGGGTCAAAATCTTCATTGCGCATAACCGCCCTCCTCTTCGCCGCACAGGGCCAGAGCCGCGACCATGCGGGCCGCGTCGCCGGAACAATAGGCCAATTCCCGACTGACGGCGGAAAGCGCCTCAGCCGCCAGCGCGAGGCGGGCGGGGTCATGGGCCGCAAGCCCTCCCCGCAGGTTCGCCAAGGCCGCAACGCATGTCCCCCGCGTGTCCGCCAGATCGTCCAGAAGCCGCTCAAGGCCGCGTGCCGCCTCTTCCGGCGTCGCGTAGGCTCTGGGCTCGGGTGTCGTCCATGTATGGATCATGCCGCCGCCCTCCCACGGTTCAGGATGCGCCCGCACCATGCGAGGCCGCGATCCCAGTTCTCGGCAAGGGCTTCCGGCGACGGCGGGAAGGGTTCCATACGGGGCTGCGGGACGGCAACGGGCACGGGCTTTTCCGCCCTCTGTTCCTGCCCGGGCCGCTTCCCCGTCTCCGCATTGGAAAGCCACGTCCGCAGGAACCGCCAGACGTTGCGGATCGGCGTGCGCTTTTCGGCTTGCCACTTACGGATGCGGGTTATCTCGGCCTGTACGTCAACGTCCGGGAAGTCACGCTGCAGGTCTTCCAGCATCTCCACAGGGACAAAAAATCCGTCCGTCCCGATCCGATCTTCTTTTTCCCTTTCCTGTTCCGATTCCCGAAAGCCTACCGATACCCTATCGGCGGGGCACGGCGCGGCCCCGAGCAGGTGGGGATAGAGGGCAAGGATCGCCTTGCGGAGCTTTGCGGACTCGACCGCGGGGAAGAGGGCCCGGAGCGAGACGAGGATCTTGGGGCTGGTGCTGCACTGGTGGCGGATAAAGTGGCAGACCCACACGGCGTCGCCGTCCGTGGCGATCTTGCCGTCGCGCTCGAACGCGGCAAGGGCGGCGTTGACCGCCTCTTCCGTCAGCCCGGTGTCGTAGGCCATGCGACGGCGCGACACCGCCAGCAGCCCGAGGTTGTTGGTGTGGGGGCAGGAGAACAGGTAGAGGTAAAGGAGCTTTTCGGACGCGCTCAGGGTTTCGATGTACGGGTCGGACCAGAACGCCATGCGGATCGTGCGGTAGGTAGCCATGCTCACACCTCCACAGACAGCTTGTTGCCGGACAGCAACCACCACACGCGGCGGCACTGGAACGGCAAGGGCAACTCTTGGAGCGCTTGCGCGGCGGCCTCTTCGCCGGAACGGATGAGCTTGAAGACGAGAAGGGACAACGGGACGCGCCCGGCGCACCTGCCGGAACGGGACAGGAAAACGGTTACGGACATGGGATACCTCTTTCGGATTGAAGGGATTGAAAAGCGTTGAACATAAAAAAGGCGGAACAACGCTCCCCGGCCCGAAAGAGGCCGCCTGAGTCTCACGAACATCAGGACGTTGTTCCGCCAATATGTAACCGCACACCTTGGATCTCTCCTAGGGTGCAATGGTGGCAGGAAACAAAAGAACCGACATTTTCGCCAGCTTGGGACTGGTGAAGGCTTCGGCAAGCCTCTTTCGGTTTAGGGAAGGTTAGAGTAGGCATAAAGAGCCTAGGCTGTCAAGCGGGGTATCTCGGTTAGATAGTGAAAACGATTTATAGACATATAAAATATATAAAAACAGCATGTTACAAAAATAGACTTAGACTCTTATCAAGTTCTAACCACCTAATTGTATTGCCAAGGAGTACTGGATGAGTTATTTTTAATTATATAAAATATCTATTCAAAGATATTAATAAAGAGGTATAAATATGCCCACAATATTGAAAAATATTTTTAAGGAGTTTGGCAATCTGTTTGACATAGTAGGCAACATATCAAATCAACATCGTTATTTTGTCAATATTTATGACATGTCTAAAGATGAAAAAACCATACTAAAATTAACATACAATAATTTATCAGAAAAAATTTTCAACTCAAGCGACAAAGAGTCAATTTATGGATATTTTAACAAAACATGTAACGATATAAATAAATTTGAGCATGATTTTTTTAAAAAAAATAATATAGAAATAAAAATACTACCTCAAAAACATATTAATGAAAAAGAAATTGCTATTGATATATTAAAAAAAGTATCTGAAGAAATTGAAAATGGGAATTTACAATATGACAGAGAATGTAAATAACAAAAAGCACAAAGCACATGATGAATTAGAAAACATTCTTCCTGAAATTGTAAAAGGAGAGCTTGCTGATATAAAGCTAGGAGAGGCTCTCAAAGATCCTAAAATACGTAAAGCATTAGCTATAAGCGTATCACAAACTGTTTCACAGCATAGATCCCCCCTTCCCCCATCCAAAGAGCTACATGAAATAGAAAATATTTGTCCAGGTGCTACAAATCGAATCATTACAATGGCTGAAAAAGAACAAGAGACTCGGCATAAACTTTCTGAAAGAACTTTGAATGGTTTTATAGAAAGTGATAGGAGGCATACAAATTATGCCTTACTTTCGTTAGTGATTATGGTGGTTGTTGGCTGTGCTTGCCTTTATTTGGGCTTTGAGAAGACTGGAGGTGTTATCCTTACCGGTACTCTTGTAACAGTTGTAACTAGTTTTCTGTTGAAGATGAAAAATAGCCCATCGCAGGAATCTAAAGAAGTCGATTCAGACTGAAAAGGCTCCCTTCCATATTCTTTACTGTGATATTTTATTTAAACGCAGTCGCCCCGGTAAGAGGTGGATCTCTTACCGGGGCGAAGAACTTGGATTGAACAAATCCGGGGGGGACGTGCCCCACACGGGGCGGTGAGTGTTAGCGCACTTGCCGCCCTTCTTGCGTTTTAAGATAGCGACGTTTTCTATACTTGGCAAGACCAACCCTCCGCCCCGCAGCCTTGCCTCCCCTGCCCGGGAGGGCATCCCAACAGGGTAAAAATGGAAAGGGGCATCGGAAAAGGGTAAGGTTGGTAAGGCGTTTTTCAGAACAGCAATAAAAATTATTTATTCCAAATAAATACGAGTAGTACACCAACGGTAAGGAAACGGTAAGGTTAGGGTAAGGCAAAAGGTAAGGTGCAATAAAAACGGTGTGTTGCAGGATAGGCAAAAGGTAAGGTTAGGGTAATGTAAAACGGTAAGGTTCTTACCTTTACCTTACCCTTTTCTTACCTTTTACAATCTCTCGTATCACATACTATTTCAATATATTATATATAAAAATAAATTTACCTTACCAACCTTACCCTTTTCCGATGCCCCTTTCAAAATCTCAAGCCCTTTGTATCCCCGTTTGAAGTTCTTTGAGATAACTTATTTATATGTATGGACTATATCTATAACCGTCCATAGTTCTCTCCAGACGCAAAAAGCCCCCTGCCGGATGCGGACAGGGGGCGGACAGTAGGCTTTTTTGGGGGACGGCTAGGGACGGGAAACGGGCCGATGCGAGGGGCGGAAACGGACGACCCTGTGCGGGGGAATTTCCACCTCTTCCCCTGTTCGAGGATTGCGGCGCTTGCCTCCTTCCCTCCTGACGATGTGCAGCGTCCCGACGCCGCGCAGGATGCACCGCTCACCCTCGGCAAGCCCTTCCTCCAGACTGTCCAGCAGTGCGCCGACCAGACGCCGCACGCACTCCTGAGACAGGCCTTGGCGCACGGCCATGATACGAATGAACTCGCTTTGCGTCATGCTCGCTCTCCCTGTTTCGACTTTTTGAAGATCCAACATTTATAGGAACGGCTTTCGTGCTTGCTCCAGACTACCTTGTACTCCAGGAATTTATGCCTCTTGCTGTTGGGGAATAGTTTTTTAAGGGTGTTCAAGTCAAAAATCTGTTGCCCGGCGCTCCGGGACACCTCCAGAAAGTGGTTCAGGTTTACCGCGATGAGCGCGTCGTCCGCCGAGTGGTTGAGGCGATCCGGAGCGCCCTTTTCCTTTGATATGCCGTTGAGGTAATCGAACTGATCCCAGAACTGCTCAAGTATGGGGTGATCGGCGCGCAAGCGGCTTTCCCGCTCAACGGCCCGGCTCAGGATGTAGGCGTCCAGCCCTTCAACGAAACTCCGATCCCTTTCCGGGAAAAGGGTAGCCAGCGTATGGCCACACGCGGCCACCTGAGCATGGTTTTTAATGATGCGCTCGTTTTGCAGCCCGGAACGGGAAAAGCGGGCTTCAAGCTCCGCAAAGGCTGCCCGGTAGGTATCCAGCAGCATACGCTCGTTTTTCAGTGCCACGCGGAGGAACCCCGCAACCGTGGCCGTCTTCTGTTGCTCGAACCAGCGGGCGATCTCCCGCGTGCCGGGGACGTGGTGTTTCTTGTCGGCGTGGCAGTGGACGATACGCTGCAGGAGGGCTTCCGAGCCGTCCACGCCCGCGTTCTGGGAAATGATCAAGGTTCCCTGAAAAAGGTGTTCCTCCGTGCCCGTGCCGCGCATGGCCACGCCGAGCGTCCCCGTGCCGCGGCCGTTGAAGAACGGCTTCATCTCGTCAAAACTGAACTGGCGCTGCTTGGCGTCCTTCTCGCCGTTGTCGCGGTCCGATTCGATGAGGACCACAGGAAGGTTCGACACCTGCGAAAAGGCGCGACGCCGCCCGGCCTGTGTCGCCTTCAAGAGGTCAAACCCCTCGTACTCGTCACGTCCAAGCAGCCGCCAGCAAAATTCGAGCAATGTGGACTTGCCCGCGCCCGGTTCCCCGGTGAGTTCAAGGAACGGGAAAGATTTCTGCTCATGCCGGATTTGCTGCACAAAGAGCGAGCCGAGGAAGAACGCGAGGACGGTCATGCCCTGCCAGTAGAACGCCCTGAAAAAATCGTGCAGCCAGCCGGGGTTGAACTCCCCGGTCGTGTCTATCTTGAAATTGGAAAGCGTCGTTTTGATACCCGCTTTCCCGATTTCAAAATATTCATACTCGTTGAGCTTGATCTCCTTGCCCGCGCTGTAGGCGTGCTCATTGAAGACATACGCCCCGAGGCTCGGGACATAGCCGATATACGGCACGGAGGCGATGGTCGGGATGCGCGTACCGAGCCAGCGGTCCACCAGATACTTGAGGTTTCCCGCCGACCCCGTGAACGTGCCGCCGCAGGTCTTGGAAATGATGGCCTTGAAAAAGGACTTCGGGTCTATCAGGGCTTGCCCGTCCAGCTTGACGATCTCTTTGGGCATCCCGGAAGCATAGGCGATCTCGAACACGTAGAACTTTTCCCCCGAGATTTCGTTGTTCTCAATGTAGAGGAACGTGGGGAGGATGTTGGATATTTCCTTGAGGTCGCAGCACAGGCGGAAAATATCCCGCCCGTGCTCCGTGCGCAGGATCTCCAGCTTCATCTCGGGATCGTCCTGCGCTTCCTTTTCAAGGGTCTTCTGCAAATCCTCTTTGACCTCGGCGGAATAGAGCCGATTTCTAAAGTCCAGGGTGAACTTGGCCAGACGGTTTTTCCGGTATGCGTGGACGTATATGTGGTACGCCTTTTCGTCAGCCGTCTCGCACAGGTAGAGCGTGCCCCTGTAGAGCCCCGCGTCCATGAACTCTTTGGAGAGGCAGTCGGCGCGGTAGAGATCGTCCCAATCCCGGGCGTCCGGGGGGATACATACCTCGGCCTTTTCCTCCAGCTCCCGCAGCTTCTCAACGAAACGCCGGGGCTTGTCCTTTTTCAGGGTGTCCCGGTCAAGGGCAACCGTCCAGACGATGCCCTTTCCTTTGTGTTCCTCAAAGACGTGGACGGGGATGTTGCCGGAAGAAAGGCACGCGATCGCCTTGTAGCCTTTGAGGAACAGGGCGATCGCGTGAAAGATGCCCTCCACGATGTAAACGCGGTCGCCCTTTTCCAGCGTCTGGCCCGGGGGCATCCAAGCATCCCCGGCGTAGAGCGTGCCGTCCTGTTTCTTTCTGCCCCCAAAGTTCGCTTTCTGCTTGTCCGCCTTGGTCGCACCGATGAGCCTTTCCCAATATCGGCTGTGGGCGGGGTCAAGATAAAAGCGCACCGTGGGGAACATCTTTGTCGTGTTCGGGATCTGATGACTGGCCTGTTCGTACCAGCCACGGATGCGCCCGAGGTCGAACCCGCGGTCAAGCCCGAGGTAGGCGTCCGCCGTCGCCCGCGGGTTTTCCTCTGTCGGGGGATACTTCTTGGCGAACTCGGAAAAGAGATCCGGCAAGAGGTTCCTCGTGCTTTCCGTGTAGCCACAGTTCACTTCCCGGCTGCACATGACCTGCCACGGTTCCGCCTTCCGGACGAACAGGCTTTTCTTTTGGCAGTTGGGGCAAACCCCTTCACGCAGGAACGCGCCTTTGTCGCGGAAGCCCAACACGCCGTCCCGCAGCAGGGCTTGGACAACCATGTCCGGGCTTATGTCCTGCCTCATGACTGCCCCGCAAGTTTGCGCTCCGTCAGGCGCAAGTCAGAAATCATTTCCAGCCCATGAGACACGCTTTTCATCAGCAGCAAGATCATAGCCCGGATCTCCGCTGGTTCGAGCTTCATATCCGCTATGTCGGCAAGCCCTTCCTTTGATGCCTCGCCGAGCAAAACAAAGAACTCATTCAGCCGGATCATAAGCTCATCACATCCGATTTCATGACCACCCGCCGGAAGCGTGTTGACGCTTGCCACAAGCCAGTCCGAAAGAATGCCGTTTCCCAAAACGCGGCACAGGGCCGGAAAAGCCCGCGCCGAGGGGATGTAGTCGTTAAGGCCGAAAACCTGTTTTGCGTGGTGGGCCGACCACCCCATTTCCCGAGCGACTTCGAGCGGAGTCTTTCCGCTTTGCACCAATGCCAGCTTGAGCGCGTCTTTCAGATCCAAAAGCGCAAGTTCGGACACCATGACCATGTATAAACCTCCTTGACCTGATAGTCCGGTTACGCCTGATCCTGTTTGAGCCTATCTTGAATGCTCCGGTTTGCCTTGCCGAGTGCCCTGTCGGAAAGTGCTCCCATTTCGCGCAATTCACTAATGAGCAGCCGGAGGTATGTCGCTTTTGCGCCTAAAATGATGCGAATTCGTGCGGAACGTGAAGGACTTTCCTTATTGCGTAATTGTCTGAACCCCCTAATCTTTAATCCCAAATATTTTGACATGGTTGTGTAATTTTTGTGAACTTTGGACAGGAACCGGATACTATGGTCGTATGCATTCGTTTTCATACGCCACTTGTAGGCGTTTTTCGCCCACAAGGTCAAGGACAAAAGAGGCACTTTTACTAGGCGTTTTTTTCCTTATACTGATTCTATGAAAAAATCATTTGACGACTTCGAGCGTATGTTTGTTGATGAGGTCATTTTGGAACTACAAAAAAGAAACATGAACCACTTAACCTTTGGAAATAGCTTTTTTGGCGAAGATGGCGGCCGAATCTGGCGTAGGATTCGAGATCCTCTTAGCCAAGGGAAACCGAGACGCCTTACGATGGGAGAAGCATATGGAATATCAACGTTTTTAGGTATTCCATATCCCGACCTCGTTTGGCGCGTATGCAAGAAATATGAAGAGAAAGAGAATAAGTGATAGGCTAAATTCTCCCTACAAAAGACTTTACAGAGAGGCGAAAAACGCCTACTTTGCGCGGCGGAGGTTTCTCATGTCCGCAAAGAGCTTTTGTATCCCGTTGGCTATGGCATCGCGCGAAATCGGCGTATCTGTCGTGACCATGCGTAGATACTGCAAAGAGGGACGCATAGAGGCGAGAAAAACCCCTGGTGGACAGTGGCGTGTCTCTTTGCGCTCCCTTGATCTCTATCAACCCGGGAAAAAGAGGGTTGATGAAATATGCAGGATATTTGAAAAATGAGTCTTCGCGATCCATTCAAGCGTGGCGAGAATTGGTACTGCGAGGTCAACAGAAAACGGGTCAGCCTCAAGACCAAAGATAAAACTGAGGCGATGGCGCGATTCAGGGAGATCCGCAAACGGTATTACGAGCACCTAGCCGGAGCTCCGCTTGTCATTGAAATGACGTTCGGTGATTTTGCAGACGAATACGAACATTGGGCGGAGGATGCCGTGGAATCACGGAAAACGCTTTCAGCTAACCTGCTTGCCCTGCATAAGCTCTTGGCTGTCGTTCCCCGCTCCCTTCCTCTCTCTGCCCTCTCTAAAAAGCATCTAGATCTGCTGGTAGCAAAAAATAAAGGATGCAAGCCCGTTTCAATCAACAACTACATCCGGCACGCAAGCGCCGTCATGAACAAGGCCGTCGACTGGAACTATCTAAAAACAAACCCGTTTCATGGATATAAGAAATTAAAGGAACGGAAAGAGCTACCTTTGTTCATCCCCTCGGAAGAGATCGCCGCATTCTTAGAGCGGATTACTGATATTGACGAACGGCGCTTGCTGACGGCTTACATATTCTCAGGTAGGCGCAGATCTGAACTTTGGGGGCTCCGGTGGGAAAATATCAATTTTGAAAAGGATATGTACTATATAAGCGCAAGCACTTCAAAATCGAACCTTTCCCGCTGGTATCCTCTGCACCCCACTTTCAAGGCGGTCCTTGTCGCACTCGGCATAAAGAAAAAGGGCCGTATTTTTGACAAGTGGCAACATCCGGACAGCATAACGCACATTGCAAAAGCGGCCCTTGTTGCTGGCGGATACCCTGAACTCTCCCTGCATAAGCTCCGGCATACGTTCGCAACGCTCCTGAAAGATCACGGGGTCGACCTTGATACCATCGGGGCACTGTTGGGACATACGGATCGGCAAGCGACAGAAATCTATGCCCACATCACAGTTCGCCGCCAGCGCTCCGCGTTGTCAGTGATTCCGTGCCAGAACATATCGCTGTAAAAATTGTCCGCAATTTGCGGACAAAATTATGGGGTATGCTTAATTATATTACTAAAATATCTCTGCCCTAAAAATACAGAATAGACTCAGAATGCGCTGTGTTCTGAGCCTATCTACGTGGATATTTTGTTTTCTTGAGAACGTAGACGTCACTACATGAGAAAGAAAAAATTAATATGTTTTTAAATCTTCTCTCATAGCTTTAAACAGATTTTTAAGTGGCTCCTTCAAGTCTCCATCTTTTATTGAAGATACTATTTCTAATTTATCTAACACATCATCACTTCCAAACAGATCTATCCTCGCCATAGCTGTAGTCCTTTTCCAAGATCCCTCTTTCTCTGGCATAAATTGTGATTCACTAATTATTTTTATATATTCTAAATATGCTGTTTTCTTCTCCTCAAAAATACGATTTATCTTTTTATTTCTATTGTCATTAATAAGCTGTATCCCTGTTGTAACAAGGCTACCAAAACCTATTCCACCGAGGCCAGCTATAACAATATTCCAATCCATATTTCCTCCACAGCATACAACAACACTAATTTATTAAATAAATTATATTTTCTAAATTTAATAAACAATTTTTAGTGGAAAGCTACCCCCTACGTCAATCATTTGGTGGAGCTCTTCTAGCTTTTTCACATTGTCTTGTTCGTAATCAGTAGGTCCACGGTTCAAATCCGCGTGCTGGCTCCAGAGAAATCAAGGGGTTACATCAAAAGATGTAACCCCTTTCTCGTGACTGTCCGCAAAACTGTCCGCAAACTGTCCGCACGGCCTTTTTGCGGCTAGGAAATTTTGCTCCCCTTTTGGAAAAATACAGCAACATACGGACACACAAGGCTTTCCCTCGTTGCCGGTTTTTCTTCTTCCCTTCGTTGCTCCCGCAATACGCTACAATCCTCGGCATGTTCAGCCAGCGCCCCTTCTAAAAAATAAAGGCCAGCAGCAAGAAAGAAGGGCCGGATTGCACCCCTTCTGAGATGGCATAAAGCACACCCCAAAAAAGGCCGCAGGTTTGGTGTGGGTGAGCGCGTTCTTTCCCGGCGCTGGCCTTCGGGCGAAAAGAAAGGGCATGGTATCGTTTCATGCCCTTCATCCTCTCCGTGGCCCGTTACGCGGCCTGTTCTTCCGTCAGTCATATAGTCGAGTGCTTAACGAAAGAGCAGGCCGCGTATGCCCTACGCCATCACGACGCCCGAACACGGGACGGCCTTCGACATCGCCGGAAAGGGCATCGCCAAGACCAAGGCGACGGAAGAAGCCATCCGCATCCAGAGCATGAACCTCTGATCCGGCATCAAGCCGGACATCCATAATGCCACTTCCTCATCCCCAATAAACAAGGAACTCACAAGCTGTCAGGCTGTGAGTTCCTTGTTTTTCAATCTGGGGGATCAGAAAAAATGACGAACAGGGATTCGATAAAGTCGAAAATCTTTGAAGAGGGTGGGGGAGGTTTGGAGGGGG
>OJRX01000275.1_pt1 | contig 71092 bp, 60 predicted proteins | sample 1599301 | NCBI WGS metagenome assembly OJRX01 (sample SAMN04168656, study PRJEB22393) | human gut metagenome | biome: human gut microbiome; feature: stool | host: Homo sapiens | collected 2014-03-17 | reverse complement strand
CTGTGCAAATATCCCCATACCTTCTGACAAAAGATCCAGTCGGATATTATTCAAACGACCCGATACCTGCACTACTGCCGCATCGAATGCATTCTGGCAAAATGCGGAATTGATTCCTTCCGGACGAATGGCTTTTTCAAGCTTTCGCATTGGGGGATCTTTCTTATCATTCTTTACCAGTTGAAGTACGATATCAGGATTCTTTTCCAACAGATCAATGTCACGATTGATGAGAGCAGTATACGAATTCTGCATCTGCCGTAACACTGCAAGCTTTTCTTTATTCGGCCGACCATACAGAAAAACACTCTTTGTAATAGTGGTCTGAAATGAACTGTTCTTTTTCTTTTTTGCTTTTGGCATAGCCCCTCCTTTCGTTAATACTGTTTTGACTGATGTTACATATACTTACGGATAGTCTCTTCTGAGATGTCGTCAATTGTTTCCAGGTAGTAAGAATGGTTCCAAAGTTCTCCTTTCCACAGCTGTTGGCGTAAGTCTGGAAACTTCTCGTACATCTTTCTGCGGCATTTTACCGAACAAACAATATGATAATTGATGTTATACATGCAGGTACGTGCATGTTTTAAGTTATCTTTTTTGCATACATTATATCATATATTATACATATAGTCAATAAACAATTGAAATATATATTATACATACAGTATTATTTTCTCTGTAAACTGCCACCCGAATCTTTCCTATGTTTCTCTGCCGAAGACAGTTTCGCTTTTTGGAACACAAAAAGCTTCACACCTTCGGCGGATTTATGGTATGATAAAAGCAAGCGGCGCTTTCATCTCGGTCATTGAATGGCCGAGGATTCTCGCGCCAAATTCCTAAAGAGTCCTTGCTGTTCTTATTAAAATGAACACCGACAACATAGGTGGTGTTTCCCATTCTCATATTGAATGTTCCTGCTGGAGCAGCCTTGTGTGCTTTTGCAACGGGCTTCAAAAAACCTCGAACATAGTCCTATCTGGCTTATTTACTATTTTTACTTTTTTCTTTGATTTCTCTGTTGCTTTCGTTGTTAGAGAAGAAAATCCCTTGAAAATAAAGGACTTGCTTGTCCACTTCCATGCTGGGGTTTCTGTCATTGTGGAAAGGGCAGACCGCCATTCCGTTACGCCCTACATGAACACTGTATAGCTCTGCCGCCTGTCGGGTGGTCACATTCTGTTTTACTGCTTCAAATAGGTTCAATAGGCGATACCTCCTAAAAATCTTTTTATCTTTTTTGTGGATTTTCCGTCTGATGTATTGATATTGCAATTCAAACTACATATAATATAAGTGCAGTAGCAATGAAAGGAGTTGACGATATGGCTACCACTACAAATTTCAGCGTCCGTATGGACAGCGATATTAAAAAGCAGTGCGAAGCACTTTACGGTGAATTGGGTGTCAATCTGACCACCGCAATCAATGTGTTTCTTCGTCAGTCGCTCCGTGTAGGCGGTTTTCCTTTTGATGTTCGCATGGAACAACCGAACAAGGAGACAATGGCTGCAATGCTGGAAGCAGAACGCATTGCTCGTGATCCGTCCGTAAAACGCTACTCTGATGTAGAAGAAGCATTGAGGGCGTTAAAGGAATGAACAAGAACTTAGACATCTGCCACATTCAGCTGGATTGGTTGCTGGTCTATCGGATTGAAAATGATTTGCTCGTGCTGACCCTTTCCAGAACAGGCACACATAGCGACCTGTTCGGGAAATAAGAAAATGCACTCGGTTATCCGGGTGCATTTTCCATTTGCCGTAAAAGCACAAAAAGCACCTGCTTCTTCTGTTCCTGCTCATACTTCAATCAATCAGCTACACGCATATGAAAACAGCTGTTACGGAAATGGTGCGATTTCCATGGATATTAACTATGACCATTTTGCATTGGCGGAACTGAACTGGATGAGACAGGAAAATTACTTGATCAGAAATTGATTCGATTTGACCTCATGAAAAAGTCTGCCGGTCAGATCACAAATATTTTGGGAACAGCAGTGAAGGAAGTATTCAATTGGTGTGCAGAAAAAGACAAACGTCTAATTGTGGAAGATATTGATTTGACGATTAAACTTGCCTCCAGAAAATACGGAAACCGAAAAGGAAATCACCATATGACTCTGTTTGATTATCAGAGGATTACATCAAGCATTGAAAACCAGAGTTTTCACAAGAAACTTACAAGAATATCTGGGCAAGAATTACCAATACATTCTCAGGCATTCCAAAACATTTCTTCTATTGAAGAATTCCGTATGAAGTGCTAGATGAGAGGAAGCGGCCAAGTTTAAGAACTTTAGCCGTTGAAATGAAAGCACGGTATATGCCAGTATTTGAGTAATCTATAAACTTTTTAATCAAGGTAACCCGAAAATAATATAAATTTGTAACTGTAAACCTTGCCCTTTTGTTACTGCTTTCTGTGTGTGTGTCAATCGTATGATACAATGTGGGGGTGGACGGACGGCACTGGGGCAATCATGTTCCTGACTTGCAAAGCACCGCAAGATGTCGGCGGAGTCAGGAAAAGCGTAACTCTGGATTAAATCGCGATTCCAATGCATCTCGATGTGAGAAATCCTGACGGCTGCAACGGAATCCTCGTCCAACACCTCGGGTGGGGTTATTTAAAAAGAATGTGGATGAATTAAAGTTGTGTCAGGTGGATGTAATGTATTAGACGGAAATACATTGTTAAAGACATGTAAAGAGTAATTGATTGATTTTCAATGTTCGCTGTGATATGCTTTTGTGTATCACAGCGGATATTTTTGTGAAAAAAAATTGGCAGAAAATGAGGATAAGGAGAAAAATGGCAAAGTACATAGAACGTTACGTAGATAGTACAGTAAGAGAGGATCACTGTTATGTCCATTTTGGACATAAAAATGATGAGATGCCATTGTCGATTGTTCAAGTAGGATGGCATCAGACAAAGGATAGTTATGGCTATGGTCCTATGATTCGTGACCATTGGTTGCTTCATTTTGTGCGAAAAGGGCATGGAATTATTCGTGTTGAAAATATGGAATATGAAGCAAAAGAATCACAGATTTTTGCAATCCGCCCACATCAGATTACATATTATCAGGCATCGACAAGTGCACCCTGGGAATATTATTATATTGGATTTGAAGGGGATTGGGCGACTGAGGTAATGAAGGACATCGGATTTGTAAACGAAGACTCAATCGTGATTCAGATTCCAAATCCAGAAGAAGTATTTCGGCTTTTAGAAAAGATAAAAAATTATATTCGAAAGTATCTTCAAGAAGGAGATGGTGTACTTGGAATTTATGGGAGTGTTTATGGAATTTTTCAATTATTGAGTGAAGTAAAAAATGATGAACAAATTATCTTAGGACACGAAAATCCAAATTTATTACAGCATGAGTACACGAGAACATTGATTTCGATTATTGAGACCTCTTTTTCTGAAAAAATAAATATACAGGAGTTGGCAAACCGCCTTCATTTAAACCGATCTTATATGTCAGAATTATTTTCGCAGGATACTGGAATGTCCATTAAAAACTACTTGACAGAAAAGCGAATGCAGAGGGCAACGATTATGTTGCAGGAGCCTTATCGTTCAGTAAAAAGCATTGCGGCATCATGTGGATTTGATGATTCTTTGTATTTTTCACGAGCATTTCGCAAGTATTATGGTATTTCTCCACAACAATATCGAAAACAACTTTTCGAAGATAAGTAATAATATAAAATAGAACACAACATTTGTCCATGTTTGCTGAACATTATTCTATGGATAAAAACTAGAAGGTAACGCTATAATAAGACCATCAAAAACAGAAAACAAAATCAAAAAAAGGAGACAATGATATGAAGTTAAGAAAAGCGTTAACGATGGTTCCAGCAATGGCAATGGTTTTAGGAATGGCTGTACCGGCAGCAGCAGAGCAGAATAAGACGGCAGATGCATTTGGATGGACACTTCCAGAAGATACATTGAAGATCAGTGTATTTGTTGCTAATGATAATTTCAGTGTTGGTGAAGAGGCTGAGCAGGGAATCAAAAATATGCAGGCATATCTGTTAGAGAATTTTAATATTGATTATGAGATTCGTACAACAGATGGAAGTGCAGATGAGGAATTAAATTTGATGCTTGCTTCTGGTGACTATCCAGATGTGATTATGGGAGCATCAACAACAATGCGTCAGCGCTTCGTTGATCAGGGAAGAGTTGCAGAGCTTACCGATTATTTAAATGAGGAAACCTGCCCAGATTTGGTAGATCGTCTTGGTGATTTACTTGGTTTATATGCAGATGAGAATGGTGCATATTATTATCTTCCTACTACATATAGCAATTTGATGGATCTTCCAGATTATTCAGCTCATCTTCGTTTGGATGAGATGGAGGCAGCCGGAATTGATTACAGCACAATTAAGACACCAGAGGATTTTTATAATGCAGCGATGAAGCTTTATGAGGAAAATCCAACAGCTGAAAATGGTGAGACAAGATATTCACTTGGCTTATATAGTCAGGGAATGCCAGAGGATTTAGGCGGTTACTGGGGACTTGAAAAAGGCTGGCAGATCAATGATGACAACACACTGACTTATTGGACTGAGACAGATGCCGGAAAGAAGATGGCAAAGTATTTTAATGATTGGTGGCGTACTGGTACAATGGATCCAGATTCCTTTACTGGAGAGTGGAATGATCTCAAGACGAAGGTTTCCCAGAAGAGAGAGGTTGCACTGATGGGTGGCTGGTGGATCGGATTAAATGGCGGATCTGAGGTTTGGAAATCAACCGATGACGATTGGACATCTGATGAAACTTATGTCTGCGTTGGATTTAAGGATGAAGATGCAAAGCAGGCAGCTGCTACTGTTAAGAATAATGCAGGTTCAAGATGGACTTTTGTTACCGATAAGTGTGAGAATGTAGAAGGTGTTATGCAGTGGCTAAATTTCGTGGCAACTGATCTGGGAACTGTTCTTACCAACTGGGGTATGCCAAACGAAGTAGAGTCCTATAAGAATCCGGGTACCTACACAACTGAGTGGACACTGAATGATGACGGTAGTTGGACGATTGATCCGGCAGCAAAGGAACAACTGATTTCTGAGACTTGGGATTACAATGAGGCAGGTATTTATGGTGGTGATTCTGGTGTGTTTGCACCGATGGCATATCAGGGCCGCTTTGCAGACGGTGAGCATTGCCTGTGGCTGAATCAGATGTGGTATTCTGAGAATCCATGGAAGAAGATTATGCTTGACAACATGAAGGATACGATTGTTGATGGAACAAATCTTTTGTTTGAGACACTTACAATGAGCGATGAAGTGACAATGGCAAAGACAGCAATCGAAGATGCATGGAAACAGTATTATCCGCTCGCTGTTATGTCCTCAACAGATGAAGAATTTGAGCAGAACTGGGAGAATCTTCAGGCAGCAGTTCAGGCGGCTGGACTGGATGTTTATACACAGTATCGCATAGAAAATTATCAGAAGAATCTTGAATTAATGGCAAAATAAAAAGTGTCGTGATATTGAAAATAAAAAGCAAATCATAAAGCAAAAAGCAATAATTGAACAGGGCCGCCGCATTTGTAATGAAAGCGGCGGCCTTACTTATTCAGAAATGGAGAGGAAGTCCTATGAAGCGTTCGATAAAAAAACATCCACTGATTAGAAGTTTTATAAAACAAAGACAAATGTGGTTAATCTGTATTCCAATTATTATATGGGTTGCAGTTTTTTGCTATTACCCAATGTATGGTTTAACAATGGCATTTGTTGATTATGTTCCCGGAAAAGAAATTTGGCAGTGTAAATTTGTTGGATTAAAGTATTTTAAGAGCTTTCTGACAAGTACCGATTTTCCAAGATTATTGCGAAATACACTTGCAATGTCTGGACTAAATATTACAGTCGGATTTTTAATGCCAATTTTCTTCGCATTTTGTTTGAACGAGCTTGGTGGAACACGGTTGAAGAAGTTTGTGCAGACAGCAAGTTATTTGCCGCATTTTATTAGCTGGGTTGTAGCTGGAACAATGGTAACAACTGTATTAGGAACAGATGGTGTCATTAATGATTTACTTCTGGCAATTGGTGTAACGCAGGAGAGAATCCAGTTTTTACAAAAGGGAGAATGGTATTGGGCAATCATAACAATTGTAAATATCTGGAAGGAGCTTGGATGGTCGGCAATTATTTATCTGAGCGCAATGGCAGGAGTCGATGAGGAACTTTGCGAAGCTGGTGCTGTTGATGGAATGGGACGATTGGATATGGCACTTCATATTACACTTCCAACAATTATGCCGACCATTATTTTACTTTGGATTATGCAGGTTGGAAACATTTTATCAGCAGGCTTTGATCAGCATTTGATTATTGGTAATTCGGTTACACAGAGATATTGGGATGTCATTGATACCTACGCATACCGCTATGGTGTACAAAATGGTTACTATTCATTAGGTGCAGCAGTATCGCTGATCAAATCACTGATCGGATTTGCACTTGTACTGATTACCAATGCAATTGCACGTAAATTTAGTGATGTTGCATTGTTTTAATGGAGGAACGATATGAGAAAAAGAGCGTATCTGAAACAGACAAAGGCTGGAAGAGCTTTCGATTGCTTTAATGGTATTTTTCTTGCTGTTATCACATTTATTACGATCTATCCATTCTGGAATATGCTAGTGTTATCATTTAATGATGGAACAGATGCAATTCTTGGAAAACTATATTTTTGGCCGCGTGTGTGGACCACTGCAAATTATGAGTATGTGCTTCGAAATGGAAAATTGCTCCATGGTGCTGTGATTTCTGTCTTGCGTGTGTTTGTAGGAACCGTGACTGGTGTAATTTGTAACTCACTGCTTGGTTACATTTGCGCAAATAAAAGCTTCTATGGACGCAAATTTATGCGTGTGCTGTTTTTAATTACGATGTATTTTAGCGGTGGATTGATTCCAACCTATCTTCTTATGATTCGTCTTGGCTATATTAATTCCTTTGCGGTATACATTGTTCCAGCATTATTTTCTTCTTATTATATGTTATTGGCATCTAGTTATTTCCAGTCAATTCCAGATGCATTATTTGAATCAGCTCGTATTGATGGCGCATCTGAGCTTCGCAATTTCTGGAGCATTGCTGTACCGCTTGCAAAGCCAATGTTGGCATGTATTGCTGTTTATATTGCAGTTGGTCATTGGAACAGCTGGTTCGATGTTTCTTTGTATTCAAAGGATGGCACATGGGATACACTGCAGATCATTTTGTATCGACTGCTGAATCAGGCATCGGCAAAGTCAGAGATGATGAACCAGCAACAGCTGTATGCCTCAATGAGAACAATTCAGCCAGAAACTGTGCGAGCAGCGATTACCGTTGTTGTCGTTGTGCCGATTGTGTTTATTTATCCATTTTTCCAACGCTACTTTGTAGGTGGAATTACATTAGGAGCAGTAAAGGGTTAATTGAAAGCAGTAAAGGGTTAATTGAAAAAAGATGCAAGAAATTAAGTTGCATAGAAATGAGGGCGATATGAAAAAAATACAGGAAAGTGAAAATATGTCAAGCGTGGTTCAATCTCCTGCGATGCAGGCACCACCGAAAAATAAGATGTTAGAATATCACAATGATCCAATCCAGAAAAATCCGCCGCAGGTACACAGTCGTATTTGGCAGAGGGAGGATGGTAGTTATGCAATTTCCTATAACGGTGTAGACTTGCTTACCTTTGAATTTTTGAATGATGCAGCACCGATTTTACGCTTCCATTCGGATGGAGATTTTCAGTCAGAGCCATTTATTCAACAGTTTCAAATATGGTCTAGTACAGAAGCAAAACTTCGCGTGACAGTGAGTGCACCAGTTGAGTGGTGGAATGTTCGACCATCTCGTGCAGAGAAAGGACAGTCGATAATTGGTCAGCTGGGAAGACCACTTCTATACGGAGTCAATGGCATTTATCTTCCAGATTGGGATTTGCTTGTCAGCCTTCACGGTGTTCCATTTAGTTGGGAACAAAAAAAGGTTCAAAAACAAAATGGTAGCTATACAGCCAGCTTAACGGCACAGATGGATGAATATCCGTGGGTAATTTTAATTCGACCGCATTATTTTTCTGAGCATCTTGGCTATAAAAATCATGAGCCATGGAATCGTCGCCCAAAGGCAGATACAATATGTGGATGGTGCTCTTGGGAAGCATATCACAGTGATGTGACACTGGAAAATGTTGCAGAGACTTCAAAGGCGCTTGAACCACTAAGACCGTGGGGAATTGAGCTGATGCAACTTGATGATGGATATCAGCAGACGCAAGTGCCGATGAGAAAAGGCGGTGAAGTTGGGGAAAGCTGGCTGACTACAAATGAGAAGTTTCCAGGTGGTCACAAGGCAATTGTGGATGCAATGCAGTCAGGTGGTTTTACACCAGGTATTTGGATCAATGCGACACTGACGAATAAAGAAAATTCAGAGTCAATTGGATGTTGTATAAAGGATCGTGACGGCAAGCTGATTAAAGGTGATTGGATTCAGTATATTATGGATTGCACACCTGAGATGTTAAAGCTGCATGTGGAAAAATGTTATCGACAGTTGCGTGAACAAGGGTACCAGTATATTAAGATTGATTCGATTCGTCATTTATTATATGATGGGCTTGAGGAAGCAGTGCGCCGGGGTCTTATGACGACTGAGGAAGCGAGAAAACGCCATAGAGCATATTTGCAAGCAGCAAGAGACGGAATGGGAGAAGAGATTTTCCTTTTATCATGCTGGGGAGTGTTAAGCTCAAGCATTGGAATTTGCGATGCAATGAGAGTGGCAACAGATGCAAACCCAGGTTGGGGGGCATTTAGCATGCAAGTTCGAGAGACGGCCCGTTGGTATTTTGCTCATCGCATTCTTTTTACAGTTGATCCAGATCATGTCTGCGTGCGTGCAAAGCTGCCATGGGTACGAATGATGTTGTCACTGGTATCACTAAGCGGAGGAATTATGATGGTTTCTGATCCACCGCAGACATATGACGAGGATCGTATTGATCTGATGAAGCGTACAATGCCACCACTTGCAGCTCATGCAGGTGAGGTTGGTCCTGTGGATTACACGACCCCGGCTTGTACCTATATTCCAAAGACAAAGTCTGATGAGGAAGCGAGCTTTGCAATTACTCATGAAAAAAAGAAGAATGCCTATCCAATGGGCTCATTGTGGTCAATTCATATGGAGCATGGTGGAAGAAATTGGTGTGTGATTGAGCGCTGTGGAGTGACCCCTCTTGAAGAGATAAAGATACAGTTGACTAATCTTTGTTTGGATCCATCCAAAACATATTATGCATTTGATTTCTGGAGACAACAGGCATGGGAAATTTTAGATGGCAGTTTAAATTTGCATGAGCTGGCGCTAGGAGATTGTCAGGTTGTTGCATTGACAGATGTTACCGATAAGAAAATTGCATTGATTGGATCAGACCGTCATGTGAGCTGTGATGCAGTTAGTGTACTGGCTGAAGAGATCACAGATACCAAAAACAAAACAGTTTATCGCTTGAGATTAAAAGGGTTTGCAGGGGTTCAAGTAGCGTATACATTATATATAGCAGAATCAGTAACGATAAAAAAAGAAGCAATTTATGCACAAGGTATCAAGATCAATTCTGTGCAGGTGGATAATGGTCTATTACAGATTGCAACTACTTTTGAAGACGAAAATGCGGTGATCGATATTTTTGTATAAAATATCAAATAGTAAATGATTGGGAGGATGCTATGGCAATTCATGTAAATAAAGAAACTAGCTTATTTCAATTAAATACGGAAAACACAAGCTATGTAGTAGGGGTGTCTCCAGAAGGGTATTTGGGACATGTCTATTATGGAGAGCGGTTACATGGAGAAGCTGATTTAAGTCTGCTTCGAATGGATGAAGGTTTTCGAACACCAACTGAAAATCCATGTGACAAATCAAGATTTTTGGATTTTTTTCCAATGGAATATCCGACCGGAGGAATTGGAGATTATCGAGAGAGCTGTTTGGATGTGCAAAATGAAGAGGGGAATCTAGCATCGGAACTTTTCTATGACTCGTTTCAAGTAAAAAAAGGAAAGCCTGCTTTAGAAGGATTGCCGGCATCATTTGGTAAAGAAGATGAAGTAGAAACACTCATAATTGTTTGTAAAGACAGTGTGCTTGGGTTAAAAGTAGAATTATCATATTCTGTTTTTGAAAAGCAGGATATGATTTGCCGTAGTGTGAAGATTATCAATGAGGGTACACAAAACCTGATGTTGGAGAAAGTGTACAGCGCATGTATCGAGATGGACAATGAAGAGTTTGAATTGTTGACACTGCCTGGATCATGGGAACGAGAGCGCCATATTGAGCGAAGAACTGTTGCTTCTGGAAATTTGAGAATTTCATCAAATAGAGGCGCTTCTGGTCATCAGGATCATCCATTTTTGGCACTTTTATCAAAAGATGCAAATGAGGAACGTGGAACTGTATATGGAATGAATTTTGTGTATTCAGGAAATTTCACTGCTGAGGCAGAGGGAACACAGTTTCAAATGGTTCGCATGGTAATGGGTATTAATGAGGAAGGTTTTTCATGGCGTCTGAAGTCTGGTGAAGAATTTCAGGCACCAGAGGTTGTTATGACCTATTCGGCAGATGGAATCGGTAAAATGACGCGCAGTTACCATGACTTTTATCGGAATCATTTAATCAGAAGCAAATACAATCACTGTATGCGACCAATTTTGATTAATAATTGGGAGGCAACTTACTTTAATTTTAATACAGAGAAGCTTTTAGCGATTGCCCGAAAGGCAAAAGAGACTGGTATTGAAATGTTAGTTATGGATGATGGTTGGTTTGGCAAGAGAGACAATGATAGAAGTTCTCTTGGAGACTGGTTTGTAAATACCAAAAAGATAAATGGCGGACTAGAGCACTTAGTAAACGAGGTGAATAAAATTGGATTAAAATTTGGAATTTGGTTTGAGCCAGAGATGGTATCGCCAGATTCTGATTTATATCGAAGTCATCCAGATTGGGCAATTCAAATTGAAGGAAGACAAACACCTCTGTTTCGCAGTCAATATGTGTTGGATTTTTCAAGAAAAGATGTGCGAGATTATATTTATGAAGAGGTAGCTAATATTCTTCGCAACGCGAATATTGAATATGTAAAATGGGATATGAATCGTTATCTCAGCAATATTGGAGGAAGATTGCTTGGAAAGGAACGAGTTGGAGAATTGCAGCATCGGTATATGCTTGGGGTATATGAACTTCAGGAACGCCTGATTACGGAATTTCCAGATCTTCTTTTAGAAAATTGTGCGAGTGGAGGAGGACGTTTTGATCCAGGTATGCTATACTATTCTCCTCAAATTTGGTGCTCTGACGATACAGATGCAATTGAACGACTAAAAATACAGGAAGGTACAGCAATTGTGTATCCGCTTGCAACGATGGGTGCGCATGTAAGTGCATCTCCAAATCATGGAATAGGAAGACAAACACCTTTTGAGACAAGAGGTCATGTTGCACTTGCTGGAACCTTTGGATATGAGTTAGATATCACTCAGCTTGAAGAAGATGAACTTTCACAGATTCCAAAACAAGTAGAAATGTATCATAAATACAATGATTTGGTAAGAGAAGGAGATTATTATCGAATTGCATCTTACGCACAGAATCATTTGTATGATTGCTGGGCAGTATCAGCAAAGGATAAAAGTGAGGTACTTGTCACATATGTACAGGTGTTGGCAGAGCCGAATAGCCGAAGCAAAAAGCTGTATTTAAGAGGCTTTGATGAAAGTACATTCTACAAGTTAGAGGAAACTGATGAGATTTATTCTGGAGAAAATTTACAGAAATGTGGATTCCTTATGAAGAGAATGAAAGGCGATTTTGTAAGTCGTTTGTTTCATTTTATTAAAATAGCAAAATAAATAATAGTAATTCGGAGAAAAGTGCAATTATGAAATTAAAAAAATTGATTATTTTTACTTCAAAACCATAATAGAATAATCCATTGATTTTACAAGACCGCTGAGGTATACTTCTCTTATATCGCAGCGGTTTGTTTTTGTGCTTTTATAATTTGTCTGGCTTACAATTAATAAGGGAATTGCAGCTGTATTGTATTTGTAAACCTATCTTGGAAAGCAGGTGAAACAATGGGAAACATTTTTGATTATTTAAAATGGCGAGGGGATTTGACCTTTTTGCAGGATGGATTTAATGAGATTGACAATCTGCTTTTGTCCTATCTGGCATATGTAAATCTCGATGAATTGTCGGTTGGAGCAGGTGAGGCACCTGTTACGATCAGTGAACTTTCTCACCGATTTTTTGCTCTTCACAGTGAGGCAGAGTTAGAAGCAGATAAGTCATTTATCAGACTAGCTCCTTATGTGTTAAAGCAGATGGCAGAGTCAAAGCGCTATGGCACAGCACTGGTATCGAATTATGTCAATATGGTCAATTCAGAACTAGAGCTACAATTTTCTGCTGTTGAATTAACACTTTCTGATGGCAGTGTGAATTTTTGCTTTCGAGGGACGGATGACAATATTGTGGCATGGAAAGAGGATTTTAATCTAGGCCTTGGCGAGGTACCAGCTCAGCGTCTGGCTGCCGAATATTTGAATCGATTTGGCACAGGCACGGCACCAATTCGCGTAAGCGGTCATTCAAAAGGCGGCAATTTGGCTGTCTATGCAGCGGCAGCCTGTAAAATAGAGGTGCAGGAACGCATTACAGATGTGTATAGTAATGATGGTCCCGGATTTGTGCATGAGTTTGTGACGAGTGATTCATATAAGAAAATTCAAAATCGAATCCATCGCTATATTCCAGATTCATCCATCATAGGAATGCTTCTTGAAAATCCTGTAGAACCGCAAGTCATAAAAAGTACAGCTAAGGGAATCCTTCAGCACGATGCGATGAGCTGGCAAATAGAGGGCCCGCATTTTGTATCAGCAAGCTTAAGTGAATCAGCTATTTCACTCCATGAGACGCTTCATAACTGGCTTGAAAATATTGATGAGAATGCAAGGACACAGTTTGTCGATGATTTATTTTCAATACTGGAATCGACTGGTGTAGATACATTGACGCAGGTGCAGGAAGGCGGATTAAAAAATGCGGCTGCAATGCTTCGTGAGCTTCACCAGATTGTACCAGGAACATGGTCAGAGCTTGAAAATCTGCTGAAGGCAGTTTTGCCATTTTCAGGTTTTCTGATCATGGGAAGACAAAAGACAGTGGACAGACAAAATATACCGCGCGCAGTGACAAGCCATAGAGCTGCACACATAAGCAATAAAAATCATAATGAAAACAATGTGAAACAGGAGGAAAAAAGAAAATGAGTCAGAAAAAACAGGCTGCTTCATCAGCTAGGGCAGGGGGAATCACAGATGGTGTGATATGGGAGCAGTTGCTTGTCTTTTTCTTTCCGATTTTGTTCGGAGCATTTTTTCAACAGCTGTATAATACAGTTGACGCAGTTGTGGTGGGGCGTTTTACCGGTTCGCTTGAGCTGGCAGCCGTAGGCGGTTCTACTGGAACGATTATTAACCTTTTATTTGGTTTCTTTATTGGACTTTCTTCTGGTGCGACTGTTATCATTGCACAGTTTTATGGAGCGGGCGATAAGGAAATGGTAAGCCGAAGTGTCCATACGGCGATTGCGCTTTCCATTGCAGGCGGTGCGATTTTAAGTGCAATTGGATTTATTTTTGCAAGGACAGCACTTGAGTGGATGCAGACACCAGATACAGTGATTGATCTTGCAGAAACATATATCAAGATTTATTTTATCGGTATGATCCCGAATCTGTATTACAATATATGTGCAGCAATCCTGCGAGCTGTCGGAGATTCCAAGCGACCACTCTATATTTTGATTTTCTCTTGTCTTGTAAATATTGTGCTTGACCTTGTATTTGTCGTAGTGCTTCGCATGTCTGTTCAGGGAGTAGGAATTGCAACGATTCTTTCCCAGTTTATCAGTGCAGTACTAATCACATTCTGTCTGATGAGAACCAATGAGTGCTATCGCCTGCAGTGGAGTAAGGTTCGCTTCCATAAGATGCTGCTCATTCGTATCATTCAGATCGGTGTTCCAGCAGGTTTACAGTCAGTTATGTATAACATAGCTAATATAATCATTCAGTCAAACGTAAATCTGCTTGGAAGCAATACAATGGCAGCATACACAGCATATTCTAAGATCGATGCGGTATTCTGGATGATCATGAATGCATTTGGTGTATCAGTATCCACATTTGCTGGTCAAAACTTCGGTGCAGGAAAGTTAGACCGTGTTCGTAAAAGTATGAAGATTTGCTTAGGTATGGCACTTGGCGCAAGCATCGGATTAAGTGTAATTCTTCATTTCTTTGGACGATACGTCTATATGCTATTCACAACAGATGCACAGGTTATTGAGATTGGAATGCAGATTTTATATTTCTTAACACCAATTTACTTTACATATGTCACAATTGAGGTAATTTCAGGAACAGTGCGTTCCATGGGCTTTGTATTCACACCAATGCTTATGACATGTGGCGGTGTCTGCGTGCTTCGTCTTTTGTGGTTATTTATCGCTGTGCCACAGAATCGAACCATCACCAATATTTTGTTCAGCTATCCGCTGTCATGGGTGGTAACGTCGGTATTGTTCATTATTTATTATATTTATTTAAATAAGACAGGAAAAATCGAGGCAGCAAGAGAACACAGTATTGTTTAGACTGAGAATGGCAACGATATGAGTTTATTTCGAATTTTGACAGGAAGATTTTATCCGAAAGATGAAGATTTTGGTGATGTAGTTCACATTATTTTATTTAATTTGATGTGGATTGCAATTTCAGTCAAACAATTTTTGGAAAAGAGCCTAGAGGTATCGACGGCAATCGGTCTTGTTCTTGTAATGGTGATGTTTAAAGCATCTTTGCAGATGATAAAAGAAGTCATGACTTGTCGAGGTAAGAGAAAAGAGGCAATGAGAAGTGGAACCGTGCAAGAAGGAAAGATCATTGGTGTACAGAAAAGACAAGAAAAACAGAAATCAAGAAGAGGAATGCGAATTGTAACCTACTATAAGTACGAGGTGGAGATTACGTGTCCACAGACAGGAGTTATAACTATCATAACAAGCGGAGAATATCAGCAAGCGGTTCACTGCTGGATATCATCGCCTAATGTGCGTGTGTATACAGACAAAAGTGGGTGGAATCACTATTTATCAAATTTTGATGTAAAAGGCTTTCGAAAAGAGCCGTTTCTTCCAGAAGAACCACAGCTTTTGCTTGGGGTAGATGAAATACTTGATTTTATTTTTATTAGTATCTGTGTCGGAACAATTTTGAAAATGATAATTTGATAAGAGAAAAGAGGCAGGGCATTGCGTCCTGCCTTTTTTCTAACTTCCAATCTTAAACAAACTTTAAGGATTTTCCCAGTTTATTCTTAATCCAAAAGATTGTATACTAAGGGACAGAAACAGGAAAGGGAAGAAGAGTATGAACAGCAACTTAAATACGAATGCAATTACGAATACAAAAAATACAAGTTCAGTTGAGCAAAACAAAAGGCAAGATAAAATTGTAATCTGCGATGATGACAAAGATATTGTCCGCGCACTTGAAATTTATCTGTCAAACAGAGACTATGAGCTTCTATGCGCATATACGGGAAGAGAAGCACTTGATTTTGTAAAAAAAGGTGATGTATCGCTTGTTCTTCTGGATATTATGATGCCAGAGATGGATGGAATCACGGCGCTTCGCGCGATACGCGAAAAGAGTAATGTTCCAGTTATATTAATAACTGCAAAAAGTGAAGACGCCGACAAGGTTCTGGGTCTTGATGTAGGTGCAGATGATTATATTACAAAACCATTTAATCCAATTGAGGTGTTGGCAAGAGTGCGTTCTCAGCTTCGCAGATATAATAAGTTGGGAGGAAGCAAAGACAGCAACAAAAAAGAAGTGCTTAGCTGTGGAGGTGTGACGCTTGATGATCGCACAAAGCAGGTCACAATGGACGGCGAAGAAGTATCACTCACTCCAACTGAATACGAAATCTTAAAATTTTTAATGTCTCATCCAAAGCAGGTCTTTTCACCAAGACAAATTTACAGCGAGGTTTGGAAGGATACGCCGATAGGAAGCGAAGGAACTGTAGCTGTACATATTCGCCACTTGCGAGAAAAGCTTGAGATAGAGCCATCAGATCCGAGACACTTTAAGGTTGTCTGGGGACAGGGATATAAGTTTGAGTAAATTTAGCAGGAAAGGAGTATTTATGGGAAAATTAAAAGAAAAATTAAAGCCAGAAAAATTGTCTGCTACATTTCCAGCATACATATTAGCTTATTTTATGTGCATGATGACTGGTTTTTGTATGATCATGTTTTTACGTGAGCTTAGATATCAGATTGGTATACTGCAGCGTTATGGTTTGGGAGAGCTTGGAAATGTAGCATCAGCTTTATTGTTTGCTCTTGTATGTGCATTTTTCTTTTATCATGGTGCAAAGATTATTATTTGTCGTGCTCATAAAAAGGCTCAGAAAGAATTAAAGCATCCAAATGGGCTTTATGGCATGCCAATTGAATGCTGCGCAGCTATTTATTTTGCAGCAGAAGTAATCCTTCTTTGTATGTCAATCAGTTCGGGAGAGTACACATATATTGGAATGCTCGGTTCAGCTGTGCTGATGCATTTTTGTGAAAATATTGTTCAAAGAAAGGACAGAGGACTTCTTGCAAGTGGTTCTCTATATGAAAAGATAAATAGTGCAGCACAAAGAGCAGGAATTGTGATTCCTTTTATGGTCAGCTGCAGCATTGTAAGTGTACTTCTGTTTTTATTTTTGGCAAGTCTTTTTGCCAGTGTACGCAATTATAATGGAACAATCGGTTCTACGCTTCGTTTTTTGTTTTGTGCTGTGCTTGTGATTTTGATTCCAAGTGCATTCTGGTATCTTTGCTTGTGCTTTTACAAGCTAAAGATTGCAGGAGAAGCACTTAGGGACGGACAGGATGGCTACCGCGTAGATACAAGCCATATGTGTGGTTCTTTAAAAGAACATGGAGAAGATTTAAATCGAATCGGTGAGGGAGTTAACAAGGCTGTCGAGGAACGATTAAAAAGTGAGCGTCTTCGCACGGAACTAATCACAAATGTTTCGCATGATATTAAAACACCGTTGACTTCCATTATAAACTATGCTGATTTAATCACTAAAGAAAAGACAGATAATACAAATATACAAGAATATGCAGAGGTACTTGGAAAGCAGTCGCAGAAATTGAAGCGTCTTATTGAAAATTTGATAGAGGCGTCAAAGGCATCTACAGGAAATATTCATGTTGAAATAAAACCATGTAATTTAAATGTGCTTTTGGCGCAGATATCAGGTGAGTATGAGCAGCGTCTGGCTGAACAAAATTTGACACTCATTGCCTCACCATTACCAGATGATATTTTTGTTCTGGCAGATGGAAGTCAGCTGTGGCGTGTTTTCGATAATTTGCTTGGCAATATTTGTAAATATGCACTTGAAAATACACGCGTCTACATGGACGTGACTGTGAAAGAGCACGATCAGGTAGAGATTACGCTGAAAAACATTTCAAAAAATCAGCTCAATCTATCAGAAGATGAGTTATTTGAGCGATTTAAAAGAGGCGATAATTCCAGAAGCACAAGCGGAAACGGTCTTGGACTTTCAATTGCACAGAGCCTGATGAGACTGCAGAATGGATCACTTCATCTTGTAACGGACGGTGATCTTTTCAAGGCAGTAGTAGCGCTTAATAAAACAGAGCCTAGTTCGGATTTGTAAAAAAACGTGTCGCTATGTAGCACAGTAATCTTCTTGGAAGATCAATAATTGTGCATAGCAGGTAAATGCAAAGAGCGGCAGTTATAACCCAGACAAAAAGCATAGGACCAGAAGGAAAATGGCCGATGGCAAAATAAAGCATCAGATGATTCCATATCAGAGGATGCACATGAATCAGATATACGCTAAGAGCAGAAGGGGCGAGAAATGAAGCTACGCGACTGCTCTTTTTGCTGCAGGGCATAAGAGAAAAAAGAAAGAATAAGGCACAAGAGCCAAGTAAAATAGTTGGCGAGGTGTAGCTGACATATTGGGAAAAGCCAAACATTTTTAACAGAAAGCTTATAGTTGTGAAGAACAGGTAAAATAAAAATGGCAGAAAAAGACGATGACGAAAACAAAAATCTGGCAAGTGTGTCAGGCAAATTTCGTGGTATTTTCCCCAGAAGCCTCCGCAAATGTAGAGAAGCAAAAGCCAGATTGCGCTGTAGCCGCCTCCAAGACCGAAAACAGTTTCATTTAAAAGCGTGGGAAGAAGCGAAAATACAAGAAAAATAGCAATACAAATCTTAAGAAGCTCTTTTCCAGAAAGATTGACAATCGCACGATTTAAAATTGGGATTAAAATAAATAATCCAGCGTATGCTGTCATATACCAATATTGCTTTTTCATGATAGGAAAGAAGGCAGCAATCCATTGATCTTTTGTGACAGCTTCTGGCATAAATATGGCAAATAAAATAGTGATTCCAAGCGTGTAAAAAAAAGTCTGAAACCAAATGCGCAGACCTTTTTTATAACGAAAATGTGAGTGATATCCAACATAGCCGCTGATTAGTGCAAAGCAGTCAACAGCGCCAAAAGCCGCTATTTCTAAAAACCACGCAATAGAAAAACTAAGATCACCTTGTTTAAAAGAGCCTATAATACCGCCTTGCCCCAGAGTATGAAGAACTGCCACCATATACATAGATAAAATGCGAAGCCATTCAATCCCATAATTTTTTTCATGTTTTTTCTCGTTCATAATATCACCTGCCTTTTAATGGATTTACAAGTATATTTTATTGGAAGAATCTTTCAGCTAAGGCGATAAAACTCTTTCAAAACTCTTTCATGATGTGATTGACGGCAGACATACTACGGCAATAAAGCAGTCATCCTCTATCACAATATGAAATTGACCGCCGCAGCTTTCTGTGTAAGTTTTTGCAATGGCAAGACCAAGACCGCTTCCTTCTCCAGTTCTGGCTTTTTCACCGCGAACAAACCGTTTTGTAATTTCTTCAGGATCAAAATCAAGTGGAACACGCGATGTGTTTCGAATGCGAATTTCACAAAACTGATCACTACGCCAAATGGCATGAATGAAAATTCGTGTCTGTGGGCAGGCATATTTTAATGCATTATCAAATAAATTTTGAAAAACGCGGTGCATATGAAGACCATCACATAAGACATGCATACCAGTCAGAGGATAATCTTTTTTTAATTGAAAGCCAGATGCACAAAGCTCTTCGTCCATCTCACCAAGCGTTTGTTCTAAAAGACGTCCAATATCAATAGTTTCGCGTTTCATCGGCAAATGACCGCTTGAGGCTTTGGAGAGTTCAAAAACTTCCTCCACCATATCAAGAAGATATAAGCTTTTATGATTAAGCTTAGAAACAAGCGCGTCTGCCTCTGGTGACAGCATCTGTCTGGAAAGCTGTTCACCATAGCCGATAATGGAAGTAAGCGGTGTCTTTAAGTCATGAGAAATGTTTGCTATTAAGTCAACCTTTAACCGTTCCTGTTCCAAAGTCGTGCGAATGCTTTTTGGGATAATTAAGTCCATATCTGCTGTCAGTGAGTGACGTCCTATTAAAAAGAAAAAAAGAATGCTAATAAAGATAATCAGTGAAGCAAAAACAAAAAATGGTACAAAAAATTTTGAGGATTGAAAATTGTAAAAATAAGTTCGGGCAATTCTAATGAGTACGGCGCAGGCAGCTGCAGATAAAATAAAAGATGTAAGAATAACATAGAAAATCTGAGATGAAAGCTTTTTGGCAGAGATTTTTTTAAAAAGCCATTCACCAAACAAACTGCCGTGAAAGCCTTTGCTGTTCCAACTCCATAAAAAGCAAAGCAGGCTGACAGCACAGATTATGCCTAGAACAATGCAAAGAAATAGAAAAGGCCAAACAAGCTTACCAAAGTTTTGGTAAATCAAAACAGGAAGGCTGTCTCCTAGAAGCTGAAACAGACAAAAGAAAAATAAAAAAAGAAATACTTCCTGATAAAGTTTTGGATGAAAGCCGTTAAAAAAGAAGCCTCCAACTATGCATAGAAGAAAACCAACCGTCGACATATAGAATATAAAAGCTGTATAGCCGGTATAGTCAGAAGCTGTAGGCATATTAATATTATCTGGGTAGGAGACAACAGTGTAGCTTACAGAAATATCTTCTGTGGTATAAGCAGCTGTTGTAGTGGGAACTAGTGAATAATGATTTGTATAGTCGGTAGAATGACGGCAAAAATATCCATCTAAAGAATCAATAGAATATTGTTTGATTGCCGCAATGAAAAAGAAGGAACAAAAAAGCACCCATAGAATACATAAGATTTTATTATTTCTCAATTTTGTAACCAATTCCCCACACCACCTTTAAGTATTCCGGCTTTTTTGGATTCAGCTCAATTTTTTTGCGCAGCCGGTTGATATGTATCATAACAGTATTTTCGACTGAATAGCTGTCCTGCTCCCAGACACGCTCATAGATTTCCTCTGCGGGAAAAATGCGCCCCGGTCTGGATAATAAAAGAGACATGATTTTATATTCCGTGGCAGTCAGGCGCACCTCATCGCCGCGTACATATAATTTTTTCAGCTCCGTATTCAGTGTTAGCTCATAATATTGCAAAAGGTTGCCTGAATTGTCTGAGGCAGAGCCCAGTGACAAATAGCGGCGCAGCAGAGAATGGACACGTGCAAGAAGCTCATCACGGAAAAATGGCTTTACAAGATAATCATCGGCTCCCATATTCAGCCCGATAACGCGGTCACTTTGTTCACCTTTTGCAGACAGCATTAAAATTGGTGCATTTGTCAGTCTGCGAATTTGCGTGGCAGCCTGAAGACCATTCATTTTTGGCATCATAATATCAAGAATCAGAAGCTGTACTGCATGTGTTTGAACAAGCATAACAGCCTGCTCACCGTCAGAAGCAGTAAGTGTCTGATAGCCATCTTCCTGAAGAATAGTTTCTATAATTGATAAAATATCACGGTCATCGTCTGCAATTAAAATGACAGGCGAGTTTGTGTTTTTCAGCTGATTCAAAAAAGTTTCCTCCAATAGTTGTTTCTGATTTGCATTGTATCACAAAAGAAATTGCTTGACAATGACCGAGCTACTTTACATAAAAATTGCTTTTTGGTATACTAAAGGCCAGAAAAAGAAAGAAGTTTCAGGAGGTTTTATATATGAAGTATCGTCGCATTTTTACGATTGTGATTGATTCATTTGGAATCGGTGCCATGGATAACGCAGCTGATTATGGAGATGTTGGATGTGATACTTTTGGTCATATCGCAGATAAGGTGCCAGAGATTAAGATCCCGAATCTTATTCGTATGGGATTGACACAGCTTCATCCAGCCCCTGTTTTGACAAGCCCGCAGCCGTCAGACCGCATTGGAAAATATGCGAGATTAAATGAAAAAAGCAACGGCAAGGACACCATGACTGGTCACTGGGAGATGATGGGTCTTGAGATTAAGACACCATTTCAGACCTTTACCGATACTGGATTTCCTAAAGAATTAATTGAGGCACTAGAAAAGGAAACTGGTCATCGTGTGATTGGAAATAAGGCAGCTAGCGGAACAGAGATTTTAGATGAACTTGCAGAAGAAGAAATAAAGACAGGTGCCATGATCGTGTATACCTCATCTGATTCTGTTCTTCAGATTTGTGGAAATGAGGAGACATTTGGATTAGATGAGCTGTATCGCTGCTGTAAGATTGCCAGAGAGTTGACTATGAAGCCAGAGTGGAAGGTAGGACGTGTCATTGCAAGACCTTATGTGGGAAAGAAAAAGGGCGAGTTTAAAAGAACAGCAAATCGTCACGACTATGCGCTTAAGCCATATGGAAAAACAGCAATGGACGCATTAAAGGAAGCTGGCTTTGATGTTATCAGTATTGGAAAGATTCGCGATATATTTGATGGAGAGGGAATTACGCAGGCGATTCGCTCAAAGAGCAGTGTGCAGGGAATGGAGCAGACTATTGAATGTCTTGATCAGGACTTTACAGGACTTTGCTTTACTAATCTTGTTGATTTTGATGCGCTTTGGGGACACAGAAGAAATCCGCAGGGCTATGCAGAGGAGCTTGAAAAGTTTGATGTACTGTTAGGACAGTTTTTAGAGAAGATGAAGGAAGAAGATCTTGTTATTGTGACAGCAGATCATGGAAATGATCCGACCTTTAAGGGAACTGACCACACAAAGGAGCGTGTACCATTTTTAGCTTATTCACCATCTATGAAGACTAGTGGAAGAATCGACGATCAGAATTGTTTTGCTGTGATTGGAGCTACGATTGCAGATAACTTTGGTGTAGCTATGCCAGAGGGAACAATCGGCACATCCATTCTAAAACAGCTTGATTAATTAAAAAAGTAAGGAAAACATAGGAAAATATGGAAAATCAGTTTCGACAGTATCCGCTAGAGGAGGATATTTTAGGCGCACTTGATGCGCTTGGCTATACACAGCCGACAGAAATTCAGGCTGCTGTGATTCCGTCCATTTTAAATGGACGCGATATCATTGCAAAGTCAAAGACAGGAAGCGGAAAAACGGCAGCATTTGCGATTCCGATCTGCAATTTTGCCGATTGGGAGCAGAATACTGCGCAGGCACTTGTCTTAGAGCCGACAAGAGAGCTTGCCTTTCAGGTGAAGGACGAACTCTACGCTATTGGCCGTTTTAAGCGTTTGAAGGTTCCGGTGCTGTACGGCGGCTTCCCAATGGAAAAGCAGATTTTAACTCTAAAGCAAAAGACACATATCGTAGTTGGTACGCCGGGACGTGTGCTTGATCATTGTAAGAGAGGCACGCTTGATCTGTCGAAGGTGCGTTATGTCGTGATTGATGAGGCTGATTTGATGCTGGATATGGGCTTTATTGAAGATGTCAGAAATATTTTGATGCATCTTGAGGGAAAGCCAGTGTTTATGCTGTTTTCTGCAACTATGGGAGAACGTCTTGAAGCGCTTGCCGCGCAGTTTATGCATGAACCGCTTGAAGTTAAAATTGAAAATGATACAGAGACAGCAGATACAATTGAGCAGGTTGGCTATTTTGTTGACGAGGATGAGAAGAAGCTTCCTCTTTTTCTTGATATTCTTACTATGGAAAATCCAGACAATGCCATGGTTTTTTGCGGTACAAGAGAGATGGTCGAGGTACTATATTACCGTTTGAGAAAAGAAGGCATTGCATGTGGTATGCTTCATGGTATGATTGATCAGAAGGTGCGCACAAGAACAATTGAAGATTTTAGGGCACAGGGCTTTCGTATTCTTATCGCAACAGATGTGGCGGCAAGAGGTGTAGATTTTCAAAATATTACACATGTGTTTAATTACGATCTTCCGACTAACAAGGAAGTGTATGTTCATCGGATTGGCAGAACAGGACGTGCAGGAGAGACAGGCCGTGCTGTAAGTCTGATACGCGAAGACGAGCAAAAAATGCTTAACTCGATTGAGTCTTTTACTGGAGTAGGACTGGCAATTTTAAAGCCGCCGGCAGCTGAGGATGTTGAAAATGCTCGCAGTGCCTTTTTAAAGCGTCAGCGTCAGAAACGTCCACGCAAAAAGAAGAAGCAGGATGTGTTTGGCGGACAGATTATGAATCTTACAATTGGCGGTGGAAAAAAATCGAAGTTAAGAAGCGGTGATGTTGTTGGCGCGATAAGCAGTATTGATGGCGTAGACGGAAAGACTGATATTGGAGCGATTGACATTCGCGAGAGTATCACATATGTGGAGATTTTAAATGGAAAGGGTGCGCTTGTACTAGAGGAACTTCCTAAGCGCACCATGAAGGGAAAATATAGAAAGGTTCATCAGACAAGAGAAAGGATAGGTACGATAATAAAATGAGACATTCAATCGAGATGGAAAAATTGACGCTTGGTGTATGTTATTATCCAGAGCACTGGGATCGTGCGCTGTGGAAAGACGATTTGCAGCGCATGAAGCAGTATGGCATTGAAGTAATTCGTCTTGCTGAGTTTTCATGGGCACTTATGGAGCCAGAAGAAGGAAAATATGATTTTTCATTCTGGGATGAATTTCTGGCACTTGCTGCCGAAGAAAATATGAAGGTTGTTTTTTGCACACCTACAGCAACACCGCCGGCATGGTTATCTGAAAAATATCCTGAGACATTAAATGCAGATGGTGATGGCAATCTTATGTACCATGGCATGAGATGGCAGCATAATTTAACTTCACCAAAATATTTAGAGTTCTGCGAGAAGATTACAAGACGTATGGCAGAGCATTTTAATAAGTATGACTGCATTATTGGATGGCAGCTTGATAATGAAGTTAACTGTGAGACAAATGAGTATTATTCCAAGAGTGATCATGAGGCATTTCGCGCCTTTTTAAAGGAGCGTTTTGGTACTCTTGATAATCTTAACGAGAAGATGGGTACGATATTCTGGAGTCAGACTTACACAGATTGGGATCAGATTCATCTGGCAAGAAGAAGTACAGTGGGCACAGGCATTGCAAATCCGCATATGCAGCTTGAGCAGGTTCGTTTTATTTCTCACAGTGCAGTCCACTATCTGGCACTGCAGGCATCGATTGTAAGAGAAACAGCAGGGGATCGCTTTATCACAACAAATGGTATTTTTGGAAATCTTGACTATCAAAAGCTGATGGAGTCAGGTGTAGACTTTATCATGTATGACAGCTATCCAAACTTTGCCTATGCCATGGATCGTCCTGATGGTGGTGAAGGTGATTTGAAGGATAGAAATTCTTCTTTCAATCTGGCAAGAACAAGAGCTATTTCACCGCTATTTGGCATTATGGAGCAGCAGGCAGGACCTGGCGGTTGGAATTTTAGGATTCATCAGGCAAGCCCGAAGCCGGGACAGCTGCGTCTTTGGACTATGCAGTCTGTTGCGCACGGAGCAGATTTTGTAAGCTTCTTCCGTTGGAGAACTTGCTCATTTGGAACTGAAATCTATTGGCATGGATTAAATGATTACAGTAATCGCCCGAATCGCCGTCTTGAAGAACTGTATTTGGTAAAGGCAGATTTTGAGGCAATTAAGGACATAGCTGGTCATCCATATGAGGCAGCTGTAGGCATTTTATGCGACTACGACAATGAGTGGGATGGACAAAAGGATGTATGGCATGGTCCGCTTAGAAACTTCAGCACAGATGGATGGTTTCGTTCTCTTCAGAAAAAACACATACCATTTGATTTTGTGGATTTCAGGGAAGAAACAAATCTTAAGGATCTGGAGAAATATGAACTGCTTGTATATCCTCATGCTGCAATCCTCACAAAAGAGCGCGTTGAAATTCTAACTCAGTACGTGGCAAATGGCGGAAAGCTTGTCATGGGATGCCGCACTGGATATAAGGATATCTACGGACGCTGCCCGATGCAGCCAATGCCAGGCGAAGCAGCAGAGCTTTGCGGTGTTACAGTAGAAGATTTTACATTCCTGGCACCAGGGGAGCCAATGGAATATGTCAATTGGAATAAAAAGCGCATTCCGGCACCTGTATTTAATGATGTGCTAGAGCCGGCATTTGGCGGTAAGGCAGAGGGCTTTTTCGAGGGTAACTACTATGATGGAAAGCCAGCGCTTGTGACAAAGAATACGGGCAAGGGACTAGCCATTTACTTTGGCGGCTGTTTTGCAGAAGAGACAGCAGATGCCTTTTTAGAGGCACTTAGTATTCAGACACCGGCGCCATGGCTTGTGCTTCCAGAAGGATGTGAGCTTGCAAAGCGCGGTGATCAGTACTTTGTGTTAAATTATAAGGCACAGGCATGCGAGATTACGTTAAAGAAAAAAGTAACAGATCGTTTGACAGGAAACGAGATTGAAGGTACCTATGAGGTAGCACCATATGGGGTACTGGTATTATTATAAAATATAAGAAAGACCGCTTTTTGCGGAGAAATGAGTGAACATGCTGATAGTAAAAAAATTCGGCGGAACTTCAGTTGCCGACAAAGACAGAATATTTAATGTAGCAAAGCGCTGTATTCGCGATTATGAGGCTGGAAATGACGTGGTAGTCGTACTTTCCGCGATGGGAAAATATACAGATGAACTTATCGCAAAAGCAAAGGATATCAATCCAAATCCACCAAAAAGAGAGATGGATATGCTCTTTACAATCGGAGAACAGATGTCTGTGTCATTAATGTCTATGGCTATGGCACAGCTTGGTGTTCGTGCTGTATCATTAAATGCATTTCAGGTACCAATGAGGACAACAAGTGCGTATGGAAATGCCCGTCTGAAAAAAATTGACACGGAGCGTATTCGCCGTGAGCTCGATGACAGAAAGATCGTTATCGTGACAGGCTTTCAGGGTGTAAATAAATATGATGATTATACAACACTTGGACGCGGAGGCTCAGATACAACAGCAGTTGCACTTGCAGCTGTGCTTCATGCTGATGCTTGTGAAATCTATACCGATGTTGATGGTGTTTATACTGCTGACCCAAGGCTTGTGCCGACTGCACGAAAGCTTGAGTCTATCTCATATGATGAGATGCTTGATTTGGCTGCGCTTGGCGCAGGAGTGCTGCACAGCCGCAGTGTTGAGCTTGCAAAAAAATACGGCGTACAGCTTGTTGTGCGCTCTAGTTTAAATGAGTCCGAAGGAACAATTGTGAAGGGAGTTGGAAAGAAAATGGAAAGAATGTTGATCAGCGGTGTAGCACTTGACAGGGAGGCAGATCGTATCTCAGTAATAGGAATAGCAGATGTGCCAGGAAGTGCATTTAAGCTGTTCCATACGCTTGCAAAGAATAATATAAATGTCGATATTATCATTCAGTCTGTAGGACGTGATGGAACAAAAGATATTTCCTTTACTGTGTCGCACAATAACTTGAATGAAGCAGTCGAGCTGTTAAACAGCTGTAAAGATCAGCTTGGATTTGATCATATCGAATACAATTGTGATGTTGTAAAGCTTTCAGTAGTTGGATCAGGTATGATGTCTCATCCAGGTGTTGCAGCAAAGATGTTTGAGTGTCTGTATAATGAAAATATCAATATTAACATGATTGCAACATCTGAGATTCGTATAACAGTATTGATTCCAGAGAAGGATGCGCTGCGTGCGATGAATGCAGTGCATGATGCATTTGGACTTGCAGAGTAAGACAGTCATCATTCGCAAAGCGCGTTGATAAAGAATATTCAAAATGAATGCAAAAAGAATATTCAAACAAAACAATAATTATTCAAACAAAATGACATTATGACATGAAAGGATAAAATTATGCAGGTGACAGATTCAATTCGTTATGTTGGAGTTAACGACCATCAGGTTGATTTATTTGAGGGACAGTATCAAGTGCCGAATGGCATGTCATACAATTCATATGTGATTCTTGATGAGAAAGTCGCAGTTATGGATACTGTAGATATTCATTTTGGAGAGGAATGGATGGCAAATGTAAAGGCAGTGCTTGCAGGACGTACGCCAGATTATCTTATCGTTCAGCATATGGAGCCAGATCATTCTGCAAATATCAGCCGCTTTTTAGAGGAATATCCGCAGGCAACAGTAGTGGCAACTGCAAAGGCATTTGTCATGATGAAGCAGTTCTTTGGAAATGATTATGCAGACAGAAGAATTGTTGCTTCTGAGATGAGTGAACTTTCATTAGGTGCACATACACTTCATTTTGTGATGGCGCCTATGGTGCATTGGCCAGAGGTTATGGTTACATATGAGAGCAGTGAGAAGGTACTGTTTTCAGCTGATGGCTTTGGAAAGTTTGGTGCACTCGACTGTGATGAGCCGTGGGATGATGAAGCAAGACGCTACTATATTGGTATTGTAGGAAAATATGGTGTTCAGGTGCAGGCACTTTTAAAGAAGGCAGCTGCGCTTGATATTGCAGTAATCTGTCCGCTTCACGGCCCGGTACTGACAAGTGATCTGTCTCACTATGTAAATCTTTATCAGCTGTGGTCAACTTACACACCAGAGAAAAAGGCAGTTGTGATTGCATATGCTTCTGTCTATGGAAATACAAAAGAAGCAGCGCTTATGATGGCAGAAGAGCTTCGCAAAAATGGAAAGGAAGTAATAGTGCATGATCTGGCAAGATGCGATATGGCACAGGCTGTAGCTGATGCATTTTGCTGCAGCAGTTTAGTGTTAGCTTCAATTACCTATAATGCAGACTGTTATCCGTGTATGAAGACATTTATTAATCAGCTTGTTGAGCATAACTATCAAAACCGTATTGTTGGATTTATTGAAAATGGCAGCTGGGCACCGATGGCAGCAAAGGTGATGCAAAAGATGCTTGAAGGATGCAAGAATTTGACAATGGCAGAGCCGGTAGTGACTGTGCGCGGTGCTGTTACTAAACAGGCAAAGCCACAGATCAAGGAGCAGATGAGTGCGCTGGCAGCAGAGTTAGAGTAAAATAAAAAAGCCCCCATCAAGGGGCTTTTTATTATTGGAGCAGGTAGACATACATCACAATATAGTGGCAGAAGCTGCCAGCCATTACAAACAGATGAAAAATCTCGTGGCATCCAAAATTGATGTGGCGATTTTCAAAAGCAGACAATTTTAGTGCATAGATGACACCGCCTGCAGTGTAAATAAGACCGCCGGCAAGAAGCCATAAGAAGCATCCAATGCTTAGTGTGTTTAGAAGCTGAGGAAATGCAAAGATACATGCCCAGCCAAGTGCAATATACAAAACAGAAGAGATCCACTTTGGACAGTAAACCCAGAAATATTTAAAGCCCATGCCAAGAAGTGCAATAATCCACACGACTGCCAACAGAATATAGCCTGTCATGCCAGGAATTGCTAAGAGGCATACTGGTGTGTAGCTTCCGGCAATCAGCACAAAAATCATCATATGGTCAAGCTTTTTGAGCGTTTCCTCATAAGGATGTCCTGCTGGAATAGTGTGGTAAGCTGTGCTTGCAGAATAAAGAGCAACAAGACTGATTGAGTAAATGATCATTGCAATGATATTTACAGGCTGATGAGTCTGCGCAGCTTTTATTAAAAGCGGTGAAGATGCACCGAGTGAAAAAATAGCACCGATAAAATGTGTTATTGCACTTGCTGGGTCTTTAATATATAGGGTATGGCGTCTAGCCTGATTGTTTGCAAATTTTTTATTTGAAATAGATTCAGCGCCGCTGTAATATGCTGTAGATGTATTCATAATCATACCTGCCTTTCCTGATAAAATAGTTCTTAATAGTTTTATATGAATATTACTGCATGTAGTTTTTAAAACTACATATCGGTATATACATATTATACACAAAAAAATTAAAAAATCAAGATAAAATGTAAAGAAAAGAGAAACTAAAGATGGCAAATAATATACAGCCAGAAATGATACGTACAACGAAGAATCAGCGGGAACGCTTTGCGTATGCATTAGAACAGGTTGTGGGAAAGGATCATGTGAGGGATGGAATAGGGACACTCTCGGAAAAGACAGTTCATGCAGTTTTAAAATATTATTATGAACAGGATCAGTCACACCATGAAATTATTCTTGAAAAAAGTGTTGCCGATATTTTTACGGGAAGTGAAGTGATAGAGATTCAGACACGCGCATTATATCGCCTGAAACAAAAACTTGAAAAATTTTTGCCGCTCTATCCTGTAACAGTAGTATATCCGATTTCTTATGATAAGTGGGTTTGCTGGATCAATGAAGAAACAGGTGAAATAACACAGAAACGAAAATCACCGAAAAAAGGAAATCCATATCTTGCCTTTAAAGAATTGTATACGATTCGCGACTTTTTACAGAATCCTAATTTTCATGTGCGTCTTGTTTTGATGGATATGGAAGAGTATCGCTTATTAAATGGCTGGAGCAGAGATAAAAAGAGAGGCTCGAAGCGTTATGACAGACTGCCGCTTCGCCTCGAAGACGAAGTAATTCTAGACACCCCCAAAGACTATCTGCAGTTTCTGCCATTAGAGCTAGAAGAACCCTTCACAAGTGAAGATCTGGCAAAGTTAGTGAAAATACCACGAAAGCTGGCAGGAACAGTACTTCTTATCCTCTGGCAGTTAGGACTGGTAGAACGAAGCGGAAAATGTGGAAGAAGCTATTTGTATAAAATTAATTAAAGTAGTTTTCAAAACCAGATCTCGTTTTATTATTGACACAATAAAAAATTAGTGATACCATGATTCAAGGAAGATAAAAACTAAGCGAGAGCTTGTGAAAAAAATAGAAAGGTGCAGTTTTATGTCAGAGTATTGCATTATAAGTGATGGCTCCTGTGATCTGCCAAAGGATCTGGCTGCCAAAGAAAATATCACGGTTGTACCGTTTTATGTATCATTTGATGAGAAAAATTATATGAAGGAAGGCGTGGATATTGGTGTACGCGATTTCTATCAGAAAATGGTAGATAATAAAGGTGTATTTCCAAAGTCATCTCTTCCATCTGTGCAGGATTATATGGAAATTTTTGAGCCTATTATAAAGCAGGGAAAGGGAATCGTTTGTATCTGCATCACATCGAAGTTCAGCGGTTCTTTACAGTCAGCAACTAATGCAAAAAATATTCTTCTTGAAACATATCCAGATGCCAAAATTGAAGTGATTGATTCGATGGTTAATACTGTTTTGCAGGGATTATTTGTACTTGAAGCTGCAAAAATGTGCAAAGCAGGCGTGCCGATGGAGGCTTGTGTGAAGGAGCTTCTTGATATGCGTGAGAGCGGAAGAATCTTCTTTACAATTGGAAGCATTGACTATTTAAAGCATGGCGGACGTATTGGAAAGCTTTCTGGCTTGGCGGCATCAGTGCTTGGAATTAAGCCGTTAATTACTTTGAAGGATGGCGAGATTTATAACTCTGGCATTAGCAGAAGCAGAAAAGCTTCCATGGCTAAGGTAATTGAGCTTTTAAAGCAGTATATAGAAGAGCGAAAGATCGACATGAAAAAGTGGCAGCTATGTATTGGCTTTGGTTATGACCGTGAAGAAGCTGTTGCATTTCAAAAGCAGATTTTGTCAGAGCTTGGAGGCATAATAACAGAGGCAGAATGCCCTTGTTTTCAGATTGGCGCGACAATTTCAGTTCATACAGGTCCATATCCGATTGGCGTTGGACTTATCAGAAAGCAGACGCTTTGTTAAAATAAAAAATCCCAGCCGTGTTTTACCACGGTCTGGGATTTTTTATGTCATATGGATACTTAATGCTTGTAAAAAATTGTTCGGTCATATGAAATGTCTCTGCAAGTGCACAGACCTTATCAGCCAGACATACAAGCCAGGCTTCACGGCAGGCTGGTGGAACAGGTGTCAGCGGAAACATGTGGCGCAGAATGATATTTTGAGTGCGGTCACTTAAATTCCAGTCAGCAGTGGCATTGATTAGAGCACGCTTTGGATGGGTAAAACCATGCAGACGATGGCTGGGATCATTCTCATGCCAGTCATAAAGAAAATAGTCATGTAAAAAAGCGCCCATAAGCAGGCTTTGCTTGGAAACAGAAAGATGAAGACGATACGAAAACCATAAGCTTACATAGGCAACGGCAACGCAGTGACTGTAAACACTAGTATCACCGTGCTGGATAAATTGTCTTGTCTTAGAAAACTGTCCTGAATTGCTGATATAGCGAAAGAAATCATTGAAGTAACGGTCTCTGGCAAGTCTGCTGTGCATGTCATGTCCTTTCTTTGATGAGGTCAAAATTTATTAGCTGTCGCTATTATAGCTAAGGTCAAGGAAAAATGCAACTGGTATTTACAGCAAAGCCCGAAGGTGAAGGGCTTTCGTTGCATGATGTGTGAACTATAATCAAATAATCCATTGAAAAGAAAAAATTACTATGATATACTTTTAACAAACCATAGAAGCAGTGAAAAAATTTTTCTGCAACGAAATGAGATGGAGGATAAAAATGAAAAAATATTGTTTTGGAATTGATGTAGGCGGAACAACCGTAAAGATGGGACTTTTTACCACTGAGGGAGAACTTCTTGATAAGTGGGAAATACCAACAAGAAAAGAAGATGGAGGCGCTTATATTCTTAACGATGTAGCAGCATCTGTAGAAGCAAAGTTAGCTGAAAAGAATATCGAAAAGGAAGATGTTGCTGGAGCAGGAATCGGTGTTCCAGGACCGACACTTGATACTGGATATGTATCCATCTGTGTAAACTTAGGTTGGAAGGATAAGAATCCGGCAAATGAGTTGTCAGAGTTATTATCAATTCCTGTAAAGGCAGGAAACGATGCCAATGTTGCAGCTCTTGGTGAGATGTGGAAGGGTGGCGGCGAAGGCTATCTTGATGTTGTCCTGCTGACACTTGGAACTGGCGTTGGCGGCGGTATCATTATAAACGGAGAGATAGCACCGAGCCATAGAGGAGTTGGCGGAGAGCTTGGTCATATTACGGTAAATCCAGATGAGGAAGCTACCTGTAATTGTGGAAATCATGGATGTCTTGAACAGTATGCATCAGCAACAGGCGTTGTACGTATTGCAAATAAGCTTCTTGCTGCAAGTAAGGAGGAATCTTCACTTCGCACACTCGAAACAGTTACGGCAAAGGATGTGTTTGATGCTTCAAAGGCAGGGGACCATCTGGCAGTTGAGGCAGTTGAGGTGCTTGGAAAGTATCTTGGACTAGTTGTAGCAAATGTGGCACTGACAGTTGACCCAGATGTATTCGTTATCGGCGGCGGCGTGTCAAAAGCAGGTCAGGTACTTATTGATGTTATAACAAAGTATTATCACAAGTTTGCAAAAATCATAGGAGACAACAAAGCAAAGGTTGTTTTGGCAAAGCTTGGAAATGATGCTGGAATCTACGGTGCTGCGAGAATGGTTTTAAAATAAACAGAAGTTAAAAGCCATGGGGACGAATGTTTTTTCATCCTCATGGCTATATAAAAGTTTGAGGAGAATTGAAAGAGAAAAACATGAAAGAAAACAAATGGAAAAAATTTGCACGCTACTATAAGCCATATTTGGGCAGCTTTGCAGCAGATATGTTTTTTGCTATTCTGGGAGCAGCTGTAACGCTTATTATCCCGATGGTAGTGCGCTATATCACGGGCACAGTTATCTATGAAGAGCCAGACAAGGCGATGAAGGATATTGCTGTGCTAGCAGTCGTTATGATTGCTTTAGTTGCAGTAGAGTTTGTCTGCAATTATTTTATTGCAACAGTAGGTCACAATATGGGTGCAAAGATGGAAACAGATATGAGAACAGAAATCTTTGACCACTATCAGAAATTGTCATTTAGCTTTTTTGATAATCAGAAGGTTGGACAATTGATGTCAAGAGTGACAAACGATTTGTTTGATATTAGTGAGCTGTTTCATCATGGACCAGAGGATGTAGTGATTTCACTTATCAAATTCATTGGAACCATGGTGATTTTATTAAACATTCATACTGGTTTGGCACTCTGCGCGGCAGCGAGCCTTCCGTTTATGCTTGTTTTTGCATATGTATATAATGGAAAATTAAAAAGAGCATTCAAGAGAAATCGTGACCGCATTGCTGATATTAATGCACAGCTTGAGGATAGCCTTTCAGGTGTGCGTGTTGTCAAAAGCTTCGGAAATGAAGATGCCGAGATGGGTAAGTTCCAGAGTGGAAATAATGCCTTTTTGGAGAGTAAAAAGTCAGCATATAAAATAATGGGTATTTATAACTCTGGTATGGGTGTTTTTACAACGTTAGTTACAATAGTAGTAGTAGTAGCCGGTGCTGTATTTTTAACAAATAAGACTTTAGAAGTTGCAGATCTCGTAACCTTTATGCTGTATATCAATAACTTTACCGATCCGATCAAGCGCCTTGTAAGTTTTACAGAGCAGTTTCAAAATGGAGCTTCAGGATATGAGCGTTTCCTTGAGATTATGAATGTAGAGCCAGATATAGTTGATGATAAGCACGCTGTAGATGTTGGAACACTTCAGGGAGATATCTCTTTTAAGAATGTCATGTTCCATTATGTTGATACTGACACAAATGTATTGTCAAACCTGACACTTGATATTAAGGCAGGAGAATATGTGGCACTTGTGGGTTCTTCTGGCGCAGGAAAGACAACGATGTGCAGCCTTATTCCGCGTTTTTATGATGTAACATCAGGAGAAATTGACATTGATGGCATGGATATTCGAAAGATGACTCAAAAAAGTCTTCGCAGAAACATAGGAATTGTACAGCAGGATGTCTATTTGTTTGCAGGTACAGTAAAAGATAATATCCGTTATGGAAAGCCAGATGCAACAGATGAAGAAATTATTGCAGCTGCGAAAAATGCCAATGCTCATGAATTTATTATGCAGCTTCCAGACGGTTATAATACAGATATCGGACAGCGAGGCGTGAAGCTTTCAGGCGGTCAAAAACAGAGATTATCACTGGCGCGTGTATTCTTGAAAAATCCGCCAATTTTGATCTTTGATGAGGCAACATCAGCACTCGATAACGAAAGCGAGAAAATCGTACAGGATTCTCTTGAACATCTGGCAAAAAATCGTACCACACTCGTAATCGCACACCGTCTCTCAACAATCAGAAATGCAAAGCGCATCCTTGTATTAACAGAAGATGGCATAGCAGAAGAGGGAACTCACGAAGAACTCATGGCAAAGAACGGAGTATACGCAAACTTCTACCATATCCAGGGTGTGACCGCGTAGACCAGAATAAAAAACAACTGGATTTTTTTGTAAAGGTATGATAAACTTTTAGGTAGTTCTTGCAAGGCTGATAAGTCTGCAAAGGAAAGGTGGTATACGATGAGTCAGAAAAAAGTAGACGAGTATAAGAATTATAAGAAAAACCGCCGTGAGAATATCAAAAGGGAAAAACGCAAGGAGCGTCTGACCATGGCAGCCATGTGGGGCGCAGTTGTAGTGTTTATCGCATGTGTAGGAGGTGCGATGGGCGTTTCTATCTACAACAAGTATCAGGCAAAGCAGGCGGCACTTCCAACTTACGGTTCCACAAGTTTTATTCTTTCTGATATGTCAGGCATTCAGAAAGAAGATACAGAAGATCAGACACAAAGCGAGACAGTAAACGAGTCCGAAGAGGCTTCATCTGTTGAGTCTTCTGAGTCTGAAAGTGCATCTGATGAAGCAGTAGCTTCTGAGGAAGCATCAAATAAGGAGACACTCACCCAGACAGAAAACGAAGAGACAGAGTCCGAGAGTGCAGAAAAATAATCACAAAAAAGGGCTTTGCATGCATATGCGAAGCCTTTTTGCTTTTTACGTAAAATGTGAACAGATGAAAGAAAATGGTGATCTTTGATGACAAAATAGAATTTAGACGAAATGTACAAAAAAGAAAACCAGACAAAGAGGAGGCCCCGGTATCTTGAGGGAGATAACCGGGGCGATTATGAAAAACACTATATGCAAAATGGATAAAGAAAAGAAGAAAATTTCTTTTTCTTTATGTATAAAGTATAAAAATTATATATGACTCTAATATGAATATAATGTAAACAAATTGTGAACAATGGAGGCAAAATGATGGGAGAAAAAGAAGAAATGGCAAAGGTTTTTGTAGTAGGTCACCGAAATCCAGATACAGATTCAATTTGCTCAGCAATTTCGTATGCCAACTTAAAAAATGCGTCAGATGACGGCAAGCAATATGTCGCCTGCAGGGCAGGACGTGTCAATGAGGAGACAAAATATGTGCTTGACTATTTTGGCATACAGGAGCCAGAACTGGTTGAGGATGTGAGAACACAGGTCAGAGACATTGATTTTAGAAGAACACCTGGCGTTCAGAGAAATATTTCATTAAAGACAGCATGGCGCATCATGAAGGATGAGCGTGTTGTAACAGTTCCAGTTGTAAACAGAAAGCGTCTTGAGGGTGTTTTAACAGTAAGTGATATTACGGACTCCTTTATGGAAGCATATGACAGTGAGATTTTATCAACGGCACATACGCGCTACTGCAATATCGTAGATACACTTGAGGGTAAGCTTCTTATTGGAGATGAGAAAGCCTACTACACAAAGGGAAAGGTTCTTGTTGCAGCAGCAAATCCAGATTTGATGGAAAGCTATATCAGTAAGCACGACTTAGTTATTCTTGGAAACCGCTACGAGTCACAGCTTTGTGCAATTGAGATGGAAGCAGACTGCATCGTTGTCTGCGAGGGAGCACCAGTATCTTTAACAATTAGAAAGCTTGCTCAGGAGCGAGGCTGTACAGTTATAAGCACACCGTTTGATACCTTTACAGCAGCACGTTTTATAAATCAGAGTATGCCAATCAGTTACTTTATGAAGCGCGATCATTTGATCACCTTCGAGGAAGATGAATTTATAGACGATATTCGTGATACTATGGCATCTGTTCGTCACCGTGATTTCCCAATTATCAACAGCCAGGGACAGTATCTAGGTACCATTTCCCGCAGAAATCTTCTCGGTGCCAAGAAAAAGCAGGTAATTCTTGTAGATCACAATGAGAGCGGTCAGGCTGTGCGAGGTATTCAGGATGCACAGATTCTAGAGATCATTGACCATCATCGTCTTGGTACGATTGAGACGATGACACCAGTATATTTCAGAAATCAGCCGCTTGGCTGTACAGCAACGATTATTTACCAGATGTATCAGGAGCAGGGGGTTGAACTCACAAGAGAAATCGCAGGACTTCTTTGCGGTGCCATCATTTCTGATACTCTGCTGTTTCGTTCTCCGACATGTACAGCGATTGACCGCATGGTAGCAGAGAAGCTTGGAATGATTGCAAAAATTGATCTGGAAAGCTTTGCAAAGGAAATGTTTGCAGCCGGGAGCAATTTAAAGAATAAGACAGAGGAGCAGATTTTCTTCCAGGATTACAAGCGCTTTACAATGGAATCATTAGAGGTTGGCGTTGCCCAGATTAGTTCAATGAATCCAGATGAGCTGTCAGAACTGTGCACACGCATGCCAGCTTATCTTGAAAAGGCAGCAGAGCAGCAAAAGGTAGATATGATCTTTATGATGCTGACTAGCATTATAGATGAAAGCACAATACTTCTTTGCTATGGCAAAAATTGCGAAAAGATTATTCAATATGCATTTACAAAACAGCTGACAGATGGAAAGGTTGAACTGCCGGGCGTTGTATCAAGAAAGAAGCAGCTTGTACCAGCTTTAATGACAGGCATTCAGATGATGATGCAGTAAAGAGATCACACTTTATGCAAGACTTGCTATGAAGAACAAAATGATAAAAAAGAAAGTGAGAAAATAATGAGCAAACAAATTTGGAGACCTGGCAATATGCTTTATCCGGTACCTGCCGTTCTTGTAAGTGTTGCAGACAGTGCAGGAAATGATAATTTAATTACGATTGCATGGACTGGAACAGTGTGTTCTGATCCGGCAATGACTTATATTTCCGTTAGAAAAGAGCGTTATTCACATCATATGTTAAAGGAAAACAAGGAATTTGTAATAAATCTCGTGTCAAAGGAAATTTGCCGGGCAGCAGATTTTTGTGGTGTGCGCTCTGGCCGTGATCTGGACAAGTTTGAGGCGACAGGTTTGACAAGAGAAAAGGCTTCTACAGTTAATGTTCCTCTTGTAAAGGAAAGTCCTGTTAATATTGAGTGCAAGGTGACGCAGGTGCTTGAGCTTGGCAGCCATGATATGTTTCTGGCAAAGGTGACGGCTGTGCAGGTTGATGAGTCACTGCTTGACGAAAAGGGAAAGCTTGACTTAAATAAGGCACACCTTGTCGCATATTCACATGGAGAGTATCAGACATTTGACAACATCCTTGGAACCTTTGGCTATAGCGTGAAGAAGAAAGACAAAAAAGAAAAAAAGAAGCACTGACGAAAAAAGGTTCGAGTGACAATAGCTGTCAGTTACTAATTCCAAACGCATGTTTTAGAAAAATATTACAAAATTGTTACATGAATATGTCCCTTTTGCAATAAAAGTCATAAAGTTATTTAGAAGAGGTTTACAAAGGCGAAAAGTATGTTATAATGAAACAGACTTGATAAAATAGGCAAGTCATAATCAGGTTTAATTCGTCATAATGCACGAAACGCTTATAGCTTAAAATAAATGTAACTAAAAATCAAAGACAAAGATAAGCTGAATTGCCAATAAAACCAAGTGGCAGAACAGACAATGTTAATTTAATGTCTGCCATGAGGTTTTAGCTCCATGCCGGTATTTTCAGCCTGTCAGACTCCAAATATACCGATTAATGATTGGAACGGGAGATAGGAATATATGGAACAATATGTAATAAAAGGCGGGAATCCGTTGGTGGGCGACGTTGTTATTGGCGGTGCAAAAAATGCAGCGCTTGGCATACTGGCTGCAGCGATCATGGCAGATGAGTTTGTAACAGTTACAAACCTTCCGGATGTAAAGGATGTAAATATCCTTCTGGAGGCAATCAGTGAGACAGGTGCGGCAGTAGTACGCGATGAGCGCCATACCGTCAGATTAAATGGAAAAACAATCGGAAGCTGTGTTGTAGATAACAGCTATGTAAAGAAGATGAGAGCATCATATTACCTTCTTGGTGCGCTTTTAGGAAAGTATCACCATGCAGAGGTTGCCCTTCCGGGTGGATGCAACATCGGAAGTCGTCCGATTGATCAGCATTTAAAGGGATTTCGTGCTCTTGGCGCAACTGGAAAGATCAGCAATGGTATGATTATTGTTGACGCAAAAAAGCTGGTTGGTGCGCGTATTTATTTCGATAAGGTATCAGTAGGTGCGACGATTAATGTTATGCTGGCTGCTACGTTGGCAGAGGGACGTACAGTTCTTGAAAATGTTGCCAAGGAACCTCATATTGTAGATGTTGCGAATATGTTGAACAGTATGGGTGCTAATATTAAGGGTGCCGGTACTGATGTGATTCGTATTGAAGGTGTGAAGAAGCTTCATGGAGCTGAGTACAGCGTTATTCCTGATCAGATCGAGGCAGGAACATTTATGATGGCTGCAGCAGCTACAAGAGGTGATATCACTGTTAAAAATGTTATTCCAAAGCATTTAGACTGCTTAAGCTCTAAGCTTCGTGAGATAGGCTGTGAGGTTTCTGAGTTTGATGATGCTGTGCGTGTTGTCTGTAAAGAGAGACTTCATGCAACATCAGTAAATACACTGCCATATCCAGGTTTCCCGACAGATATGCAGCCGCAGATGTCAGTTGTACTGGCACTTGCCCGCGGTACTAGCGTTGTGACAGAGAGTATTTTTGATAATCGTTTCCGCTATGTGGATGAGCTTATTCGCATGGGTGCAAACATTCAGGTGGAGAGCAACATCGCAATCATAAATGGAATCGAGCAGTTTTCAGGTACATCAGTTACAGTGCCAGATCTTCGTGCCGGTGCAGCGCTTGTTATTGCAGGCTTGGCAGCACAGGGTGTAAGTGTGCTTGAGGACATCGTATACATTAAAAGAGGCTATGAAGATTTTGCAGAAAAGCTCACCAGCCTTGGCGGTATCATCGAGGAAGTGGAGACAGAGAAGGATATCCAGCGTTTCCGCCTGAAAAATGGCACAACTAATTGGTGATCGTTGATTTATAAACAACAAAGAAAAAATAAAAAAAACACTTGCTTTTTGATGCAAACAGGGTTATAATCCCATTTGCAAAAAAGAATACCCCCTTATTCAGAGTGATGGAGATACATAGGATCAGTGAAGTCACGGCAACCCCTTGCAAAAGGAAGGTGCCAACCTGAGCGAGCAGGCATTGCCTGCAGTCGAACAATAAGAGGTGAACGGATAAATAGAATGTTGTCGGTCCGCCCCTTAAGGGCGGACTTTTTTAGCGCAAGCAATTCACACGTCACGTTAGTTTTGCGAATGTGCATCCGTGAATTGCACATATATAAGATACGAAAGAGAGGAAAATTTATGGCACATTATTTATTTACATCTGAATCTGTAACAGAAGGACATCCAGACAAGGTCTGCGATCAGATCTCTGATGCAGTATTAGACGCAATGCTCGAGCAGGATCCAATGAGCCGTGTTGCATGCGAAACATGTACTACAACTGGTCTTGTTATGATTATGGGTGAGATCACCACAAATGCATATGTTGATATCCAGAAGGTAGCAAGAGATACTATCAGAAAGATTGGTTATACCGATGCTGAATATGGCTTTAGCGCAGACAGCTGTGCGGTTATGACAGTTCTTGACGAGCAGTCTACTGATATCGCAATGGGTGTTGATAAGTCTCTTGAGGCAAAAACTGGTGAGGATAAGGACGATTTGGATACAGGAGCTGGTGACCAGGGTATGATGTTTGGTTATGCAAGCAACGAAACACCAGAGCTTATGCCATATCCGATTTCTTTGGCACATAAGCTGGCACGCAGACTGACTGAGGTTCGTAAGAATGGAACACTGTCTTATTTAAGACCAGACGGCAAGACTCAGGTTACTGTTGAGTATGATGAGAATGATAAGCCGGTACGTCTTGATGCAGTTGTTCTTTCTACTCAGCATGATCCAGATGTAACGCAGGATCAGATCCATGAGGATATCAAAAAGTATGTATTTGACGAGGTAATTCCGGCAGATTTAGTAGACGAGAAAACCAAGTTTTTCGTAAATCCAACAGGTCGTTTTGTTATAGGCGGACCACAGGGTGACAGCGGTCTGACAGGAAGAAAGCTGATCGTTGATACATATGGTGGTATGGCAAGACACGGCGGCGGTGCTTTCTCTGGAAAGGACTGTACAAAGGTAGACCGTTCAGCATCATACGCAGCACGTTATGTTGCAAAGAATATCGTAGCAGCAGGTCTTGCACAGCGCTGTGAGATTCAGGTTTCTTATGCAATCGGTGTTGCACATCCGACATCTATCATGGTAAATACATTTGGAACTGGCGCAGTAGAGGATTCAAAGCTCGTTGATATTATCCGTGAAAACTTTGATCTTCGTCCGGCTGGAATCATCAAGATGCTTGATCTGAGACGTCCGATCTACGCTCAGACAGCAGCATATGGCCACTTCGGCAGAACTGATATTGATCTTCCGTGGGAGAAGACTGATAAGGCAGAAGCGCTGAAGAAGTATCTGGCATAAGATGGCAGGATACAGCAATCAGAAGGTGTTCATTCTGTACGAGGATGAACACCTTCTCGTAGTAAAAAAGCCTTTTGGCATGGAATCTCAGCGTGGAAAAAGCTTTGCGATGGATCAAGAAAGTCTTCTTCGTGGTTATTTGTCCTCAAAAACAAAGACAGATAACCCATATCTGGCTGTCGTACACAGATTAGATCGTCCTGTAGCCGGTGTGATGGTCTACGCAAAGACAAAAAAGGCTGCAGCAGATTTAAGTGCACAGCTGCAGACAGAAAATTTTTCAAAAAAATATGAAGCTGTCGTAAGTGGAATAGTACCAGCATGTGAGGGCAGGCTGGAGGATTATTTAACGGCAGATAAGCGAACAGGTACAACATCAGTATCAAGTAAGGCAGATCCATTGGCAAAAAAAGCCGTTTTAACATGGAAAGAGATTGCAAGAGAAGAAGTGAAATCAGGTGAGATATTATTGCCATATGCAATCAATCCTTCACCAGAGGGTGGGTGGCATTTTTTGTCTATTGTGCTTGAAACGGGGCGTCATCACCAGATTCGTGCACAGCTTTCTCATGCGGGTATGCCTATTGCAGCAGATGTGCGTTATGGCGGTGCAAATGCGCATGGACCACGCGGTGCAATCGCTTTATGTGCAGCACAATTGTCATTTCGACATCCGATAACAGGAAAATACTTGACATTTTCCTGGAATGATGATACCAATATAACAGCAGTTAATGGAAGGTGATCAGACATAACTGCGGTCAGACTAATTGTTGAGGAGATACGATTATGAAGAAGGTTGTAAAGTTTGGCGGAAGCTCTCTGGCCAGCGCAGAACAGTTCACAAAGGTAAAAGACATCATTTGCAGCGACACCGACAGACGTTATGTGGTTCCATCTGCACCGGGAAAGCGTTTTTCTGGTGACACTAAAGTAACCGATATGCTTTATACATGTTATGCAGCTGCAGAGCAGGACGAAGATTTTTCTGATAAGCTTGCTAAAATTCAGGCAAGATACAATGAGATCATTAACGGTCTTGGACTAACCCTTTCACTTGACACGCAGTTTGAGGAGATTGCGTCAAAGTTTGCAGCAAAAGCTGGAAAGGAATACGCAGCCTCCCGTGGTGAATACTTAAATGGTATTATTATGGCAAACTATCTTGGATATGAGTTTGTAGATGCAGCAGAGGTTATTCGTTTTAATCATGATGGTTCCTTTAATGCAGCTGTCACAAACAAGATTATGTCTAAGCGTCTTGAGAAAGTAGAGCGTGTCGTAATTCCAGGATTTTTTGGTGCAGAGGAGGATGGCACCATTAGAACATTCTCAAGAGGCGGTTCTGATATAACTGGTTCTATCGTTGCAAGAGCCGTAAATGCTAATCTGTATGAGAACTGGACAGATGTTTCAGGCTGTATGGTAGCAGATCCGCGTATCATTAGAAATCCGGAGCCAATTACAACAATCACTTATAAGGAGCTTCGTGAGCTTTCTTACATGGGAGCTTCCGTTCTTCATGAGGATGCAATCTTCCCAGTACGTCAGGCAGGTATTCCGATCAATATCAAAAATACAAATTCACCGGAAGACAAGGGAACCATGATTGTGGAAAAGACATGTCATGTGCCGAAGTATACAATTACTGGTATTGCAGGAAAGAAGGACTTTGTAGCAATCAATATCGAGAAGGATATGATGAATGCAGAGATTGGCTTTGGAAGAAAGGTACTGGAAGCTTTTGAAAAATATGGTATTTCCTTCGAGCATATGCCAAGTGGTGTTGATACCATGACTGTTATTGTACATCAGAGCGAGTTTGAGGAAAAAGAGCAGAAGGTATTGACAGAAATCAAGCATCTGGTTCACCCGGATGTGCTTGACCTTGAACCGGATATCGCTCTTATTGCAATTGTAGGACGTGGTATGAGAGAGGCAAGAGGAACAGCAGGACGCATCTTCTCAGCATTAGCTCATGCAAAGGTAAATGTAAAGATGATTGATCAGGGTTCTAGCGAGATCAACATCATCGTTGGTGTAAAAAATTCCGAGTTTGAGACAGCAATCAAAGCAATTTATGATATTTTTGTAGTTTCTCAGCTCTAAATTGGTTGACAAATCAAATTTTGTTTTGTAAGATAGAACCATTCAGATTATAAATCTGCATGGTGCAATGAAGAAGAATAGTACTTTCAGGCGGTTTCACAGAGAGTATGCGGTTGGTGAGAGCATACAAATGCGCGGGAACGAACCTACTTTGGAGCATTCCAGGAAACTGGACGCAGCCAAGCGTTACAGGCATAAAAAAGAGAAAACCGCATGGTTTTAATAAGGGTGGTACCGCCGAAGCAAAGAATGATTTGGTCCCTTGTCAGTAAAAATTGCTGACAGGGGACTTTCCTATTATCCACCCGAATCAAAAATGGAGGTTAACATGGCAAAGGAAAAGAAATTAGTAGAAGCAATCACTTCAATGAATGAAGATTTTGCACAGTGGTATACAGACGTTGTAAAGAAAGCTGAGCTGTGTGATTATACAAGCGTAAAGGGATTTATGGCAATCAAGCCATATGGTTATGCAATCTGGGAGAATATCCAGCATGAACTTGACAGACGTTTTAAGGCAACTGGTGTACAGAACGTGGCAATGCCAATGTTTATTCCGGAGAGTCTTCTTGACAAGGAAAAGGATCATGTAGAAGGTTTTGCACCAGAGGTAGCTTGGGTTACTCACGGTGGACTGACAGAGCTGCCAGAGCGTATGTGTGTACGTCCAACTTCTGAGACATTATTCTGTGATTTTTATTCCAGAGACATTCATTCTTATCGTGATCTGCCGCGTGTATATAATCAGTGGTGTTCAGTTGTTCGTTGGGAGAAGGAGACTCGTCCATTCTTAAGAACAAGAGAGTTTTTATGGCAGGAAGGTCATACTGCTCATGCAACTGCAGAGGAGGCCGAAGAAAGAACAATCCAGATGTTAAATGTTTACGCTGATTTCTGTGAGGAAATACTGGCTATTCCTGTTCTTAAGGGTGTTAAGACTGATAAGGAGAAGTTTGCAGGTGCTGTATCTACTTATACCATCGAGGCTCTTATGCATGATGGAAAGGCTTTACAGTCTGGAACAAGCCATAACTTTGGAGACGGCTTTGCAAAGGCATTTGATGTAACCTTTGCAGATAAGGATAATAAGATTAAGCATGTTTACCAGACTTCATGGGGTATGACAACACGTATCATCGGTGCGTTAATCATGGTTCACGGAGATGACAGCGGTCTTGTTCTTCCGCCAAGAATTGCTCCGACTCAGGTAACAGTTATTCCGATTGCAGCTCATAAGGAAGGTGTTATGGATAAGGCATATGCACTTAAGGAAGAGTTAGCAAAGAACTTCAGAACAACTATCGATGATTCTGATAAGGGACCAGGCTTTAAATTTGCAGAGGCAGAGATGCGTGGTATTCCGGTTCGTATCGAGGTAGGTCCGAAGGATATCGAGGCAGGACAGGCAGTAATTGTTCGCCGTGACACAAGAGAAAAGATCACCGTAAGCTTTGAGGAACTGTCAACGAAGGTAGGTGAAATTCTTGAGACTATGCAAACGGAAATGCTTGAGAGAGCAAGAGCACATAGAGATGCTCACACCTATACAGCAACAAATTATGAAGAGTTTAAGGATATTCTTGCAAATAAGCCAGGCTTTGTAAAGGCTATGTGGTGCGGTGACCGCGCATGTGAGGATAAGGTAAAGGAAGAGTTGTCAGCAACAAGCCGCTGCATGCCGTTTGAGCAGGAAGAGCTTTCTGATGTATGTGTATGCTGCGGAAAGAAAGCAAAGAAAATGGTTGTATGGGGCAAAGCATATTAATTTAACAATAATAGCAAGGATTCTCCAACCTCTATAGGTGGCGAGATGAATTGCTATTGGAAAATTAACGGCAGTGGTGGGCGGAGAGAAATCGGTATCCCCTACTGACATGAGGCAAGCCACAGTCGGCTTTGTGCTGACATGTCAGACTCTGTGAAATTACCGACTGTGGATTGAAACAATTGTGAAAAAAAGATATAGAAGATACAGCAAAGATGTGCTACTATAGTATCATGCCAACGGGGGCAACGAGTTTGCCCCCACTGTCAAAATCGTAGGTTAGTAAACTAAAACATGAGTTAGCCACCAGATAGCAGAGTAATCAGTTGGAAAGGAAACATCAGTATGTCGAAATATTCAAAGGAAGATATTTTACGCATGGTAGATGAGGAGGACGTTGGATTTATACGTCTGCAGTTTACAGATGTGTTTGGAACCGTAAAGAATATTGCAGTTACAGCAGGACAGCTAGAGCAGGCACTTAATAATGAGTGTTCATTTGATGGCTCTGGCATTGACGGATTTGTGCGAATCGAAGAGGATGATATGTATTTGTATCCTGATTTAGATTCGTTTGAGATCTTTCCATGGAGACCTCAGACAGGCAAGGTTGCCCGTCTGATCTGTGATATCCATAAGTGTGATGGGACGCCATTTGAGGGGGACAGCCGTTATATATTAAAGCGGGTTATCCGTGAGGCAGCCAAGATGGGAATTTATCCTTATATTGCTCCAGAATGTGAATTTTGTCTGTTTCCATATGATACAGACGGAGAGGTGATGCTGCAGACGCAGGGACATGGATCTTATTTTGATGTTGCACCGCTTGATACAGGTGAGAATGTCAGAAGAGATATTATTCTTGCGCTAGAGGATATGGGAATTGATGTCAGAAGTTCTTATCATGAGCATTCACCTTATCAGCATGAGATTGATTTGCAGCCAGTGAATGCGCTTGCAGCAGCCGATAATATAGTGACATTTCGCATGACATGCAAAACTATCGCCAGCCGTCATGGACTGCATGCAACATTTATGCCAAAGCCGATGAATGACTCAGATGGCTGCGGTATGCATCTTAAGATGACGCTTATGGATTTAGAAGGCAATAACATCTTGTCCGATCCAGCTGATTCATATGGACTTAGTGAGCTTGGCTATCATTTTATGGCAGGTATCATGGCACATGTAAGAGGATTGACAGCAGTAACAAATCCGCTTGTAAATTCCTATAAGCGCATTGTTCCGGGAAATGAAGCACCGGCCTATATTGTATGGTCATCAGGCAATCGCTCACCATTAATCAGCGTTCCAAGAACATCTGCAAAGGATATGCATATTGAGCTTCGAAATCCTGATCCTTGTGTAAATTCCTATCTGGCATTTGCTGGTATCATTGCAGCAGGTCTTGAAGGAATTAAAAAAGGCTTAATGCCACAGGCAGCAACAGAATTAAATATTTATCGCCTCAGTGAAGAAGAGTGTGAGAAGCTGAATTTAAAGCGTCTGCCAAAGAGTTTATCAGAGGCAGTGGAGGAAATGGAAAATGATCCTCTTGTTATGAAGACGCTTGGCGAGTATATTTCCGGCAAATATGTTCGTGCAAAAAGGCGTGAGGTAAGTCAGTATCAGGCTTATGTAACTGATTGGGAAACCGGGCAGTATCTAAACAAGTATTAAGTGTAAATATTTTTATGTAACAGATACTGCAGCACGAAAATGTTATGTGTAAAAGGGGGAATCTCAGTGACAAATGTGATAGTGGCATTTCCCAAGCCGGAGGATGCAAAAAGTATCCGAAATATTTTAGTGAAAAATGGATTCCCCGTTGTTGCTGTCTGTACCTCGGGTGCTCAGACACTTCAATATGCCGATGATCTGCATAATGGAGTAGTTGTGTGCGGATACCGATTGACCGACATGATCTATAGTCAGCTTAGGGAGGATTTGTCGGAACAGTTTGACATGCTGCTTCTAGCTTCAAGACGTTTTACAAGTGAGGTCGATGATAAAAGGATTCGATGCGTAGCGATGCCGCTTAAGGTGCATGAGCTGCTTGCAAGTGTTGATGCGGCTGTAGAAGAAAGTGAGCTGCGAAAGAAAAAAGCACGTCAGCAGCCAAAACAGCGAAATGTGTTTGATAAGCAGCAGATTATGCTTGCAAAGGATCTTTTGATGAAGCAAAAGGGCATGACAGAGGAAGAAGCACATCGTTATCTGCAAAAAAGCAGTATGGCAAACGGGGTAAATATGATAGAGACAGCCCAGATGGTACTTTCCATATTGGGGAAAAATGTATAAGCCGTAACGGCGGAAAGAGGAGAAGAATGGCAAGAGTAAATGAAAATTATCTGAAGCTTCCGGGAAGCTATCTGTTTTCAAAAATTGGAAAGAAAGTAGCTGCTTACAGTGCAGCAAATCCAGATAAGAAGATTATTCGTTTAGGAATTGGTGATGTAACACAGCCAATTGCACCATCTATTATCGAAGCTACACATAAGGCAGTAGAGGAGATGGGTCATGCAGAGACTTTTCATGGCTATGCACCAGATCTTGGATATGAGTTTCTTCGCAGCGCCATTGCAAAGGAATATAAGGACAGAGGCTGCCATGTAGACATCGATGAAGTATTTGTTTCTGACGGTGCGAAGTGTGATTGCGGAAATATTCAGGAAATCTTTGCGGCAGACAGTGTTATTGCTGTGTGTGACCCTGTTTACCCTGTATATGTTGACAGTAATGTTATGGCAGGACGCACTGGCATTTACGATCCAAAGACCGAGACATGGAGCAATGTTATTTACATGCCGTGTACACAGGAAAACAATTTCACGCCGGCACTGCCAGAAAAGACACCAGATCTGATTTATCTTTGCTATCCGAATAACCCAACAGGAAGTGTTATCACAAAGGATGAGCTTCAGAAGTGGGTTGACTATGCAAATGAGAAGGGTTCAGTTATCATCTACGACGCAGCCTATGAAGCTTACATTTCAGAGGAAAATATTCCACATTCCATCTATGAGTGTGAAGGTGCAAGAACATGTGCAATTGAGCTTAGAAGCTTTTCTAAGAATGCCGGATTTACAGGAATGCGTCTTGGCTTTACTGTAATCCCGAAGGAATTGATGTGTGATGGTGTTGCACTTAATCCATTGTGGGCAAGACGTCATGGAACTAAGTACAACGGTGCTCCGTATATCATTCAGCGTGCAGGAGAGGCAGTTTACACTCCTCAGGGACAGGCTGAGCTTAAGGCACAGATTGATTATTACATGAATAACGCAAAAATGATCTTAACAGGTTTAAAGAGCGCAGGCTACAGCGTATCAGGAGGCGTAAATGCACCATACATCTGGTTAAAGACACCAGACGGCATGACAAGCTGGCAGTTCTTTGATTACCTGCTTGAGACTGTCAATATCGTAGGTACACCAGGATCAGGCTTTGGACCAAGCGGAGAGGGATACTTCCGTCTGACTGCATTTGGAAGTGCCGAGAATACTAAAGAGGCAATTGAGAGAATTGTAAAGATGTGATTAGAAAGAGGAAGGGCTGCTTTGTATGGAAGAATATCGTGTGAAAAAAATAAACGAAATCAAACAGACAAGCATTACAGTTCATGTGCCCGGATCAAAAAGTATTACAAACAGGGCGCTGCTTTTAGCAGCGCTCGCAAAAGGAGAGAGTGCGCTTTCGGGCGTGCTCTTTTCTGATGATTCGAGACATTTTTTGGACTGTGTGCAAAAGCTTGGAATAGAAACAAAGGTAGAAGAAGATAACTGTAATGTTACTGTAAATGGTCATGGAGGACAGGTACCGGCAAAAGATGCCGCTATATATGTCGGAAGCGCTGGAACAGCAGCACGCTTTTTAGCGGCATTTCTGGGGCTGTCAGAGGGAACTCACTATATGGATGCATCTGCACAGATGAGAAAGCGCCCTATGGGACCGCTTTTAAAGACGCTGACTGGCATCGGAGCATCATTTTTGTTTGAAGGACAGGATGGTCATTTTCCGTTTGCAGTGACAGGTGCAGGGCTGCTTATCGATGCTAGTGATAATGAGAAAAAGCGTATTGATGTCAGCGTTAATATTAATGACAGCAGCCAGTTTTTAAGTGCACTGCTTATCTCACTTGGCGCATATGCAGGAGAGTCTGTAATTAGGGTAGAGGGAACTCATGGCATGGCTTATATCGATATGACGGTGCGTATGATGGAACAGTTTGGAATAAAGGTACAGTCTGAGAATGGTGTGTACAAAATTGCTAAGCAGGGCGGTTATCAGGCAAAGAAGTATGATATAGAGCCAGATGTATCTGCTGCATGTTATTTTTATGCCATGGCAGCACTTCTTGGCATTTCTATTACAGTTTCTGGCGTGCATGAAGAATCACTGCAGGGAGATGTTGAATTTGTTCATATTCTTGAAAAAATGGGCTGCATCTGTGAAGATACACCAGAGGGAATTTGCGTCAGCAAACCAGTAAACGGTATCTTAAAAGGTGTGGATGTAAATATGCACAGCTGCTCAGATCAGGCTATTACATTGGCGGCAATTGCACCATTTGCTGATACACCGACTACCATACGTGGAATCGCGCATATTCGCTTACAGGAAAGCAATAGAATTGCGGCAATATGTACAGAGCTAACACGCATGGGTATTCGCTGCGAGGAAGGCGAAGATAGTATCACGATATGGCCGGGAACGCCAAAGCCGGCACTGATCCAGACTTATGACGATCACCGCATGGCAATGGGCTTTAGCCTTGTAGGACTGCGCGCAGAGGGAATAGTCATCAACGATCCAATGTGCTGTAAAAAGACATTCGAGCATTATTTTGATGTGCTTGATGAGATTGTTGAAAAAATACAGATGTGAAACACATTGATATGAAAAAAGTTAATTAGTTTATCCGCGAACTGTAACAAAAACCGCCCATAGTTGATTCTATGGGCGGTAAATTTTTGGGGAAAGTAGATTATGGTCTGTTATGAAGATCAATATATTCCTTTTGTGTGCTAAGTGGCTTGTAAGCAGGACGTATGATCTTATCTCCAGTGATCAGCTCTTCCATGCGGTGTGCACTCCAACCGACAATACGTGCCATTGCAAAAAGCGGTGTAAACAGCTCCTCTGGGATGCCGAGCATACTATAAACAAAGCCGCTGTAGAAGTCTACATTTGCGCATACGCCTTTGTAGATTGTGCGGCGCTTTGAAATTAAATCAACAGCAAGCTGCTCTACATTGGAATAAAGCTGATAATCATCCATGAGTCCTTTTTCTACCGCAAGATCCTTGACAAAACCCTTAAAGATCTGTGCTCTTGGGTCAGAAACAGAGTAGACAGCATGTCCCATACCATAAATCAGACCCTTCTTATCAAAGGCTTCTTTGTTTAAGAGCTGATTTAAATAGAATACGATTTCATCCACATCGGATGTATCCTTTACATGCTTTTTAAGATCTTTCATCATCTGCTGAACCTTAATGTTGGCACCACCATGCTTTGGACCTTTCAGAGAACAAAGTGCAGCTGCCATAACGGAGTATGTGTCGGAGCCAGAAGAAGTGACAACGCGTGTGGTAAAGGTGGAGTTATTTCCGCCGCCATGCTCCATGTGAAGGACTAGTGCAATATCAAGAACAAGTGCTTCCAATTTTGTAAATTTCTTATCAGGACGAAGCATGCGAAGAATATTTTCAGCCGTAGACAAAGACATGTCAGGTCTGTGGATGTAAAGACTTTTATTTCTTTCATAATGGGAATACGCACGATAGCCGTAGACGGCAAGCATTGGAAATTCGCTTATAAGCATCAAACACTGACGAAGTACATTGGAGAGACTGGTGTCATTAAGTGTATCATCATAGCTTCCAAGTGTAAGAACACTTCGCGTCATGGAATTCATAATATCTTTTCCAGAAGCTTTCATGATAACATCGCGCACAAAATTAGTTGGGAGTCTGCGTAAGGAAGCGAGAAGCTCAGTAAATTCTGCCAGTTCTTTTTCATCAGGAAGTTTGGAGAATAGAAGGAGATAGGTGGTTTCTTCAAAGCCAAAACGTTTTTCTCGTACAAAGCCATTGACAAGATCGTTGATATTATAACCACGGTAGGAAAGTTTTCCTTCCTGAGGATGCTTGTTGCCTTGTTCGTCAAACCAGTAAGCAGATACGTCTGAAATATTAGTAAGTCCAGCGACAACACCGTTGCCAGCCTTATCACGAAGTCCACGTTTTACACCATAAGTATCAAAAAGAGTGGGATCCATCGCGGCATTTTCCAGACACTGTGGAATCATAGATTCAGAAAAAGAAGCTGCTTGTTTTGTTAATGCATTCATAGGTGAGACCTGCCTTTCTGCCGCAGCGGCGGCGCGTATGCGATTATTATAACGATAAAAAAGACACTTGTCAAAGGAATTGTCCCAGATAAGTGTCTTTTTATGTTGATTTTACATCATTTAAATGATTTTTTAATTTTTTTTATTTATTTCTTCCGCAGCAGTACTTATATTTTTTACCGCTTCCACAAGGACACGGATCGTTACGGCCGATCTTCTTATCCTTTACGATGGTGGTAGAAGACTTCTGCTCTTTGTAAAGCTCCTTGCGGCGCTCTGGAGTAAGAAGTGCATCCCACTGAGGAAGGGTATAAAGCCATTCAGCCTTTGCACCAACCATGTTGTAGTACAGCTTTTCTTTATCATAATCTAAAGAGAGCTCAGTTGTCTCATCCATTGTTTCGATTGGGTTTGGCTGCTTCAAACTGTCATTGATGCCATCTAAAATACCAACCATAACCATCTTGTCAATGCCGTACTTTTCAGCCAGCTGCGGGATGGTTCCGGTTACGACTTCGTTATCGGCAAGAAGAGACTCATAAAATCCCTTCTCAATTACAAAATAATGATTCCAGAACTGATTGTACTGTTCCTGAGTCATGTTCTCGTTGTAGGCACTGCCTCTCCACTGCTCAAGTAATGTCATAATAATCCTCCAATTTTTACCGTATTGCACAGATGCACCAAAAAGGGCACACACAGTCAGTATAGCAGAAATCGTAGATTTTGCAAGGGGTTTGTTTACAACTCACGAGCCAACGAAAGCATTTTGACAACCTTTATTACAGCTGTTTGAGAGCCTGCAGTGCATGTTTTGCGAGAATCAGAGTAAAGTGCTCCTTGTAGTGGCTCTCAGTGCCGGCATTGCAGTGGATGCTTTCTGCATATTCTGACAAAATATTGCATACTTTATTAAAGGTCTGAGGAGAGTGATCACCCTTGTGCAGGACAAGATAGTAGCGGTTATGCTGTGGATCCTTATATAAAGAATTGTCAGCATCATATGCACTCTGCAGTGCACGGGATGCGCGGCAGACCTCATCAATAGACAAGAACGCATAAACCCTAAAGAAATCTGGCTCGGTTATATAGGCTGGATCAGTAGGTTCATCATCGAGCTGAGCCTGTTGTTCACATAGGCGATTAAATTCCTCAATAATTTCATCTGCCTTGGTGTCTCCAAAGGCTGCCTCAATGTCTGCAAAGTCACCAGAGAAATCATCGTCATCAATTGCTGGTGAAAATTTGGAAAAACGAGTATCAATCTCATCTGGATCTTCAACCTTCGTGATGACAAGAACGAGGTTATCGCCAGACATAGGAACGGCCTCAATCATAAGCGGCATGTTTTCCGCATGGAAATTAAATTCTCTTGAAGCCTGAGAAAGCATTTCCTGAAATAGAGAACGTGCCTTTTCAGAGCCATAGGCAAGTTCGCCAATATTTATATGATGGTTTTGCAGATCAGCCTGTGTTAACGTGCAGCGAATCTGCTTGTCACTTATTTTTTCAATGCGCATTCACTCACATCCTTCCTAATTCAAAATAAAAGGTGTCCTGCGTGATTTTTTGCGACACCTCATTAACATGATACACCTATTTTGCACATAATTCAAGAAAAATTTATCGCACGATGTATTGTACGTAATTTTTAAGGAATATTTACAATATGTAGTTTTTTCTTAAAAAAGCGTGAAGATAATTGATTTATTTCGAATTTTAGTATAAGCTGAGAGTAACGGCAGGAAAGCGAAGCGAGTAACTGCTGTTTGCTGAAAAATGGAACGCACAGACTGGCAGAGTGACAAAGCCCTTGAAAGGGAAGCAATTACGCATAAGACTCAGCACAGGACGGCGAACACGGTATATGAATTACATCACACAGATTCGTATAAGAATCATACACATCAGGAAAAGCTGGATGAGAGACAGTTTTCTGGCGTGTTGTCCACTTCAGCAGACAAAAGAGAACGTAAGCCATGTTAAAATAACAAAAGAAACGAGAAAGGCAGATAGGAAATAAACAGCAGGCAGCTGCAGCACCGAACCTCTTATCTGCCTTTGCCACAAACAGAAAAGGAAAAACTTATGGGTGATGAAAAAAATCCTGAAAAGGATTTTGAAAAGAAAACAAAGAAAAAAATAGAAAAGGAACCGGAAAAGCAGACGAAAAAGGCGCCAAATCCGAAAAAAAAGAAGAAAAAAGGGAAAGCAGGATTTTTATTTATACTTCTGATTTTATTGGCGGTGATTTGCGCAGGTGTGTATCTTTTGATTCCGTCAAAGAATCGAGTAAGCCATAATCAATATTTTGGTCTTGAGGATGACAGCCAGTATGGACTTATTGTAAATTCCGAGATTGTTGATATTACGAATGGTGCGCCGTTTGAGGAAAATGGTGTATGGTATCTTCCATTTTCCACGCTTTACTATGAGATTAGCGATGCCTTTTATTATGATGGTCTGGCGCTATTATATACGGATCCGCTTCAGACATATTCAGCGACGCCGGGAGAAAGCTTTTATACTGATTCAGATGGAATTAAGTATACACTGACATATCAGCCGTGCTATTTTAAAGATGGAAGCTTATGTATTGCGCTTGATTATCTTAAGCTGATGGACTACTCCTACTATACAGTTGACGATACGATGAAATCAATCTGGGTATTCAATGACTGGAGCGAGCAGCCGCGCGCATCTTTACTGAAAGATACAAAGGCGCGTACACAGGCCGGTATCAAGAATGACATTGTGGCTTCGTTAGCCACAGGCGATGTGGTTACTGTATTAGAGCAGGGCGCATCATGGAGTCAGGTACAGACACAGACTGGTTTGATTGGATATGTACAGAATAAGATGCTTGGTGAGATTACCGAGGAGGCAAAGGCTGTTCCAGATGGAAGACCTCTGCCAAAGTATACGAATATCGCAATGGATGAGATGGTTGTGATGGGATGGCATCAAGTCTTTAGTGAATCGGGATATAGCCAGCTTGATGATATTATCTCGACAGCAAAGGGTATGAATGTAATTTGTCCAACCTGGTTTACTATTAAGGATAATGATGGAAATATTCAAAATCTGGGTGAAAAGAAATATGTAACAAAAGCGCATAAGGCAGGCCTTCAGGTATGGGTTATGCTTGATGATATTAATATTTCAACAGATGGCCTTCAGGTTTTTGGAACAACTTCACACAGGAAAACATTGATTACAGCTGTGATTGACGCGGTGAAGGAGCTTGGAGCGGATGGCATTAATCTGGATGTGGAAACCATTAAATCTGATGTGGGACCTTCTTACATACAGTTTATCCGTGAACTGTCTGCAGCCTGCCGTAAGGAAAAGCTTGTTCTTTCAGTAGATAATTATTCACCAATGCCGCACACAGCATTTTATGACAGAACACAGCAGGGTCAGGTTGTCGATTATGTTGTTGTCATGGCATATGATGAGCATTATGTAAAAGGACCAGAAGCAGGAAGCACATCTTCTCTTGCATTTGTAAAGCAGTCGGCAGAGCGCACTATAGCCGAGGTACCAAAGGAAAAGGTGATTGTAGGTCTTCCATTTTACAGTAGACTGTGGTGTGAGACACCGGCAGATAGTGAGTCTGATAAGACTGATAATTCGCAGGTTTTTGTTGATAACAGCGATGGAACATATGATTCTAAGAACAACAAATATCTGTTAAGCAGCAAAGGTGTCAGCATGGAGGGCGAGAATAACATAATTCGTGAGCATGATCTGAGTCTGACATGGCTTGATGATGTCGGTCAGTTTTACACTGAGTATGAGGAGAATGGTTCGTGGTATCGCCTTTGGGTCGAAGATGAAAATTCTATGGATTTAAAGATGCAGGCGGCATGCTCATATGAGCCGGGAGGCGTTGCATTCTTTAAATTAAATATGGAAAATAAGGAAACGTGGAGTATTATTCGAAAATATACAGATAAGTGATGAATAAGCTATAAGATAAAGCGTTCAGGTCAGCAATATATGACCTGAACGTTTTTGTCTTAAGAAGCACTGCAAAATATGGATAAGTATATGGGTAATGTCAATATACTAGAAAAGAGAATGATAAAATATGAGGTTAGTGTGAAACAGACAGCAAAATTTATAATGATGCTTTTGATTCTCTCGCTGGCATATGTAATGCCGGCAGCCACCACAAAAAAGATACAGCAGGTATCTACAGTTCCCAAAAAAACATTAACAGTGCTTCTTGATGCCGGACATGGGGCAGATGATTCAGGTAAGGTTGGAATAAACCAGGTGTTTGAAAAAGATATTAATCTGGAGATTGCAAAGTATGTAAAAGAGTTTCTTGAAAAAGAAGGAATTAATGTAGTTATGACAAGGGAAGATGACAGTCCGCTGTATCAGTCATCAGACCGCAATAAAAAACTTGCAGATATGAAAAAGCGTATTCAAATCATGGTTGACTGTGATGCAGATATAGCAGTGAGCATTCACCAGAATAGTTATACACAGGAATCAGTCAAAGGACCACAGGTGTTTTATTATAAGGATTCAGCAGAAGGAAAAAAGCTTGCTGCAAGTATACAGGAAGCTTTTGATCTTGTAATTGGAGATGAAAATACAAGAACAATAAAGCCAAACGGAGAATATTATCTGCTTGTCCATTCGCCAATGCCTCTTGTGATATGTGAGTGTGGCTTTTTAAGCAATTGGGAGGAAGCAAAGCTTCTTGCAACACCAACATATCAAAAGTCAATAGCAAAAGCAATATGTCAGGGAATATTAGAATACCTTGCGAATGAAAAGAGATTATGATAATATTAATCCGAAAATACAATAAAAGGACCATAACAAAATGGAGACAAAAATTATTCATATAACAAAAGAAAATATAGAAGCAACCGCAAAAGAAGCCGCAGATGTGTGGGCACAGGGCGGTCTTGTTGCATTTCCAACTGAGACTGTGTATGGTCTTGGCGGAAATGGATTAAATAAGGAGGCGTCAAAGAAAATCTATGCTGCAAAAGGACGTCCATCTGACAATCCATTGATTTTGCATATTGCTGATATGGAACAGTTCTATCCGCTCATAAAGACAGATAACGCAAAGATTATTGCACGAGCAGAAGCACTTGCCGATGTATTTTGGCCCGGACCACTGACCATGATTTTGCCAAAGGCTGACAATATTCCATACGAGACAACAGGCGGTCTTGATACTGTTGCGATTCGTATGCCGTCCCACTTGGTGGCTAGGGCATTATTGCAGGAATGTAAGATGCCAATTGCAGCGCCTAGTGCAAATCTTTCAGGACGTCCAAGTCCGACAAGCGCAAGCCATGTAATTGAAGATATGAATGGACGAATCGAAATGATCATTGATGGCGGTGATGTTGGAATTGGTGTGGAATCGACAATTATTGATCTGACTGGAGAAGTGCCGATGTTGCTTCGCCCTGGCTTTGTAACACCAGAGATGCTGCAGCAGGTATTAGGCACAGTAGAGACAGATGCTGCAGTTTATCGTCAGGTAGGAAAGGATGTTCATCCTAAAGCTCCAGGCATGAAGTATCGCCATTATGCTCCAAAGGCATCTATGGTTTTAGTGGAAGGCGGGCAGGATAAGGTGATTACTTATATCAATGAGGAGGCAAAAAAGAAGAGAGAGCAGGGGCTTCGTATTGGAATTATGGCAACAGATGAGTCCAAAGAGTTGTATAAGGCAGATGTAGTTATTTCAGTTGGAAGCCGGATTTCAATGGATAGTGTTGCGCATAATCTGTTTAGGGCACTTAGAGATTTTGATGAAGAAAATGTAGATTTTATCTACTCAGAGAGCTTTGATACAAGTGGCTGCGGCTTTGCTGTTATGAATCGTTTGCTTAAAGCGGCAGGTCATCAGGTTGTGAAGCTGTGATGAAAAAATGTGTTTAAACGGCAGATGATATATACAAGTACAGTGAAAGGGCAGAACATTGGGGAGAGAACGAATACGAAAAGTGGCACTTGTGACCATATGGATTCTGGCAGTAGCAGCAGCTGTGATTTTTCGCCATGTGGCGCGCCTGACAACAAATTTAAAATTATCTGTGTGGCTAAGTGATGGACGCACAGCAATTTATTTTATTACATATATTGTCTGGGGCATCTTGCTGCGCCGTCATGTTGTCGTGCGCACAGTAAAAAGATGGCTAAGTGCGATAGTCTTTCTTATGCTTTTCTGGATGATTGCGCGCACAGTAAAATTTAGGCTGCCAAATACATCTGTATGGGGAAGATATTTGTGGTACAGCTATTATCTTCCAATGATTTTTATTCCTCTTTTTTGTTTGTACACATCGCTTCACATTAGAAAATCAGAGGATTACAGACTGCCGTTATGGAGCGTTTTTGCAGCAGGGATTAGTACTGCACTTTTTGTACTTGTAATGACAAATGATGTTCATCAGGCTGTTTTTTCATTTGGAGAGGAAACCTTCTGGTCAGATGATCAGTATCATTATTCGTGGGGATATTATATAGTAATGATATGGGTAGCCGTATGTATGTGCATGACATTATTATTTATGATGCGAGGTGCAAAGGTACCACACAGCAAAAAGAGAAAGCTTCTGCCGTTTGTGCCAATTCTTCTGATTGGAATTTATGCTATATCGTATATTGCCAAAATACAAGCTTTAAGATTAATAGCAGGAGATATGACATCAGTAATCTGTCAGCTTGTGATGATTTCTATTACATGTTGTATGTGGAGTGGTCTCATTCCAGTCAATACAGGTTATGAACAATTTTTTAATGGCAGCACGCTAAATGCACAGATCAGACGAAATGATGCGAGTATACTGGCAAGTAGTCATAATAGCTCGTTATTATCTGAGCAGATGATTAGGCAGGCAATGCAGACAGGATGCTGCACAGAAAAAAATGTCCGCGTCAAGGCAGGGGCAATAAAGGGAGGTTTTGTAGTCTGGCAGGAGGATATATCTCTTCTTAATACATTGCTAGAGTCACTTCAAAAAAGCGAGAAAGAGCTTGAAGTCAGCAATGCATTGTTAAAGGCAGAAAATGAAATAGAAGAAAAGCAGGCCAAAATTGCAGCTCAGACGCAGCTTTATGATAGGATAGAAGCTGATATGAAAAAAACAATTCAGCAAATTGCATCTGAGCTTTCAGAAAAAAAAGAGAATACAGCGAGAGAACAGCTTTTTAAGATCAGCGTAATTGGAACTTATATGAAGCGCCGTTGCAATCTTTTGTTTTTGGGGCAAAAAAATGATCAAATTTTGCTAGATGAGCTTTTATTTTGTATCAGAGAGTCAGTTGACAACATGAAATGGGCTGGAATTGACGGTGATGTTTTTTGCACAAAAGAGGGCAAGGTACCATTTTTATCAGCATTGCAGATGTATGATTGCTTTGAACAGATTATAGAGTTGTTTTTAAAGACAATGGAAACTATTTTTGTTAGAATAAGCACAGACAATGGAAATCTTACACTTAGAATAATGATTGCGCAAAGATTAGAAAAAAATAATGGACAACCAGTAATGATCGAGCAGGTACATGCAGTGTTTGATGAAAATACCCGATATAAGGTTATTATGGAAGAGGATGAGTGGATAATTCATGTGGAGAAATCTGTTTCAAAATCGCAGAGCAGCGATCAAGGAAGGCGGTGATAATCTTCCGATGGGGCTATGCTTTGCGGCTCAATCAGGAAATGTGTTATTTTTAAATCGAATGATGGAATCGTTAAGCTATAGGCTTATAGGAGAGTCGCTGCAAAATGCAACATATTTTTGGGACAGAATTGCAGACGGAAACTTGCAAAATGGAATTGTGTGCGAAAAACGGCCAGAGCTTACAAAAGAAAATCAATACTTGATCCGCTTTGCAAATGGAGAGTGCAGAACATTTACAAGGTCAATACTAGAGTTGGACGGCGAAGAAATCGTTGAGATTACATCAGCAGATACGACGGATCTGTATGGACTTTTGTGTGAGCAGGAACGAAAAAATAAGTCATTATTTCAGATTAGAAAACGCCTTCAGGAATATCAAAAGCAGATTGTGAAGGTAGCAAGAGATGAGGAATTGCTTCAGGCAAAGATGCGCTTTCATGATGAGCTTGGAAGAACACTTATGCAGACAAGACGAGCACTTTTGGATGATAAAGGTGAGGATGCTGTTTTGGAAGCATTAGATTCCTGGAAAAAAACAATTACGATTTTCGATTTAGGAGAGCGGCGTACAAAGACAAAAGATCCGCTTACGTATCTGATTCAGACAGCAAATGCAGTAGGTGTGAAACTTGTGTTTTTAGGAGATTTTCCAAAAGAGCAGGAAATTCGGGAACTCGCAGTGAAAATTGCAGCAGAGGCACTTACAAATGCAGTTCGTCACGCAGATGCACGGAAGCTTCGAATCGAAAGTAAAAAAGAAAATGGATGGCAAATATTGAGCTTTCAAAATGATGGAAATAAGCCGAAGGGACCAATAGAACCAGTCGGTGGACTGGCAGGTTTGATCAGGCAGATTGAGGCAGCTGGAGGAGTGGTCACAATTGAATGGACGCCAAAGTTTAGCCTTACTGTTAAACTTATCTGTACCTGCTAGCAAAGGTACAGATAAGTTTGAGCGCAAAAGCGCAGAAAGGCAGGCATATGGTAAATACAAAAAGAAAAAAATATCACACAATGATTGTAGAGGATGATCCAATGGCAGCGCGCCATCTGGAAATGGTGTTAGATAGGATGGAGGAAATCTGTATATCATATGTGATTGAAAATGCGCTGATGGCAGAGGCATATTGCTGCCGTGAACATATTGATCTGATTTTAATGGATGTCTGCACGGCAATGAATGCTAGTGGACTAGAGGCTGCTGTTAAAATTAAAAAAAATTTTCCGGCTGTGAAAATTCTTATCTTGACATCGCAGCTTGATCCGGAACTTTTACGAAGAGCGCGTGAGGCAAAAATCGAGGGATTCTGCTACAAACTTTCTGATGACAGTGAGATTACTGCGGAAATTTGCGCAGTTCTTAACGGAGAAAATGTTTATCCGGATGAAATACCAGTTGTTAAGATTGGGAATGCATGGAGCACAGAGATTGACTGGCAGCATATGAATGTTTTGAGAGAGTTATCAGCAGGAAAAATGGATGAAGAGATTGCAAAGACGCTTCATCTTTCAGTATACACTGTAAAAAAATATATATCACATTTAAAGGATATGACAGGTTATCGAAATCGCACAGAGCTGGCAGTTGCGGCAAGCCGTCTGGGATTAGTAACACCAGGATATTAAAAAGTACACAAAAGAGTATTCTTTTTCTCGTAGGAATTGTATATACTAAAAGAACAAAGATATAGCAAAAGTGAGACAATAATTAAGCTCAGAAAGGAGAGGCCTATGAGAAAAAAAGTGTACGCAGCGTGGATTTTAGCTATTATTATGGTCATGTCTGGTGTTTTATGTACACAGGCAGAGACAGTGTCTACGGGAAAGGCACATGGAAGCAAAGTAAATACGACGGGGGAGACCACTCCAACAGAAGCAGAAAAGCAGTTTGAGGAAGCAGAGCAGATTTATGTGACAGTTAGATACAGTTCGGACTGGGAATATAGTGAGTACTCATATAGTTCAGATTATGGATCTTATGTGGAGTTAAGTATTCCGGATGATGGAATTTACGTGCGAATTAATGCAAGCATCAATACCCCGCTTGACTATGCATCTGAGCTATATGATTTTGGAATCAATGCTTATGATGTGATTGTAGAGGATTCCTGCGAAACTGTTTCAATCGGAGGAATGGAATTTGTTCAGGGAGAAAATGATTATTACAAAGCATTTTTTGGATACGATCAAGAATCTGCTATGTATGCAAAAATTATGGTATATGGAGATCCTGAGGATCATCGTGTAACAGAACTGATAGATAATGTTACATTCCATAAAAAGGAATACACTAGAACAAAAACACCATGGTATTGGGATGGAGAGGTTTATGTTCCAAAAGATACAGAACCAGTTCAAGTAGGAAATTTCACAGTTGAAGCAGAATATCTTCCAATTGATACTGTATATCCTACTTTCAATAATGGATATTCAAAAGTAGCAAAATCAGGCGGCTGGTATTATGTACTTACAGATGGAGACGTTAGCGAGTACAGTGATGAAGATGGAGGACTCGCATATGAAGGAGATGTCTATTTTGATTTTGATGTTGAAAATATCTTTGGAGACGAAGATGGAAATCTGTATGCACTTGGAAATGGCGGACCGCTTGTTCGATGGGGTACAGAAGAGAATGAAGTGCTGCTTAATTACTGCGTAATGGTGTCACTGCATCCATCAGGAAAGAAAGCAGTTGGATGGAGCTACAGCAACAGTATCACAGAATACGACTTTGAAACAGGAACTAATAAAGAACGTGTAATTGATCCAGTTGAGGGTATCAATTCAGTCAGTGTAACAAAGGACTATCAGGCAGTATGTGGATATAAGGAATCAGAGACATTGCTTAATATCTATGATAATAATTGGAATGAAGTGATGACAATTAGTTCAACAGATACAGAAAGCGGTATGTTAGAAGGTGTATCTGCATTTGAGCAGACACAAAATGGCTGGGTTATATTTGACAGTTGGATGGAAAATGTAATCTTTGTTGGTTTTGATGGTGCGATCCTCAAAGAGGTTTCTTATGAAGAATTATTTGGAACTTTAAATTGGCCATATGTAAATGGAACCTGCATGGACGAAGAGGGAAATGTGATTGTTGCGATTACAGATCAACGCGAAGATGCTTCCTGTTATGAAACAATTATTTTCAAACTAAAGGGCTTCTGATAACCAGCCAGAGGAGGGAGAAATCCCTCCTCTTTTTGAACGTAGATAAGCATTCCCCTGCTTCAAGTGCGCGGAGCACTAAGCGGATTGCGAATAGCTGCCTTACTAAAATTGTTAGAAAATTCTGATAATTACGAAACGAAAAATAAACAGTGAAAATAAATAAAAAATATTTGGTAAGTTGTAATATAAATGCGAAAGGAAAAAACCTGACGCATTTCATGGAAATAATATAAATGGTTAAGCGTTAAGGAAATTTCCTTAGCGCTTTTTCTTTTGCCCTAAAATAAGATACAAAGCGTGTCCGAATCGGATACGCTAAAGTCGAACAGAACAAAGGAGGAGTTTTATGAGGAAGAAAGGAAAAAAAATCACTTGGGATGATCGACAGCGAATTGAGCAGTTAACGAAGGTTGATATGTCCATTGCAATGATTGCGAAAGATATTGGTGTATCTCGAACTACAATATACAACGAACTTGCACGTGGCGGTACACCTTATAGTGCAGATTATGCGCAAAAAAATGTGAATGTGGGGATATCAAAATGATTGCGAGAAAAATTGAGTTGATATTAACTGATAGGCAGTATGAAGCATTATGCCAGTCAGTAGCAAAATCAGGAAGAACAGTAGCTTCTGTAGTTCAGAAATTTGCTGAGGATCTGCCAAAAGATGAAACAATTATAAAATGGTTGGCGCAGTATTATGAGAAGAATTTCCTGTCGTATTTGATGGAAAACGAAAAATTAGAATTGGTGCAGTCATTATTCGAGAAAATGGCTGAATACCAACTTGGTATTGCGGAAGCCTGCGCAGCTGGAAAAAGCAAAAAGGTTGCTGAAATTAACGATAAATTGGAAACTAGTTGGAAGCTGATCCGCGAAGAATATTACCAATATAGAAACCAGAATCCTGATGCACAGCCATTATTGGATGAAATACAAAGGATAAAAGATTGGAGATTATAATGGAAAAGAAATTTTCAAGGATGACATATATTCAAAGACAAGAAATAGAAAAACTCTTAAAAGAAGGACGTTCAATGAAGGAAATTGCAAAAAAAATCGGAGTACATCGGTCCACAGTGTACAGAGAGGTGGAAAGATGTGAAGGTACATACAGTGCTGATGAGGCACAGCGCAAATTAACAGGAGAGTAAAAATGGAAGAAAAAAACATTACGATCAGGTTAACGGAAGAATCATACTACAAATTTGCAAGTCGAATGAATGTAGCAAATGCTTCTGAGCAGGATGTGAATATTTTTGAGCAGGATGTGTTGGAGCAGTTTGTGGAAGATTTAAACGCTAATGTGGAAAGCATCAGTGATGCAAATTTGTCTGAGAGCCTGACATTTAAGAGCCGCGAACAACTGGACAAAGTTTTTGCAAAAGAATGGTTTGAGAATAGCAAGTGGCGTAAGAATAACAGCGGAACTTGGCTGGCAAAGCGTCTGTTTGATACTGGATTGCTTGGAAAACAATTTTACTTTATTAGTAGTCACCATGACTATTTCTTTTTCGGAAAGGTAGTCGAGTTTAAAGAAAGGTACCACGAATACCCAGATGAATACCACAAAGCACTTTTCTATTGTCTTGGCATCAATCGTGATACGAGACAAAATTTTGACCGTATCTATGATTGGCAAGCGGATTGTATTAAGCCAGAATGCTTAAAAGAACCTTGGCAGACTAGTGGAAGTATGAAAGTAACCAGAATGGCATTTAGCCTTTTCAGCAACGGAACGCCCAGCGTAAATGAAAATGAAGCTGTAGGAGAACAGTTGCATGAATGCAGACAATATACGGCAGAAGAACTTTTCTGTTGTGCGTATGCACCATTCTTCTGGCAAGCAATTAGAATCCGTTATCCAGAATATGAGACTTATGACAGAGAGGTATACAAATTGCTGGGAGGATTGGACTGAATGTGCTAAAAATAAGAGTAATTGGAACAGAGAATGAAATTATATGGTTTCAGAGCCTCATGAAGAATCACCTTCAGGTTAGGGTTTTGGAGATATCAAAGTCATACAGAAACAAAGAAACTAACAACCATTATAGATCTTACATAGAGATCGAAAAGAAAGATATAAGTAAGTAACTGTAAAATGAATTGAAAAATAAAAAGGAGCAGACGAAAATGAAAACAATCGCATTTTACAACAATAAGGGTGGTGTGGGAAAGACCACATTAGCAGCAAATGTAGGATATAACTTATCAGCAATGGGCTATCGTGTATTGATGGTAGATTGTGATCCGCAGGGCAATTTATCTTCCTTCTTTGGACGGTATGATCTGACAAGAAAAGGATTGATGCAGGCATTGGAAGGGCAGCAGCGCTGCATATATCGTACTAACTATCAGGGACTGGATATCCTTCCGGGAAACATCTATAGCGAGTCACTGACACCACAGCCGGAGACAATGGAAAACGTACTCCAGCAGTACGCAGGAAAATATGACTGGTGCATTCTTGATTGTGCACCTGCCTTTTCCAAATTGACGGAATCAGCCGTGCAGGCATCCGATGAGGTTATCATTCCGATCAAGTTAGATAATTTCTCAATTGAGGGAATCGACACAACAATGTCAAAGTTGGCAGATCCGGCAACGGCGCATGTTGTCATTAACGCTTTTTCAGCGTCAAAGGCAGCTAAGGATTTCCTGAGCAGACTGGTTCAGCAGTACAATTATCCGCTTTGCGAGACGTTGATTCGATATTCAACTATGGTGGATGCGGCGAATTTCCGTAAAAAGCCGATGGCAAAGAAGGCAAGATTTCACTGGGTAACAGCCGATATGATGGATTTGACGGAGGAGGTATGTGGATATGGCATCACTAACTGAAACACTTACAGGATTGAAAAATAAAAATACAGATACTACGGCATCTGCTCAACAGCGTTATCCGGTGCAGTTCATTAGCTATACATGTCTGGAGGGTTCCAGTTACAACTTTTATCCGATGACGGAGATTGACGATCTGGCAGATGCAATTGAACTGGCAGGTCGCATCCTCCAGCCGCTTCTGGTACGCAGAAAGGCACCGGGACGCTATGAGATCATTGCTGGACATCGCCGCTGGACAGCGGCAAAAAAGCTTGTTGAGCAGGGAAGAACGCAGTATGCTATGATTCCGTGTCACGTGCAGGACGGTGATGAAATGATTGCAAGAATCAATCTGATCGTAACAAACTCCCAAAGAGAAAAAACAGCTTTTGTTAAGATGAAAGAAGTAGTAGAGCTTGAGCAGCTGCTGCAGGAGCTGGCGAATGGTTCAGAAGATGAACGAAAAAAATTCAGCAGGATCACAGGTCTGAAATTGGATAACGGAGAAACTGTGACAGCACGTGTGCTTCGCAAGCTAGTAGCAAAAAAAGCCGGACTTTCCGAGACAAACGTGGCTCGGCTGAAACATATAGATCAGAATTTGGAGCCGGAATTGAAGGAAGCATTGGAGGAAGGCAAGATTGGCATTTCGGTTGCAGATGAGTTAGCTCGATTAAAACCGGAAGATCAACAGGAAGCAGCAAAAAAGTTGGAAGCCGGAGAAAAGATTTTTGTGCAGTCGGCAAAAGGGAAGGAAGCAGTCGCAGAAAAATCCACCCGAAATGAAGTGGAGAGCGTGTCCGAATCGGACACGCCAAATCAAGACAAAACAGCAGATAGCAGAGCAACATCCATGCAGGAGCCAGAAGAAAAAAATTTTGAAGTGATGGTAACAGATGAAGAGCAGCTTCCGGGTCAGATCAATATAGATGAGTACATTTCAGATCAGCAGGAAGAGCCAGATGAAGAAATTGTGAAAACAACTGAGGCGCAAGAAATTGATGCAAATAAAATTTCAGAAAAGCCGGAAGAAAGCACAACAGTCGAAATTTTGAATGTCCATGAATCTGTTATGAAATCTAAGTCTGATAACCTGAAGCCGAAAGAAATTCCCGATCATGATATGGCAGAGCGGTACATGATGCTGTATAAGAAATCAGATGCATCAACAGAGGACTGGGAGGAGATGCATAGACAGCTGGCAAACTACTTCCAAAAGCGCTTAGAAGCGTAATTGAAAGTGGGGAAAGGGGAAACTATGGACTCAAGGCTTACAGATGGAACGATTGCTGAAATTTTGATGCGCCATGGTGAACTGCTGCAAGCGTATCAAAATCAGATCAGAGAACTGACAGAAGAGTACAACACAGGGAATGAACTGATCGAGATCACTCAACTGCGCAGCCCCAGATATGGTGTTGTTGGAAAGAGCAGCAATCAGGCAAGTCTTGATCAAGTTTATGAAGCCGTAGAAAAACAAAGAAAAGAATATCAGGAGGCAGTTTGTGCAGAAATCCAGCGATTACTGGAGGCACAGAATCAAGTTCAGCAGGTATATCTGTGCTATCTGCATCTGCCGAAAAAGCAGAAGGAAATCTTAAAAGAACTGTACATTAACAAGAAATTGTACAAAGAACTCGAACATCCGGGGTTGTCAGCGAGAACGATTCACCGGATTCGGAAGCAAGGACTGGAAACCATAAGGAAGTGGTATCTGTCCAAAGAGTTTGCAGGAACTGAGATCCAGTAGATGAGCAGGCGGAAAAGAAAGGAGTGACAGACAGATGAGAAAGATTCGCGCAAGCGTTGTAGAGAGACTGGAAAAGGCAAAATTAACAAATAAGGAGCTGAGTATATTTTTGCACCTTTGCCAGTACCAGACGGAAGCTGGAACAGTATCCGGCATCTATTACAAGGATATTTGTACAGCGTTGAAACTGTCTAATCAGACTTTCTATTCCAGCCTGTATCAATTAAGAGATTGTGGTTTGATCAATTTGTGGAAAGCAAACAAAATTGATTGGGATATCCAGATCATAGGAAATGATTGCAGCAACATTGAAGAGGTTAAAAAGGAAGGCTATCTGTCCATTGCAGATGGCCTGTTTGCTTCGGAGAAATTTAGAAAGTTGAAGGCAAATGAAAAAGTTATGGCAATGCGATTATTGGTATACTGTCGCTCTGGACAACGCACATATAAGGAAGCAAAAGCAAGTTTCTTAGACAAAATGAAAAAAATGCTTGGATGCGGACTTCGCGCAGTAAAAAAATATCTAACTGCGCTGAAAGAACTCTTTTCGATTGGGATCAAGGATAGAATGTATTTCGTTACAATTAAGCGTGGGGTAGTAGATCGAGTGTGGGGAGCGCCTACAGACACAGCATTGGAGCTTGGACAGAAGGTACATGCTGCCTGTAACCGAAACAAGATCAGTGAAGATAATAAAGCAAGAAAGGATACAGCCGAATTAGCAAAACAGTATCGTCAGGACATTGCGGAAATGCAGAAAGCAGGCGCGATGCCGGAAGATATTTTTGGTTACCTGATCGGAAAAGCAAAAGATGGATTATCCGGAAAACTGAATCCTAAGTACATACATAAGGTACTGAGAAATGAAATTGCAAACTTCCAGCGCGCAAAGAAAATGGCAGTTGCCAGTGGTACGCAGGCATTCCAGAATTTCACAGGGCGTACAAACAACAACTACATGGAAAAAGTATTAGCACAATGGAGCATGATGTAAAATCCCAAAATAATGGATAATCGGCAAAAATGGCTGGCTGAATGAAGGCAGTCTTTTTTGCGTACAGTAAAACAAAAGATAACTGTTTGAGAGAAGAGATTAAGGAAAGGTCGCGCTCAATAAAATAGGGAAGCTAGCTGACATGGAGATTACCAGGCATGTCAGCTGCTTTTTTACATCAAAGTCATTCCAATTTTGAGGTCTGTTTCCAGAAGTCATTCTAATTTTGAGGCTCGAAAATGGGAGGTCATTCTAAAAAGTGGGATAATTGTGGATAACTTTATTCCAATTTTGTTCCTGCAGGCGAGAAGAAAAATTGAGTAAAAACAAGGCTTTTAGGTACTTTAGTTTCTGGTGCATATCTCCTTCTTGCTTTTATACCCTTCCTGACTTATGAATGATAATCTATTGCAGAATAAAAGCTGCATAACAGCATATCTTCTTCCGTTTTAACTTCCTGTGGCTCCAGAAGGGAACAGAAAACCCTAGGGAAAATATCTATCTATCAGAAGGTGTCCGCAAGCGGACAAAAATAATAGCGAACAAGGTAAATGCTCTTTACGAATATGTGAACAGATTGGGGAAAAAGACATTAAAAATTATAAAATAGTTAAATATATCATATTCAATAGTCAAAGTCAATAGTTTGGCAGTACGTGGCAGGAAAAGGCATTTTTTGGCAGTACGTGGCAGTATTTTGTTGTTGTTGGCAGTAATTAGGTGTGGTATATTATAATCGTGAACCAAGCAGATAAGGAAGGGCATTGCCGGAAACGGCAGTGCTTTTCTTTTGACAAAACACAAAAAGCGCTCTTGACAACATGTGCACTAAAGTGTACAATTGAATCAGGAGGGATTTTGTTATGGAAGAAAGCGAGATTTTATTTGACCAGCAGGCGGAAGAACAGGCAAAACGGTTGCTGGCATATTATAGCTGTTTACGAAAGCAGCAGAAAATGAGCCAGTCAGAGTTAGAACGGATCACAGGGTTATCCAGAACAGCGATCAATCGTTGCGAAAATGGAAAGCTAATGCCAACAATCCGTTCCATGAATAAACTTCTGGCACCGCTTGGATATCAGCTGAGCATTGTGCCTCTTGTTGAAGCAGACGGCAGTGATCAGAATGAAGAAATGGAGGAACAGCAGGATGAGAAGAACGCTGATGTATAGTTTGATTGGATTAGTTGGATGTACATGGTTGGCAGGATGCCAGGAAAAGCCAGAAGGTGCGCAGACAATTATTGTAGAGCTTGCAGATCCGTCCGATCAACAGGAGACGGAAGCCACAAATGAAGAGGAAAGTCAGGATGTGTCAGAATTGGACACAGAAGCAGAAGAAACATCCAGCAGTACGGAAATAGCATTAGATCAAAATAATATGCCCCAGATCATTGGATTTTCAGATCAGGTAGCACTGTCATATGCACAGATCAGCGCGGATGATCCAATTATTGGGCTAATGATTTCTAATATATTGCCCAATGTGCAGGCAAAGGATTTTGAAATTACAGATGTGCAGGCATATCAGAATGGAGCAGAAGTCGTTCCGACTGAAGATATTACATTTCAGTTAAATGTGGATCCGGAAGCAACAGTTACACTGTATCGTCTGAATGCTGATGGTGAACTGGTAGCAGAGCCACTTAAAGTCACGGATGGTATGGTATCATATCAGTCAACAGGTTGTGGAAGATGGCTTATCTTGGATACGCTGTTGGAGACAGAAACAGAAGCTGTGTCCGAATCGTACATGAATGGAGAAACTGAAAATGGCAGCATTGAAGAATAAGCTTGGAATCATAGATTCCACTGAGTTGGCAAGAGAGGAAGAAAGAATCAGTAAGAGAAGAGCGGCAGGGTTGTTTGAAAGTGGGCTTTTGGATGCGCTCAAGCCGGGCAGCTACAGCGCACTGCAGACTATTCATAAATATCTATTTAGTGACATTTATGAGTTTGCAGGTCAGACACGAACCGTGAATCTTGCAAAAGGAAACTTTCGCTTTGCACCGGTCATGTATCTGGATGCGGCACTGGAAAGCATTGAAAAGATGCCGCAGTCTACATTTGATGAAATCATAGAAAAATATGTAGAGATGAACATTGCGCATCCTTTTCGGGAAGGAAATGGACGCAGTACCCGTATCTGGCTGGATCAGATTTTAAAAAAGGAGCTTGGAAAGGTTATTGACTGGAGTTTGGTCGATAAGGATGATTACTTGATGGCAATGGAGAGAAGTCCAGTCAAAGATGTGGAAATCAAAGTGCTTCTAAAAGCAGCATTAACAGATCAAGTCAACAGCCGTGAAATGTTCATGAAGGGTGTCGATCACAGCTATGACTACGAGGGCTACAGCAGTTACAGAACACAGGATCTTGTCAAGCAAACATATACACAAAGAAAAAAGCAGGAAATGCAGGAAGAGAGGGAGTAGGATGAAGAAATGGAACGATAAGAGAGCAGGATGGTTGTCAGCAATGCTGACGGTATCATTAACGTCATCTGCTGCATGGATGATTCCGGCGGAAGAAAACGATGAAGCAGCAGATCAATACATTATTGTTGAACTAGAACCTGTTGCTGTGTCCGAATCGGACACAGCAGAGAACGGGTCAGAGACAGAGCAGACAACAGAAGAAACAGTCGAAGTAGAGTCTGAGTCTAATGCTGTACTATTTTCCCTTGAGAAAGGTTTGATATCTGATGAATACAGTGTAACTGGAATCAGTGCGAATGAGCCAATCATTGCACAGCTGCTAGCACAGACAGCAGACTATCAGGACTATGACACCATTGCCTTGTATGATCTTGTTTCTCATCAGCAGACAGCTGATGAGCCGTATGACTTTAGCTTACAAATTCCAGAGAATGCAGATATCACATTGTATCAGGGCGCAGACGGACAGCTTCAAAAAAGTACGCTGGATGCAATGTATACAGAGGACGAGTATAATCGTCTGCCGTTAGTCAGCTACCAGTCCGAAACAAATCACTGGCTGGTGCTGTATTTAGGAGCAAGCACGGGTGGGTCCGATTCGGACACGGAGGATGCAGTCAGAGAAACAGAAAGTGCCGCAGAGTCACTCGAAGGAAAAACAGAGTCGGAGATAGATGAAAGTCCATCTGCGAGTGAGGATGTAAAGAAACATTCTG